>ERZ1738536.1-NODE-1-length-48480-cov-10.579990_pt1 | contig 48480 bp, 2 predicted proteins | sample MGYA00581727_ERZ1738536 | MGnify/ENA primary metagenome ERZ1738536 (study PRJEB40740, sample SAMEA7388100) | Antillogorgia elisabethae | biome: Marine coral reef biome; feature: Environment associated with an aquatic invertebrate; material: Seawater | host...
TCAAGCTTTAAGAACCTACAGAGGTTCTGGAAAGCGGCACTTGACTGATTCTCCCGGAAGCGGCGGCGGAGCGATTTGAACATTTTGCCGGCGCTCATTGCTTCCAATAGTCAAGTGCGGCACTTCCAAAAATGAGGCGTTCCGGCACCCGGCGACCAGAGGCGACAGGCCCAAGCCAGCAGGCTGCACAGCCCGGCCTGCGTCGCAGCTCCTCCATGGGATCCCGATCTGAGTTGGCCAGCATGGTGGAACAATTGACAGAACCAAGTGGCAGTGGATCCTTGCGAATGCTCACGCGGGCAGGACTTTGTTTGGCCATGGGAGTGGTATTGGTGACCGGCTATCATACGCCTTTGTGGCTGGTGCCCTTTGGTATCGTCTTTGAAGGTGTGTCATTGGCCTGGTTCTATTTGATTCAGAAGGACTGCGAACAGGGGTATTTCTTCCCCAGCAAGGCTTTAAACGTCGCAGGCTCATGGCTCCTGCGTTGGGAACTTCACATGGCGGTGGCAGTGCTGTTGGTGGTCACACAGGTTTGGAGTTTTGGCGCGCTGCTGAAATTCTTCATCCTGCCGTTGTTGGTGATGCATGCCACCCTTTCCACCACAAACAAGGAGGCTGAAGGTGTTGCCAAGAAGGAGAGAAAATCACCTTCGATGACCATGCGAAAGTCGCCCTCAATGACATCGCTGGAACTACTATTCCCTGAGCTGGAGTCTACGGCGTCTCAAGTGAGTGACCTTTTGGTCGAGGCGCAACAAGCAGATCAGTCCTCAGTTTTCCGACGCCAGGTCAGTGGAGATCAAGATGATGAAGAGGACTGGCAATTTGGGGTTGCACTCCATCAGATTCCAATGTACCAACTACAGAGACTCTCCAAGAATCTGTCGAAAGAGTTGCAAAGAGCCCGTAGTGGAACCTTTGGTTCCAGCACAGACTTGGCTGGCATGGTCCAGTCGGGCTCCGAAGAAAATTTGAAGAAGCTCAGGGAGGCCTCAAAAGCCAAGGCTAAGAAACAGCGAACAACGAAAAAGACGCCTTTGGATAAGATCTTGAACATCATTGGGTGGCCGGCCCGATATCTTTTCCGAGAAATGTGGCTTTGGACGGAACGTGATTTGGCGCTGTATGCGGTGGTGGGACTTTTCCTTTTGGAGGTGTACGTGGGCACCCAGTATTTTGCCTGGTCGCCCGTGTGCCTCCTCTATCCAATCCTGTCGAGCAGTTCAGGCTCCCGCAAGGCGCAAGAGCTACAGGATGAACTGATGATGATCTTCGCGCCAGAGCATCGATTTTGGCGCCGTGTGAATATTCCAGTTTCCATCCAGGTTTTGGTATGCCACAACATGACCACCTATCTTTTGATCGTGCTGGCCTTCTCTCCCGGACAAAGGGACCTCTATGTGGGAAAGGTGCCGTGTTGGCAAACCTACCTTTGGGCATTCTCACTATTGATTTTTTCCATCATTGGCATGATCGGCACTAACCTTGTGTGGGCATGTGGATCTGTCCGCTTGAGCTTGAAACGGAAGGTCTTCCTGATGATTTGCCAGTCCATCGCCAACCAGGGCTCAATCTTTCGTTGGAGTCGTGATCAACGATGCCATCTGAAGAACAAAGGTACTGATGCGGACCCTTATGATCCAAATCGTGGTATGTTGTATCGTTACATCGGGTGGTACTTGATGCACAAGACACCCAAGATGATCGAGGCGACACGATCCGTGGATGTTTCTGACCTCCTACAAGATCAGGTAGTGATGTTCCAGGCGGATGTGGATTCCTGGTGGAATTTATCACTGGGTCATGCAATTCCTGCCTTCGTCACTCTGCTGTGGGGCGAGGAGCTCTTTTTGGGTTGGGTCATTGCTGGATGCTTCAGGTCAGTGTTGGCTCTGCACATCAATCTGACCTTGGTGCGCTTTCAACATCTCTGGGCTCCACAAACAGTGACTTTCACTGGAGCCGACTCCTCTGAGGAAGAAGAGGAATCTTCCACTGGTCGCGCAACTTCCCACCAGGCAGAGCAAACACGACGACAGGGTGCAGCACACCAGCCTGCGATATTGCGCTCGGCCTCAATTGCAGATGCTCAAGTCTTAATGGAAGAGTCTAAGGAGGGAGTTGTTCCACCCTTGGAGTTATCGAAAAGTGCATCTTCAGATGCAGATGATGGTGGAGGTGTTTTCGTCAAATACAAGGTCAATGAGTCGAGCGGTGGCGATCCATCCTTGGAAGTGAGATTGGAGCCTTTGTGGCGACGTAGTACGCTGGTGGATCTCGCCAAAGATGCTGTGGCCGATATTTTACAGGTCCCAGCTGCCAATGTGAAGCCTGATCGCCCTTTGATGGATCTGGGCTTCGATTCCGCCGGAGCCCTACGCTTGCGCAACAAGCTCGCGAGACGATTGAAGATCGAGTTGCCTCCCACCTTGCTGTTTGATCATCCCACCATCAATGACATGGTGGACAATGGCTTGGCCTTGCTATCCAAGCGTCCAATGACCCCTGCAGGGGAACTGCCTGTGACCAGTGCTCAACATGCACCAGCTGCACAGCATGTGATGGTTTCGACCTCATGTCATCTTCCTGGTGGTGCTGACAGTCTGAAAGACTACTGGACGCTTCTGTCCGAGAAGCGCGATGCTGTAGTGGAGGTTCCTTTGGCCCGTTGGGACCATGAACTCTACTATTCCAAAGAACCCCAGAAGGGTAAAACCTACGCCCGTCACGGAGGCTTCGTAGAGGGCACCGACCTCTTCGATGTGACCTATTTCAATCTGGGCACTGCTGAGGCCAAAACGACCGATCCACAGCAACGGATGCTCTTGACTGCAGCCTATGATGCCTTACGTGGAGATGGCTATGACAAGGCGTTGCTGCAGAACAACCCCTTGGGCGTTTTCACTGCTTTGAGCAACCTGGATTGGTATCAACTGGTGGTGCCAGATGCTGGTGTTTACACGGGTCCTGGTGTCTCCAGTGCCATTGCTGCCAATCGTATCAGCTATGTCTTCGGACTAAAGGGCCCAAGCATGACAATTGACACTGCGTGTTCATCATCTTTGTCGGCTTTGCATGCTGCATTGCGTTCACTTGAGGCCAAAAAGAATGTCAGTGCTCCAATCCATCGAGGGGCACTCCTTAACGCAGCAGAGGTGCTGCATGGTCCTAGCAGCTTCGTGCTGCGCTCGGTGGCTGGCATGCTGTCTCCGGATGGCCGCTGTAAAACCTTTGATGCCACGGCAGATGGCTACATTCGGGGCGAGGGTGCTGGTGCTATCCTCTTGAAGCCAGCAGAAAGTGCTGAAGAGGGACGCTGCCTTCGAATCGCCGAGGTACGTTCTGTGGTCATGAATCAAGATGGTAAGAGTGCCACTCTCACAGCACCGAATGGACCAAGTCAAGAAGACTTGTTGGTGATGGCCCTGCGCGAGGCCCATCTGGCCGCCAGCGCATTGAATGCGTTGGAATGCCATGGTACAGGCACAGCCCTGGGAGATCCTATCGAGGTTGGAGCGATCAAAGCAGCTTTGGGGCGTCAAGAGCAGGGCAGTCCGCAGCTTTATTTAGCAGCGGGCAAATCCAATCATGGCCACCTGGAGGGTGCCGCAGGCTTCGCTGGTTTGATGAAAGTTGCAGCGTGCCTACAACGCCATGAAGTACCACCAAATATTCACTTTCAGGAATTGAATCCGCACATCAATTTGACCCCTTCGCGGCTCGAAATGCCGCTGGAGATTCGTGAACTCAAATCAGATCAGGCGCCTGCGATGGGCGTGTCTTCCTTTGGTTTCGGTGGCACCAACACCCACGCGTTGTTGATGTCCTCGAGACAAGCTACACAGGCAGCTGAGCCAGAATGGCCTACAAAAGTTGCCTTCCTCTTCACAGGTCAGGGAAGCCAACTGCCTGAGATGGGAATGAAACTTTACAAATGTGATGAGAATTTCAAAGCAGCCTTGGATCGCTGTGCACAGCTTTTGGATGGACATCCTCTCTTGGAGCCTACTGGGGACCTACGAGACATCTTGTTTGCACACGGACCTGAAGCCGCCTTGCGCTATGACCAGTCCACTTCCCTATCCCAACTGGCTATCTTCACGGTGGAGTATGCCTTGTCAGAGACATGGAAAGCGCGTGGGTTGACACCTTTCGCACTGCTGGGCCACAGCGTGGGTGAATACACGGCCGCAGTGGTGGCTGGAACCATGTCCTTGGAAGATGCTTTGCAGCTGGTGGCCAGGCGTGGAGAGCTTATCGATCAGAAGTGTGACATAGGTGTGGGCTCCATGGCTTCTATTTTTGCCACTCAGGAGCAAGTGCAGAAGGTTCTGGATGAGGTGCAGAAGGAGCTCAAAGACCAGAGTGTGGTCATTGCTGCCATCAATGGACCAGCTCAAACAGTGGTGTCTGGTCACAAGAGAGCAGTGAAGCTGGTTTGCGATAAGGTGGGTGCTCAAAGCAAAGTGTTGAGTATTCCACATGCCATGCATTCACCTTTGATGGCACCAATCCTTCCAGAACTTCGAAAAGCTGCTGAAGCGTGTGAGTTGAAGCCGCCCAGAAGTGATGTACACTTCATCTCAAGTCTTCTTGGAAAACAGGTCTCCAAGGAGTTGTGTGATCCTGCTTATTGGCTAGGCCATGATGAGGCTAAGCCGATGCTTTTCCAACAAGGGATGGCACAGCTGCGACAATTGGGCTGTGATGCTTTCATTGAGATTGGCCCGCAGCCCGTGCTGGTCAAGATGGGCCGACGTTGTGTGGCTGAAGAGGCGAAGGAGTTGCAATGGTTGGCAAGTTTGCAGCCAGGACGCGATGAAGTGGAGAGTATGTTGATTTGTTCCAGAGCCTTGGGTGTAGCATTCTCCCAAGTCTCGGAGTTGGTATTTGCAGTATCACTGCCATGGCGAAAACCTTTGTTGCATCCTTTGCTGGGTCGTGAGATCTCGGAGAATCTGTTTGAAGCCAGTGAAGCGGTCTTGGATTTGGAGGGTCAACAGATGCAGCTTTTCAAGCAACATCAAGTCTTTGATCGAGTGGTCTTGCCCGGAGCCAGTCACCTGTTGCTGGCTGCAGCAGCACATTTGCGACAACACGAGAAAGCTGGAAATGGCACGTCGGCACTGGAGTTGACAGATGCCATTTTTGAGTTACCATTTGTGGTGGAAGCACCACTGAAGGTCCAATGCTATGCCTCTCCAGATCGTACAGAAGTCCTCAGCCTTCCTGATGATGACAGTGGTGCCACGGTTCACGCACGTGTTGGTGGTGTGCGAGCCGTGCCATTGGAAAGGGCAGAGGAGGAACGACTTCAAAGGTGGCGAAAGCTTTGTGAAAATGGTCAAAGCTTGGAAGACCTCCAAGCGTTGTACAAGAGCTTCCAGGACCGTGGTCTGAGCTACGGTGATTCCTTCCAAACCTTAACCAGTGAGACGATCTTCAGTGACAGCGGGGCCTTGGCGAAGTTGCGTGATCCCTCCAGCAGTTCATGGGAGAAATCTCTGCAGCTCTTGCATCCAGCCCTGTTGGATGGTGCGCTACAACTCCTGGTGGAATGTGCTTCCAGAGGGGCGGCAGGGACCACTTTCCTGCCCTTCGCAGTGCGCCGAGCGGTAATTGCTGCGCAATGTCCTGTGGGTGAACTTTGGGCTGGTGTGATGATACAGGAGCGTACAGAGACTTCTTTGGTGGCAGATGTGGAGGTCTTCACGGCACAAGGAACCTTGGCTGTGCGCCTTGAAGGGGCTAGCTGCCGTAAGGCTGAAGCCAACCAGGAGAAAGATGCCTCAGATGATTGCTTGTATGACGTCGAATGGAAGGATGTCAACCTGGTGGGTGATGCGGAAGATGCAGCCAAGAACACCATGGATGGCCCTTTCCTGGTAGTGTGCAATGAAGGAAAACGTGGAGCTGAACTGGCCAAGCGTTTGGGCTGGCCCTCCGAAACGCGTGTCGTTTCGTTGGAGGAGGTCACCTCAAACCTTTCTTCCATGAAGGCTGGGTCAGTGGCCTTTGATGGCAGTGGTGAACAACTCAAGGCCTTAGGCGAAGCGCTGGAACTGCTGCAAGCAGCGATAAAAGTGACGGATGCCCCCAGGATCCTGCTATGCACCGGTGGAGCGCAGGGTGTTGAGATGACCAAGACAACGCATGATCCCGAACATGCAGGCCTATGGGGCTTGGCACGTTCTGCCAGAATGGAACAGCCAGACTTGCAGGTGACCTGTGTCGACTTGAATGGGTGCAGTTGGATGGAGAGCTCCACAGGAAGCGAGCTTCCTGTGACACCTTGGGAAACGGTGGAGAATGACGTGGCACAAAGAGGTGATCGTATTCTTGCTGCCCGGCTGGCACGCAGCACATCGACACCCTTCAGGCCCTTACGATTACACATGCCCCGACGTGGCAGCTTGACCAACTTGCGTGCTCTGCCGCAGAGCAAACGACCCACTTTGAAGCCAGGTGAGGTGGAAGTCAGAGTTGAAGCCATTGGATTGAACTTCCGAGATGTGCTCAACGTCATGGGGATGTATCCTGGAGATCCTGGAGATCCTGGTTTAGATTGCAGTGGCACCGTCGTGAATGTGGAAGCTGGCAAAAACAAAGGTGGCTTACGGTGTGGTGATGATGCCTTTGGCATTGTTTGGGGCTGCTTGAAGACCTATGCAACCACCCCATGGCAACTTTTGGTGCCGCGACCGGCGAAGTGCACACCAGCCTCAGCTGCTGCCTTGCCTACAGTGTACACCACGGTGGATGTGGCCTTTGCCGAACTGGCGAAGCTGAAGAAGGGTGAGAAGGTGCTCATCCATGCAGCCACCGGTGGAGTGGGACTTGTGGCGGTGCAATATGCACAGCGCTTGGGCGCAGAGGTCTACACAACTGCTGGCCGCGAGGAGAAGCGCCAGTATTTGCGCGATTTGGGGGTGAAGTATATCACTTCATCGCGCAATGGTGAAGAGTTCGAGAAAGAGATGAAAGGTTTCTTGAAGGGCAGCGATGGAATCAATGTGGTGCTCAACAGCTTGAGTCATGACAACTTCATTGGACGCAGCTTGGGATTGTTGGCCAAAGGCGGCCGTTTCGTCGAGATCGGCAAGCGTGATGTATGGAGTGTTGAAGAGGTGGCCAAGTTCCGCTCTGATGTGAAGTACTACCCCTTGGCGATTGATGGCGTTTGTGAGAATGAGCCTGATCGCTATCAGGGCTTGTTGAAACGCCTGGAGAAGGATCTTCAAGGCACTTGGAAGCCCTTGGAGGCCACCGAGTTCGAGGGCCTTCGTCGTGGTGTGGAAGCATTGCAATTCCTCCAACGTGCACAGCACATTGGCAAGGTGGTGCTGACCGTTCCACGGCGTATGACCTTGTCTCCAGATGCCAGTTACTTGCTGAGCGGTGGAATGGGAGCCCTGGGTTTGGTCACAGCACAGGCCCTGGCAGAGGAAGGTGCTAAGAGTTTGCTCCTCATGTCCAGGAGTGGTCGCCCCGGTGCTGAAGTGCAACGTCAATGGGCTTGGTTGCAAGACTCAGCACTGCAGGTTTCTGCCTGGGCCTGTGATGTGAGCAATGCCTCTCGCGATGAGTTGAAGAAACGCCTCACAGCGGCGACGCCTACAGAGGGACCACGCAAGAACTGCCCTGTGCGTGGCATCTTGCATCTCGCTGGCGTTTTGGATGATGCAATGCTGCCCCAACTCACCCGTCAACATTTGGAGCGTGCGTATGGTGCCAAGGTGCTGGGTGCCAAGAGTCTCTACGCAGCTGCCAATTTGGACACTCTGGACTTCTTTGCCCTCTACTCTTCTACAGCTGCCCTGTTTGGAGCAGCAGGTCAGGGCAACTATGCAGCTGCCAACACCTGTTTGGATGCGTTAGCGCATCACTGGCACTTGTCGGGTCTGAATGCAATGAGTGTCCAGTGGGGTCCATGGTTGGAAGTTGGCATGGCGGCACAAAACAACTCCTTCTCACGACTGAAGATCAATGGCATCAGCAACGAGTTGGGAATGTCAGTGCTGTCCACAGCATTGCAGGGCAATCTGTTGAACAGCCGTTTGGGTTGCGCTCCAGTGCAATGGGCCGGCTTTTTGAAGCAGTTCCCACGTGGTGCTCCCAAGTACTTCAAGGACTTTCAGGGTGCTAGTGCGGTACGAGTGGCAGCGCAGAGTTCAGAGGTGCTCTCCTTGAGTCCAGAGGCCGTCAGTGGCTGGATCAGTTCAGTGGCTGCAGATGTGATTGGCTCCGCCGTGGAGGAGGATGAACCGTTGATGGCCGCTGGCATGGACTCCCTGTCCTCCGTGGAGTTCCGGAACCGCCTCAGCGCCGAGGCGGGCGCGGGCATCAAGTTCCCGAATACCTTGATGTTCGATCATCCCACGCTCAGGGCCATCACCGACCTTGTCCAGTCGCAGTTGCAAAGTGCCAGCCCGAAGCCAGCTGTCGACCCTGCTGCCAGCAGAGCCTTGGCCGCCGCGGCCAGCACAGGCAGCGGTGTAGTGGCCTGCAGGGGCTTGGCATGCCACTTCCCTGGTGGAGAAGGTTTGGAAATCTGGTCCAAGTGGCTCCAACGACAAGATGCTATTACAGAAATTCCCTACACTCGCTTTGATCTGCAAGAATTCTTCGATCCTGACATGGAGGCCTTGGGCAACGTGATGTATGCGCGACATGGAGGCTTCGTGGAGGGTGCCGAGATGTTTGACAGCGGCTTCTTCGGTATGTCAGCAGCCGAGGCTAAGACCATTGATCCTCAGCAACGCTTTGCACTGGAGATGTCCTATGCTGCCTGCCACCATGCAGGCCGTGCCAAGCAGGCGCTTCTCGGCTCCGACACTGGGGTCTTCGTTGGTCAATGCAACAACGACTGGGCCAAGTTCTCCAAGGAACGAGCTGCAAATCCATACACTGGACCTGGCACGCATGCATCCATCTCTTCAAATCGCATCTCCTACTCCTTGGGTCTGCGTGGTGCTTCAGCCTCCGTAGATACCGCGTGTTCCTCTTCCTTGGTGGCACTGCATATTGCTTGCAAGGAACTGGGCTTGGGTATGATGGCTGCACTCTGCACTGGTGTCCAACTGAATCTCATTGCTGAGCCTTTTGTGGCTTTCTCAAAGGCCCGCATGCTCTCACCAGATGGTCGGTGCAAGACTTTTGATGCAAGTGCCAATGGCTATGTGAGAGGTGAGGGTTGTGGTTCTGCTTTATTGGAGCTGGGTACCCAAAATGCTTTGCCGCTGGTGGCTGCTACAGCCTCCAACCAGGACGGACGCAGCTCTACCCTCACGGCGCCCAACGGCCCAGCACAGCAGGAGGTGATCCGTAAGGCCCTTTCGTTAGCTGAACTTACTGGACCACAGCTGCATCTGGTGGAATGCCATGGAACTGGAACAGCCTTGGGAGATCCTATTGAAACTGGTGCATTGAAAGCTACCTTGGCTCAAGGTCGTTCGATGCCAGTGATGCTTGCTACTGTGAAAACCAACATTGGACATTTGGAAGGTGCTGCTGGTGTGGCCGGCTTAGTCAAATCTATGTTGGCACTCCATCACCGACAAGTGCCACCAAATGTGCACTTCTCCAAATTGAATCCCACCATCGATCTGGATGATTTTGCAGCAGAGATTCCAATCGCCACTACTGCACTTACTGGCACTATGTTATCATCAGGCCTCTCCTCCTTTGGCTTTGGCGGCACCAATGCACATGTGACCTGCAAAAGCAGCGAAACTGCGGTTGAGACCAAGGTGGCCAGCAAAAAGCGAGCAGCCTTCCTTTTCACAGGGCAAGGCTCACAGCGTATTGGCATGGGGAAAGAGCTCTATGCCACTGAGGAATCCTTCCGTAGCGCCCTGGATGCCTGCGCTGAGATGTTGGACCCATTGTTGGAAAAGCCCTTGCTGGATGTCCTTTTCAAGGAGGAGCATCGAGAGCTTTTGGATCTCACAAAGTACTCTCAACCTGCCATTTTTGCTATTGAGTATGCCCTATCGGAGATGTGGAAGGACAGAGGCATTGAACCAGTTGCTGTGCTTGGACATAGCGTTGGTGAATACGCTGCGGCTGTTTGTTGTGGCATCTTGGATCTGGAAGATGCCATCCGCTTGGTAGCAGCACGTGGTCAACTCATTGCTGATACCTGTGAAGCTGGTGTTGGTGGCATGACAGCATGTTTTGCGCCTGAGGAGGACGTGAAGAAAGCCATCGCCTCGATGACCTCCGATCAAGACAAGGTCTCAGTGGCAGCAGTGAATGGTCCCAAGATGACGGTGGTGTCAGGTCGACTGGATGTGGTGGATGCTGTTGTGAAGGCAACCGGTGCGGGCAACAAGGCCTTGAATGTATCGCATGCCTTCCATTCGCCATTGATGCAGCCCATGCTGGATGCTTTCCGAAAGGAGGCCTCAACTGTCACCTTCTCTACCCCCAAGAGCGGAGTGCGCTTTATTTCAACTGTCACTGGAAAGGAGGAGACGAATGCAGTGGCAGAGCCAGAGTATTGGGTGCAACACGTGGCTCAAGCAGTTCGATTCTTTGATGCTATGAAAGGTTTGGAAGGGCTGGATGTGGAGGCTTACTTGGAAGTTGGTCCTGAACCCACTCTGGTGAAGATGGGCAAACGTTGTGTCACTGGAAAGGCATCTCAGAAGGATTGGCCATGGCTTCATTCCATGGAGCCTGGTCAAGATGAAAATTTCAGCGTCTCCAGTGCCTTGGTGATGTTGCAGGGTGGCTTGGCACCCTTGGCCTTCAAACGACAAGCCTTCCCTTGGCGTGATGCCGGGCCGCGGCTGCTGCGACGTCGCAGTGAAGGGAAGGGCGAGGTGTACTTCGATGTTCCTGTTCGTGCAGATGTTTTCGCCGTTGCCGCAGAGCACGTGGTCTACAACGAGATTGTGGTTCCAGGCGTGGTGTTTGTGGAGATGGCCATGGAAGCAGCGAGGCAACATTTGGGACCAGAAGCACAACTGCGAGATGTGCAGATGGTGTGGCCCTTTGTGGTTCCGAAGGACGGCGATAGCGATGCCAAGCAGATGACCATGCGATTGGCCATCATTGGTAACAAGCGTTTCGAGTTGAGAAGTCAAGGTGCAGGTGATGATGCCTGGACCACTCACTGTGAAGGTCGTGTGGAACAAAGCGGTGGTGGTGCACGGTCGGCCGAAGAAGTGGATGCACAGCTGTCCTTGTCGGCTTGTGCGTTACGATGTCATGAAGAAGTGGATCCCAAGAAGTTGTACCCTTTGGTGGACAGCACTGGACTTTGGCTTGGACCCAAATTCCAGGTATGCCATGACATGCGACGCAATCCTGACGAGATCTCCTGTAGAATGAAATTGAACTCCGATGTCCCAAATCAAGGATACATCATCCATCCATCACTTTTCGATGGCACTATCCATGCGGTGTGTGCCACCATGTTTGATCAAGACCCGCCATTCCTGAAGATCTTTGCTGGTGTTGGCAAAGTGACCGTGGTCACAAAAGAGGCTCCTAAGGATGAAGCAGTGATTCTCCATCTGAACATCACTGAGAAGACAGATCAGCAACAGATCTTCACATGTCAAGTCTTCACAGAGCAGGGTGCTTTGCTTTGGCGCTTGGAAGATGTCATCTTCCGCAAGGTGCTACCGGAGCAGATCCAAAAAGCTTTGGCTGCGACAAAGGCAAAAGATGCTGTGAGCTATTTCGAAACTACTTGGAAGGATTTTGATGGTGTAGAAGTAGAGGAACAGGCATTGTTGCCCACAGCGGAGGGACGTTGGCTCTTCCAGGCAGATGCCGAGTTGCTGAAGGCCTTGAAAGATGACTTAGGTGATCAACATTCTTTCCTGGCGCCTGGAAAAGAAGAGGATCTCAACGGCTTTACTCGGGTGATTTACGTCCCCACCGCCAAGGAGAAACCTTTGGAGGTGCTTTGCCATGGCTTGAATCTCATCCAGAAGGCCCAACGAGCCGATGTAGTGCCTGAAGTATGGTTTGTGCTGCGTGGAACACAGGCCAAAACTGCAGAGGTCTTGAAGGGCCAAGAGATTCCTCTGCATGCAGGGCTTTGGGGCCTGGCAAGGTGTCTACGGTTGGAGGTTCCCAATGCGGTGTGCGGCTGTGTTGATCTGGGAAGTGATCTACCAAAGAATGCCAAAGCAGCAGAGTTGCTGAAGAGGCTTCATTCGCTGAAGACCCGACGCGGTGGCAAAGATGGTGTGGAAGTGGAACCTGAGATTTTGCTGAGTTCCAACTTGTTGGTGTCACGATTGGAAGAGACCAGCTCCAAATTTCAAGAAGTTGATTTGGAAAACTACAGTTTGGAAGATGGAAGCTATGGTATCACTGGTGGTACTGCAGGGCTGGGACTTCTCTTTGCAGCTTTCTTTGCGGAGAAGGGTGCCACACATTTGGGACTCATCTCACGTAGTGGAAAAGTGGCACAGGACCCAGCTTCTTTGTCCACATATGAACGTTTGACTCAAACTTCAGCTACAGTATCGCTGAAGGGCTGTGATAGCTCTGTGCCAGAGGCTGTGACAAGCTGCTTGAAAGATTTGAACAGCCAAAAGGCTTTGAAAGGTTTGCTTCATGCTGCAGGTGTCCTGGATGATCATCTGATTATGGATCTGGAACCACAGCATTTCGTTCCTGTGTTGAAGCCCAAGATCGATGGCACACTGAACCTCCACAATGCCTTGAAACAACTGGGCCTGGAGGGTGACGGTAAGGTGAAGATGTTTGCACTCTTCTCCTCGGTGGCTGCCATGCTGGGATCGCCTGGACAGGCCAACTATTGCTCTGCCAACGCATTCTTGGATGCCTTTGCATTGCATCGCCGCGGTCAAGGCTTTCCTGCAGTATCAGTGCAATGGGGTCCATGGGCTGAAGTGGGTATGGCAGCACGGGCTGGAACCACTGAGAGTGGTGGATATTTGCGACTGGATCCGACAGCCAGCTTGCAGGCCATGGCGGCCATCTTGTCGTTGCCTTCCACTGGGCTGGTGGGCGTGGCGCGTCTCAACTGGTCAGCCTTCCTTGCTGCGCAACCAAAGGTGCCATGCTTTTTGGAGAACTTCCAGCATCACAAGAAGTCCTCAGGAGTAAAGATGAGTGGTGGAGTGCCCAAGGACTTGGTGAATTCCACCATCATCAACGTTCTCTGTGACGTCTTAGGTGATCCAGACCTGTCGGATTTCTCAGTGCCTTTGATGGACATGGGCTTGGATTCCCTATCTGCGGTTGAGTTCAGGAATCGTGTGCAGGCCTCCTTCGATGGCTTGCACTTGGCATCCACTGTGATGTTCGACTACCCTACAGTGGCCGATTTGACGGACTTCATCGTGGCGCAATTCAGTGAGGGTGACGATGAAGCGGAGGGAGCAGTCGGAGGTGTGCGAGATTTGAACGCCAATGAAGCCATGGCCACCATCGGCATGGCTGCACGATTCCCAGGATGTCATGGCAACGGATCCAACGAGTATTGGGCCATGATCTGTGCGGGCTTGGATATGATTACGCCGGTGCCTATCGAACGATGGGACAATGAGCTCTACTATGATCCAGATACCTCAGCACCTGGAAAGATGTACGCACGCTTCGGCGGCTTCATTTTCGGCCTTGAGGGCTTTGACAACAAGATGTTTGGCATTGCGGAAGCGGAAGCTCAAGCGATGGATCCTCACCAACGAATCCTGTTGGAAGTGGCCTATGAGTCCTTCTGGCACGGCGGCCTTGATAAGGAGCAGCTCTCCAACTCCAACACTGGATGTTATGTCGGCTGTGCAACCTTGGGTGGCATTTCAGTTCAGGACCAGGATATCGGACCTTTCACCAACATTGGCTCCTTTCCATCAGGGAACTCGGGGCGTGTCTCGCATGCCTTGGGTCTTCGTGGACCATGTTTTACCATCGACACAGCCTGCTCGTCCACCTTGGTTGCTTTGGACTGTGCGGCACAAGCCAAACGCCTGGGAAAATGCGACCGTTCTGTGGTAGCTGGCAGCAACTTGCAGCTGTGCCCCAATACCTGGGTGGGCTTCTGCAAGATGGGTATGGCCTTGTCTCCGGATGGCCGCTGTAAGACCTTTGATGAATCAGCCAATGGCTTCACTCGAGCGGACGGCGCCGGGGCTTTGGTCCTGGAGTTGCAGAGCGAGGCACAAAAGAATGGGAAGCAAGAGCTTGCCATGGCCTTGGGAGTTTGCGTGAATCAGGATGGCCGCTCTGCCACCATTACGGCACCGAGTGGTCCAGCACAGCAGCGGTGTATCAATGCATCCTTGCAGGAAGCTTCGGCCAAGGGCTTGGACATTTCCATGGTTGAAGTGCATGGTACAGGAACTGCCTTGGGCGACCCCATTGAGGTTGGTGGTATGAAAAGCACCTTGGGCAAAGGACGAATGGATGAGAATCCATTGGTACTGGCAGCAACCAAATCAATCATTGGACACACTGAAGGATCAGCTGGTGTAGCAGGCCTTATCAAGATGATTGCCGAGTTCAACTACAGGGTCGTGCCGAAGAACTTGCACTTGAAGAAGATGAATCCCAATATCGATCTCACAGATTTCCCTGTCATCATGCCCAGCAGTATCATCGAGTGGAACACCACCCGTGCATTGGCTGGCACCTCTTCCTTTGGCTTCTCTGGAACGAACAGTCATGGTACCTTAGCAGCTCCCAATGATGGTGAGGGCAAAGCCGTGCCTTTAGAACGTGTTGAGAAGCTGAAATGGAATCGCACCATGCACCGAATGTATCACGAGTGGTCTCAAGGCTACTGGTTCTCCACGGAATGGCGTGCTTCACCTTTGGGTGAACTCAACTTGCAGGAATCCTTGCCTTGTTTGGTGGTGGGTGGCGATTCACTGGGAACGACCTTTCAGAAAGTTGTGGGAGATGATAGCCGTTGTGTGGCAGCAGGAGAAGGAGCAGCAGCATTGAGCACTGGCAGCTTCAAATCAGTGGTCTTTATGGAGGCGACCCACAAAGCTGATGCAACATTGGAAGGGGAAACCTTGAAACATTTGCTTGAGCTGTGTCAGAGCATGGCAGATATGAATCGCTTACGCCTCATGGTTGTGACCGCTGGAGCTCAGGAGGCAGACGCATCACAAGCCACTTCTATGGCTGTGGGTCTACTGGGTGCAGCTGTGTGTGGCTTCATGCGTTCCATGCCATTGGAAGCACCGCAACTCAAAACGCAGGTGGTCGACTTGCCCAGTTCATTTGCTGACTCGTTGGACACTTGGGCTGAGAAGCTATCAGAGGAACTGGCCTCTCAGGAGCTGGATCAAGAAGTGGCCTTCCGCTCAGGTGTGCGCGAGGTGCCACGTTTGGCACGTTTTGCCTTGAAACCTGGAGTCAGTTTGCTGGATGACTTTGAAGCGACCCAATTGGTCACCGGTGGTTTGGGCGGCTTGGGCTTGGTAACAGCCTCTGCCCTTTGTGATTTGGGTGCTCGTAGCGTGCTTTTGTGCTCACGACGTGGCCAGGTGGCCGCAGGTGACGAGGCAGCACAGCAACAGCTGGAAGAGTTGCAAGCTCGACCAAACGTCAAGGTCACAGCATGGGCATGTGATGTAAGCGAGCCTACAAGTGTTGCAAGCCTCCTAAAGCGCATGAAGGATGAGTTGCCAGAGAATCCTTTGGGAGGAATTGCGCATGCAGCAGGCATCATTGACTTTGTCGATTTGAAGTCTCAAACAGCTGAGCGAATGGGCAAAGTCTTCAAACCCAAGGTGGCAGGTGCATGGCATTTGCATGAAGCTACCAAGGAGACATCCTTGAAGTCATTCCTGGGATTCTCTTCGGTCTCTGCTTTGATTGGACTTTCTCGTGGCACCAGCTACTCTGCTTCCAATGCCTACTTGGACGGCCTGAGTTTATGGCGAGCAGCTTCCGACTTACCGTTTTGCAGCGTGCAGTGGGGTCCAGTGGCAGAAGTTGGTATGGCAAGCAAGGACCATGCAGGTCAGTCGGACTCTGCATTGAAATTATTGCCACCAGGGCATGTGAAAGCAGCTGTGAAGCTAGCCCTCACAGGCTTTGACCATCGACCATGGCCCGTGCCGGCCTTGTGCTTTGCGAAGGTGGAATGGGGTCGATTCTTGCGTGAACTTGGCGCAGAGATTCCTGTGTTGCAAGACTTTGCAGGAGAAGAGGAGGAAGCCACATCTGGTGCCAAGGGCCCCACAGTGCCAGCAGCACTGAGAGGTTTGGATGCACCAGAACTGGAGATCAAGATTGGACAGATGGTTCAAGGCATTGCAATGGGAATTCTTGGAGTGGATGATCTTAGTGGAGATGCCCCACTGATGGAAGCTGGCCTCGATTCCTTGTCTTCTGTGGACTTCCGCAACTCAGTTGCCAAGGAACTACCAGGAGTGAAGTTGCCAAGCACCTTGATGTTTGACCACCCCACCACCAAAGCCATTGCCACCTTTGCATCGGAGCAGTTGGCCTCCGTCGTCAGTGCCTTGCCTGAAGGACCAGCTGTGGTACCAAAGCCCAAGATTCGTGCGAAGGCTGCCCTTGTGGCACCTGAAGCTACCAACAGGGCAGCCTTGGCTTTGACTGGGGCATCTTGCCGCTTCCCCTTGGAGGGCACGACACCTCTGGAGATGTGGGAACAATTGACGAATAAAACCGACGGCATTGTTGAGATTCCATTGGAACGATGGGATGTGGATGCCTACTTTGATGAAGATGCGGAAGTGCCTGGTATGATGACGGTGCGCCACGGTGGTTTCGTGAAAAACGCCGACTGCTTCGATGCGTCCTTCTTCGGATTGAGCCCAGCAGAATCAAAAGTGATGGATCCACAACAGCGTTTGTTGTTGGAGGTCATCTATCAATCCTTCCATGCCTCTGGGAAACCTTGGGGATCTTTGTCGAACCTGGATGCGAGCGTTTGTGTGGGTCAGTGCAACAACGATTGGGGTCACATGGGCTTCAGTGGTTCTACCGAGTCTTCGGAAAAAATTGGGCCATACACTGGCCTGGCAGTTTCTACCTCAATTTCATCCAACAGGGTGTCTTACTTGCTGGGACTAAAGGGTCCTTCTGCCACTGTGGACACGGCATGCTCATCGTCATTGGTGGCGGTAGACATTGTGGTGTCCAACTTGCGTCGTGGACGCTGTTCCGCAGGTGCCGCATCAGGTGTGAATCTTTGTTTGATCCCTGGGCCGTTTGTGGCATGCAGCAAGGCACACATGCTCTCAGAGGATGGTCGCTGTAAGACATTTGATGCATCCGCGAATGGCTACGTGCGCGGAGAAGGCTGTGGCTCAGCCATTCTCACATTGCTGGACGAGACCCCAAAGTCAATCATCACATTGAAGGGCACGGCAGTGAATCAGGATGGTCGAAGTTCCTCACAGACAGCACCACATGGACCTTCACAACAGGCGGTGATTTTGATGGCGCTGACGGAAGCACAGTTGGAGCCTTCCAAGGTCAATGCCATGGAGACGCATGGCACCGGCACTGCGCTTGGAGATCCCATCGAAGTGGGTGCTTTGAAAAACACCTATGGTGAAGGACGTGTGGATCCTTTAGCCCTTTGCGCGGTGAAGACCAACATTGGACACCTGGAAGGGGCTGCTGGCATGGCAGGATTGCTGAAGGTCATGTCTATGTTGCCGAAGCGCCGCGCAGCACCAAATCTGCACTTCCAGGCTCTGAATCCTCATTGCGACTTGGAAGACTTCCCAAGTTTCATTCCATCGGAAAGTACCATGGATTTGGTGACATCGGGTCCTGCCTCTGCTGGCTTATCCTCCTTTGGATTTGGAGGCACCAACAGTCACGTGATCCTCGAAGACAGTGCTGCTCCGGAAGCACCGGTGGAAGAACTCCCTGTATTCAAGCGCCAGTCGTTTGCATGGCAGCAAAGGCGCCATGCACTGCTATCCCGAAACCTGAAGACACCCGAAGGAATCCAGGTCTTTGCACAGCCCTTTGCTGGGAAGTTGCTACAATTGGTGAGTCATCACATCATCTTTGGTGAAATTGTGGTGCCTGGTGCGACCTACTTAGAGATGGTTTTGGCTGCTGGAGAATTTCACTTGAACTGCAAAGACAAGCAGTGGAGCATTCTCAAGGTGGGTTTCACGGCTCCTTTGGTACTGAAGCAAGGTGAAGAAGGAAAGCTGGCGAGAGATGTGGATTTGTACTTGGAGCTTTTCCCCGATCAGCATTGGTCAATGAGCAGCTACGATCCCAAGGAACGTCGCAAGCTAGCCACGCACGCTGAGGGCGATTTGGATTTGAACTTCCAGGACTTGGAATATCCATCTTTGGACCTCGCTGAGGTGCGCCAGCGGTGCGATGAAGAGGTGAGCATCGAGCGGCTCTATGTGCCTTTCTCCAAGATTGGTTTGCCATTGCAGCCACGCTTCCGAACGGTGCGTCACATCTTGCGAGGAGAAAAGGAGGTCCTGGCGCGTATTGCTGCACAAGATGATGGAACCAACAGTGGCTACCTTTTCAACCCGGCTGTCATTGATGGTACCTTCCAGGGAAGTATGGCTTTCATGTTGGAACGTCACAGCACAGAGGTGGATGGCCTGAATTCTTTGCGTATTCCATTGATGGTGCAGAAGGTGACGCACTATGCACAAGGATCCCAGACGGATATCTTTGTCCATCATGAATTGGTGGAGATCACCGATCGGGAGAACTGCGTGAACTCGAAGTTGTGCAAAGAGGATGGTACTGCAATGATGGGTTTCGAAACTCTGAGGTTCCGTGAAGTGCGCCCAGAACACATTGCCAAAATGCTTCAGCAGGCCACGGATGATGTGGAGGAAGATATCTTGCAGGTGGAGTGGAGCAATTTGGAAGGTACACCTGGCACTGCCAAGGATGGTGCAGGTGTTCTCTTCATTGGTTCTCCTGCTGAGCTTTCAACTGCTTTAGCTGAGAAGCTACCCAAGGCAAGCTTCCTTAGCAACGCGCAAGGATTAGACCTGAAGGGAAGAAAGGCAGTGATCCATCTTGGAGCATTGACCCAGGAGGAACCAGAACTCGTGGTGCTTGAAGATGCCGTGGTGCTGGCTCAGGTGGGCATGGCTCTCATCGCAAAAGGTGACGATTGCCCCCAGATGGCTTATGTCACGTGCGGAACACAGGACCATCCAAGTGGACCTGGAAGCTATTTGCATGCAGGCCTTTGGGGCTTGGCTCGTACCATCCGTATGGAGGAGCGAGCAATGAAATTGCGATGTTTGGATTTGGACTCTCCACATTTGCAACCGGACCTGGCTTCCCAGGCTCTGGTAGAAAGCCTGGGCACTTTGATGGGAATGGGTGCCGGTGCTGCAGAGACGGAACTGACCATGCGTGAGGAGCACTTCAAGGTGTCAAGGCTCTCCCGCAGCCCAGTCCAAGTGCGAAAACCAATGAGATTACAGATGTCCTCACGTGGGAGCTTGTCCAATCTCCGGCCGGTACCACAAGCAGTGCGACCCCAACCAGGGCCAGGGCAGGTGGAACTGAGAGTCCGCGCCATTGGCTTGAATTTCCGCGATGTCTTGAACGTCATGGGGATGTATCCTGGGGACCCTGGAAATCCGGGCGGCGATTGCGCGGGTACGGTCTGCTCCATTGGTGGTGGGGAAAAGGAGGCAGCACAATTGCGGCCTGGCCATGACGTCTTTGGTATTGCTTGGGGCTGCTTGCAGACCTATGCCTGCACTGAAGCCTTGTTGTTAGCTCCCAAACCGCAACAATGGTCCTTTGAGCAGATGGCAGCCTGGTCGGTGACCTTTGCTACCACTGAAGAGGCGTTCCAAGAACTGGCTCCGCTGAAGAAGGGCGAACGAGTGCTCATCCATGCAGCCACAGGCGGTGTCGGTTTGGTCGCAGTACAGTTCGCCCAACGGGTGGGTGCCACCATCTTCGCGACAGCTGGAAACCCCGGAAAAGTGCAGCACTTGCGTGACATGGGGGTGAAGTACATCACCAGCAGTCGTGATGCAAAAGCCTTTGAAGAAGATATGATCCGCTTTATGAAGGAAGATGGTGCTGATGCTGCTGGTGGCATTGATGTGGTGTTGAACAGTCTCAGTCATGATGACTACATCCCCAAGTCCTTGAGCTTCCTACGAAAGGGAGGCAGGTTCATGGAGATAGGCAAGCGCTTGATTTGGAGTCACGAGCAGATGCGACAGGAACGTCCTGATGTACAATATGAGAAGATTGCTATGGATTGGGTCATGGAGTATCAGCCTGAACGTTACAACGTACTGATGCGCAGGTTGGTCTTGCAGATTGAGCAGGGCTGGTGGAAGGAGGTCCCTCTGACTTGCTATGAAGGTTTGAACAGCGGCATTGATGCGATGCGATACTTGCAAAGGGCACAACAGATCGGAAAGGTTGTGCTCACTCAACCATCTCGCATGCAACTGGTCAACGATGGCCGCTATGTGCTGAGTGGTGGCGTGGGTGCTTTAGGACTTGTGACAACAAAGATGTTGGCAGAGGAGGGTGCCAAGTCCGTGGTGCTCCTGTCACGTCGTGGTGTCGTTGGTGATGATTTGAAGAGTATGTGGGAGAAATTGCAGGATTTTGACCTGGAATTCCAAGTGAAAGCCTGTGATGTGGCAAGCCTCAGCAATGTGCAGGAGATGGCCATGTCTTTGGACTCAAAGCAGATGCCCATTCGTGGTCTCATTCACTTGGCTGCTGTCTTAGATGATGCCACTTTGCCCAAGCTGACACGAAGGCATTTGGAGAAGGCCTACGGTGCAAAGGTCTTTGGTGCTCGACACTTGAGGCTTTGCCTTCAAAAATCCGGGGCGTTGGATTTCTCGGTCCTCTTTTCATCGACTTCAGCTCTATTGGGTTCACCTGGTCAGGGCAACTATTCAGCAGCCAACATGGCATTGGATGCACATGCTCGTTACTGGAAGGCCTTGGGCGAGACAGTGGTGGCAGTACAGTGGGGTCCATGGAGAGAGGTGGGCATGGCTGCCACCAAAGGCACAGTGCAACGCTTGAAATCTCAGGGATTGGGATCCATTGGCAACACGGTGGGCATGGCAGCTTTGGCAGGTTCTTTGGGATCCAGCGTGCCAGTGGTTGCAGCATGTCCTGTGCATTGGAACCAGTACTTGAAACAGTTTGGCAAAGCGGTGCCCACCTTCTACTCTCGTTTCCGCCGGGAAGCCGCTTCCGGCGCACCTGCGGGTGGGGGAAAGGTTGCCGCGGGTCGTTTGGCGCCAGCCAGGGCCACGGTGAATGCCGAGCAGGTGCAGTCCATGGTCTTGGCCGTTGCTGGCGAGGTGACAGGCAGCGTTGTGGCGGCACAGGAGCCTTTGATGGAAGCGGGTATGGATTCCCTCTCAGCAGTGGAGTTCCGCAACCGTTTATCCAACGAGTTGCCGGGGATCAAGTTGCCCAACACTTTGATCTTTGACTACCCGACCGTCTCAGCCATTGGCATGTTTGCAGCCTCACAGCTGTCGGCAGTGGCGGGTGATGCAGCTGTAGCTCCAGCATCAGCTGGTGGCATCAGCGTGGCGGAGGTTGAAGCCCTGGTTCTTTCGGTGGCTGGAGAGGTCACTGGCCACAGCGTTGATGCACAGGAGCCCTTGATGGATTCTGGTTTGGATTCCTTGGCGGCCGTGGAATTCCGCAACAGGCTCTCCAACGAATTGCAAGGAGTCAAGTTGCCTAACACGTTGATCTTCGACTATCCAACGGTTGCCGCCATCAGTGCCTTTGCCGCTGCTCAAGTGGGTGCCACGACAGCTCAGCCTGGAGCTGGACTTGCAGGTCTCCCAGGTGTGTCAGCAGGACAGGCAGCAGGCGTCTCTGGAATGGCTTCCAGCCTACCTGGTCGTCGTGACGATGGCTTCTGGGAGGATTTGCTGGAGAAGAAGGATTCCGTGGTGGAAATCCCCTTCACCCGTTGGGACTTGGACATGTACTACAGTTCTGATCCCGATGCTCCTGGAAAGACATATGCCAAACATGGTGGCTTCATCGAAGGCGCTGAGCTCTTTGATCCCAGCTGCTTCGGATTATCCCCAGCAGAAGCAGCTGCCATTGATCCACAGCAAAGATTGTTGTTGGAGGCAGCACAGACGGCCTTCACAGCAGCAGGACGTGAGAGAGACCAATTGATGGGTGCAGATGTTGGCGTCTTTGTGGGGCAATGCCAATATGATTGGTTTGTGATGGTCAGTGTTGGCGACAAGTTCAATCCATACACCGGAACAGGAATCGCAGCCTCCATCAGCTCTAATCGAACTTCTTATATCTTTGGTACCAAAGGTCCAAGTCTCACGTGCGACACCGCGTGTTCTTCATCCCTGGTTGCTGCAGATGCTGCATTGTCATCATTGAGACGTGGAACTTCGGAAGCTGTGTTGACTGCGGGAACGAACCTGATCCTGGGTACTGGACCTTACATCAGCTTCAGCAAAGCCAAGATGTTGTCCGAAGATGGTCGATGCTTCACCTTTGATGCTTCAGCCAATGGCTATGCTCGTGGTGAGGGCGTGGGTGCTGCTTTCCTCTCCTTCGCCGGCAATGAGCTGGCACGGGCAGAGTTGTGTGGTGCTGCGGCCAACCAGGATGGACGCAGCGCCTCCCTCACGGCGCCAAATGGACCTTCACAGCAGGCAGTGATCCGAAGGGCGTTGATGGAAGGTGCAACAGATGCCAAGGACGTTGGTCTCATTGAATGTCATGGCACAGGCACTGCCTTGGGAGATCCTATTGAAGTGGATGCCTTGAAGGGTGTCTTTGGAGAGACAGGATCCAGTGTGGTACTGGGTGCAGCGAAGACGAACATTGCACACTTGGAGGGTTCCGCTGGCATTGCTGGATTCTTGAAGAGTGTGCATATGCTGGAGAAGCGACAAGCACCTCCAAACTTGCACTTCCAGAGCTTGAATCCTCATATCGACCTGGAGGATTTCCCTGCAGTGATCCCAACAGAATTGCATGAGCTCCCAAGTGGTACACTGGCATCAGGCCTCTCTTCGTTTGGTTTCGGTGGCACCAATGCGCATCTCACCTTTGCAGCGAAGCGCACAGCACCGACAGCACCGGCCACGTCTGATACCGAAGCCATCACCTTCAGGCATGCTTCTTTCCCATGGCGTGAAACAGCTTACCGCTGCCTGCGGCGAAAGATCATGGAAGGTAGAGATATCCACTTCGAATGTACGATCAAGTCCGATCTCTTCAAGGTTTGTGCTGAACACGTTGCTTTCGGTGAGATCGTGGTTCCAGGTGTGGTCTATGTGGAACACGCTATGGAAGCCGTGAAGACCATCGTTGGAAAAGAAGGTTATTTGAAGGACTTGGCCATGACATGGCCTTTGGTCATTCCAAAGAATGCTGATGAGCCAACTGCAACCACCGTCTTCTTGCGATTTTGCCAGATGGGTGACAAGTTTGAGATGCGCAGCAGCCGTGATGGAAGTGATGAGATGATCACCCACTGCGAGGGTCGAATCGGACGCGGCCTGGCCGAGCCAGCGCAACTGGATTTGGAGGAGCTGCGACAGATGTGTACCGAAGAAGTGGACCCTAAGGATGTCTATGCTGCGATCCACAAGGGAGGCTTGTGGCTTGGGCCCAGGTTTCAGGTTTGTAAGCAAATGCAACGCATGCGCACCGGACCTTCTGGAGAAGGAGGAGACCGTCATGTGCTTTGCCGTTTGGAACATTCGCCTGAGTCACAGCCGAATCAAGGCTTCTACATGCATCCCGCGACGTTGGATGGTACCATCCACGTTTTGGGTGCCACCATGGTTGGCTGGGAAGCTCCATTGAAGATCTTCTCTGGCATGGGGCGTGTGCAGTCTCACGTGCACCGCAACTTCTCGCGAGATGATCACTACTATGTGCATTTGGACTTAAAGACCTTCTCTGAGCAGGAGCAGGTCTTTGACTCAACAGTGGCAACCAGCGAGGGCGAAGTGCTTTTCAAGGGCACGGACGTGGCCTTCAGAAAGGTGACACCTGAGCAAATCAAAAAGGCCATGGAAAGTCAGATGGCAGAGGATGATCAAAAACTCTATGAGGTCGTTTGGTCTGATGTCAAGGTCAAGGAGTCAGAGGAAGAAGCAGCGGGCCAATGTCTGGTTCTGGCAACCGAGGATTCAGAGGAGAAGGCTTTATTGGCCCAACTGCCCAATAGCGAAGTTTCTGGCATTTCTGAGGAAGCTTTGGAAGCCATTGAGGAAACTGGATTCGAGGATGTGACCCGAGTCATCAGTGCTGTGGGGCTCACAACACAGGATGCAGTGGAGTCTTTGGTGCATGTGCTTCGCTTGATGAAGGTCTTAGTGAAGATGCCACCAGGTTCTGAGATGCCGGAGTTGGTGTTCCTGACTCAGAGTGGTGTCTCGGTCTTGCCGGGTGATCTCACCCGTCTTCCCCTGGCGGCGCCCATTTGGGGTTTAGCAAAAGCGCTGCGTGCCGAACGACCAGATCTCAAGGTGGCAGTGATGGACCTGGAGAAGTTGGAGGTGACCCAGCTGCAGAGCTTGTTGTCCATGACATCCACAGAGCCCGAGCTCGCCGTGCGCGCCGATGGCCGTGTGCTGGCACCACGCCTGGCAGATGCTACGGCTGCCGTTCCGGAGCCAGAAGTCACCAGCTTTGAGGGCTGCCACGTGTTGAGTGGCGGCACTGGCGCCTTGGGTTTGGTCTTTGCTGCTTGGATGGCGGAGCATGGAGCCAGGCATCTGGCGCTGATGTCACGCTCTGGGCGCGTCACCGATGAGTCTTTGAATGGCCTCTTTGAGAAGGTCCAGAAGTTAGCAGAAGTTTCGGTCTTGAAGGGTGACATTGCCAAACAGCAGGACGTTTTGAGTGTCATGCAAGAGGCAAGCAAGCTTGGCCCTGTGAAGGGTCTGTGGCATGCAGCTGGCATTCTTGATGATCACTTGATGGCAGACTTACAACGTGAACATTTGGAGCGAGTGCTTCTGCCAAAGATGGATGGCACTCTTCATTTACACAACAATGCGAAGGAGATGAAGTTGGATTTGAGTCACTTCGTGCTTTTCTCTTCGGTGGCCTCTATGCTTGGCACCGCTGGACAAGGCAACTACTGTGCCGCAAACGCTTTCTTGGATGCCTTTGCAGCCTATCGTCGGCAGATGGATGTGCCGGCAGTGTCAGTGCAGTGGGGTCCTTGGGCAGAGGTGGGCATGGCCGCCAGGGCCGGCACCTCGGAAAGTGTGGTGCTGCGTATCGCCTTGGCAGATGGTTTGCGTGCCATGGAGACGATTCTGGGTGCCCAAGTCAGTAGTCATTTGGGTGCCTATGTGGGTGTGGCACGGATCAAGTGGCGCTCCTATTTGTCGCAGATGCCCAAGTTGCCCAGCTTTTTGGAGAACTTCCAACAGTATGCTCCCAAGGATTCCAAGAAGGGTGGTCTCGTGGCAAAAGGAGCTGCACCCTCCCGCGAGTTGGTCCGAAGTGGCATTGAAAACGTGCTGAAGGAAGTCCTAGGTGATGACAGCCTCGATGACTTCTCCTCACCATTGATGGACATGGGTCTGGATTCGTTGGCTGCAGTGGAGTTCAGAAATCGTGTGCAGGCCTCCTTTGAAGGTGTCCGTTTGAGTTCCACCGTGATGTTTGATTATCCCACCGTGGCGGACCTTACAGACTTCATCTTGTCGCAGTTTGCCCCCGATGACGCGGACGATGCAATGCTGGCGGGCGGTGACCTTTCGGCCACCCGAGAGCCATTGAGTATGCTGGGATTGGCAGGGCGTTATCCAGGCATGAGCGCACAGAATGATGTGTCAGAGTTTTGGAGCTTCTTGCTCAGTGGTCGCGATCCTATCAGCGAAATTCCCATTGAACGCTTTGATGTGGATGAACTCTACGAAGAAGACCGTGGTGCTCCGGGAAAGGTCTATGTGCGCGAGGGTGGCTTCATCCCTGGTGTGGAGGAGTTTGACGCAGCTTTCTTTGGTATTGCTGAACCAGAAGCGCGATCCATGGATACCCATCAGAGGTTACAAACTGAGACGGCTTATGAGAGTTTCTACAACAGCGGTTTCACGAAAGAGACACTGGCAAACGTCGAATGTGGTGTTTTCATGGGCTGTTGCACATTGACAGGTATCACAGTGGAATACGAAGACATTGGTCCCTTTACCAACATCGGCTCTGGCCTCAGCGGCATGTCTGGCCGCATCTCTCATGCTTTGGGTCTACGAGGCCCGTGCTTTACCATTGATACGGCATGTTCATCAACTCTGGTGGCAATGGATTGTGCAGTTCAAGCTTCAAGGTTGGGTCGACAAGAGCTGGCCTGTGTGGCTGGAACCAACTTACAGCTCCGCACGGATATGTGGGTGGGTTTCTGTAAGATGACTGGCCTGGCTGGTGATGGACGTTGTAAGACCTTTGATGCCTCTGCTGATGGTTTTGGAAGGTCGGAAGGCTCTGGTGCAGTGATTTTGAGGCTCAAGGCTGCAGCCAACGCCAAGGGCGAAAGCGCCTTGACTTTGACACGTGGCAGCTGCGTGAACCAGGATGGGCGATCTGCCACTATCACCGCCCCCTCGGGGCCTGCGCAGCAGCGAGCCTTGCAGAATTCCTTGCGAGATTCGGAGCTGTCGGCGCTGGAGGTTTCTCTTGTGGAATGCCACGGAACAGGTACAGCTTTGGGAGATCCTATTGAAGTGGGAGCTCAAGAGAAGATCTATGGCAAGGACCGTGCAGACCAAGATCAGTTGATTTTGGCCGCCTCCAAATCCGTCATTGCACACCTGGAGGGTGCTGCCGGTGTCGCTGGCATCACCAAATTGGTGAAGATGTTGGAGCACAAGACAGTGCCGCCCAATTTGCATCTCAAGAAGTTGAACCCCAACATCGATCTCTCGAATTTTGCTTGTTGCATTCCGGACAAGATCATCGATTGGAAGGTTGCTGGCAGTCGTTGTGCGGGAATCAGTTCCTTTGGATTCAGTGGAACCAATTCCCATGTCAACGTTCAGGAGGCGCCTGACAGCGAGCTGGAGACAACTTTACAACAACTGCAGGAAAGAGCTCCAATGACTTGGAACCGTAATGATTTGTCCTACAAGGATTGGGCCAAGCAGCTTTGGTGGGGTATCTCCTGGCAAAGTGTGGCGAGTCCAACGGTGACCTCCGTGGCTGCAGAGGATTGGCTTGTGCTGGGCGGTGGTCAAGCTGTTGTGGAGGCTTCTTCCAAGGTCTTACCCAAGGCCGCTGTGGTGGGTATGGATCGTTTGGCCAATGCAGCGGAAGTGGACAAGCTTCTTTCGGAACGTTCTTGGTCATGTATCATCTTCGCGGAAGCTGTCCAAGCGGAAGACGCCACACTGGAAGGCCCAACCTTGGGTGCTTTGTTGCGCTTGGTGCAAGGCCTAGCCTCAGCTTCACGTCCGGTGAAGTTGGCTCTATTGACCAGTGGTGCCCAATGTGCTGTGAGTGGGTCATCCATCGCAAAGGGTGTGTTGGGTGCAGCTGTGTGGGGCTTCAGTCGTTCTGTGCGATTGGAAGTTCCTCACGTGCAGCTGAAGGTGATCGACTTGCCAATGGATCAGTCTTTGGGAGAGCTTTTGCCAATGGAATTGGCTGGCTTGAACAGTTGGGCCAGTGATGAGGACAAGGCTGCAGAACAGGCAGAGGTTGCCTACATCGCCGGCGAACGATGCGCACCGCGTTTGCGATTGACTCCTGTGCCAGCAGGCACAAAGAAGCTACAGCCAGAGGGAAGTCATATGATCAGTGGTGGCTTTGGTGGTCTGGGTCTCTCCATTGCTCAGGAACTGGTGGACATGGGTGCCCAACATTTGATTTTGGTTTCACGCAGTGGTCGTGTGGCTGCGGGTGATACCACCTTGCAGCAGACCTTTGATGCGTTGACAAGTGGACCAAACAGTCCAACGGTGCACGCCTGGTCTTGCGATGTGGCAGACGCGAGCAAGACCAAGGAGATGTTGAAGAAAGCAAAAGCCTTGGACGTTCCCCTTCAAAACGTGGTGCATGCTGCTGGCATCATTGATTTCTGCGAAGTTGGTAAGCTCACAGTGGAAGGCATGAATTCAGTGTTCAAGCCGAAGGTCTGCGGAGCTTGGAATTTGCACAGTGGCATGGATGATGAGGCAAAAGATCTGAACTCATTCGTCCTCTTCTCATCAGTTTCTTCCTTGATTGGCTTGTCTTCTGGTATTACCTACTCTGCCTCCAATGCTTACTTGGATGGCTTGAGTTTGTGGCGACGCCAGGAAGGTCTGCCTTGCAGCAGCTTGCAGTGGGGTCCTGTAGCAGATGTGGGTATGGCAGCCAAGGGTGAAGCCCATGGTGCCTCTGATTCTGCTTTGAAGCTCATCTCGCCAAAACACGTGCGAAGCGCCTTCCAAAGAGTTCTAGCGAAACCGTCTTTGCCAGCCAGCCTGCTTTTTGCACGTGCTGATTGGTCAAGATTCATGCAACAAGTTGGCACGATTGTTCCAGTCCTGGTTGAATCGCAGGCACGTGCTGGTGCAAGTCCTGGCGGTGGTGCTTTGGAGGCCCTACAAGGATTGTCACCTGATGTGCTACAAGGCAACTTGATGAACATTGTCCTGGATGTGGCTCAAGGAGTTTTGGGTGAAAGTTTGGAAGAAGATGCTCAGACGCTCCTCTCATGGAGTCTGGTTTGGATTCTCTCTCTGCCGTGGATTTCCGAAACCAGGTGGCGAAGCAATTGCCTGGTCTGAAGTTGCCAAATACCTTGATGTTCGACTACCCCAGTCCACAGGCCATTGCCAAGTATGCAGCTGCACAGTTGGCACCAGCGACAGCTGCAGTCCCTGTGCTGCGCTCGGCCGCACCCGTTTCCGCGGATGGTGCGGAACGAGGGCCATTGGCGGCATTGTCCACAGCTTGCAGATTCCCTGCTGGTGGCGACGATCCAGAGATTTTCTGGACTGCCCTTGTGCAGAAGACTGACGGTGTCACAGAGATTCCATACGAGCGCTGGGACGTCGACGAGTACTTTGATCCATCACCCAATGCAGTGGGACGCATGTACGTCCGTCATGCTGCCTTCATCCAAAACGCCGATTGTTTCGATGCTCTGATCTTTGGTATCTCCGGGGCCGAGGCTGCTAGCATGGATCCACAGCAACGGCTTTTGCTGGAGATTGTTCAGGAAGCCTTCACCTCTGCCAAGGGCTTGTTGGCCATTGGTGGTGACAACTCTCCATTGACCAACAAAGACATTGGAAGTTTTGTTGGTGAATGCAACAACGATTGGGGCCACTTCAAGAATCTGGAAACCGAAAAGATGAATCCTTTCAGTGGCACCGGTGGTTCGATGTCCATCTCGTCCAATCGCTTGGCGTATGTCTTCGGTTTCCGAGGGCCAAGTGTGACTTCTGACACTGCATGCTCTTCATCATTGGTGGCCTTGGATACGGCAGCCGCCAACATTGGTCGCAACCGATGCAGTGCTTCGGTGTCTGCCGGTGTGAACATGAATTTGTTGCCCGGACCCTTTGTGGCATGCTGCCAGGCCAAGATGCTCTCGGAAGGTGGCCGATGTAAAACCTTCGATGCAACTGCGGATGGCTATTCCAGGGGCGAAGGCGCTGGTACCATCTTGATTCGTCGTTTGGCAGATGTGGTCGACCTGGGTCTAAGTGCCATCACCGGCACGGCGGCCAATCAAGACGGCCGAAGTTCTTCCTTGACAGCACCAAATGGGCCAGCACAGCAAGAGGTGATTTTGACCGCTTGGCAAGAATCTGGACAAGCTCCAGGCAGCTGTGATTACATCGAAACTCATGGAACTGGAACCGGCCTTGGTGATCCCATTGAGGTGGGTGCCTTGTGCAACACCGTGGGTCAAGGACGAAGCTCTTCGTTGTATGTTGGAGCTGTGAAGACCAACGTGAGTCATTTGGAAGGTGCTGCTGGTATCGCTGGACTCCTAAAGGCAGTCTCAGCCATGCAACACCGTCAAGTTCCACCAAACTTGCATTTGTCGAAGTTGAATCCACACATTGATGTGGAAGACGTGGACATGGTCTTCCCTACCGAGTCGATGATTCAATTGTCACAGGAGACCCTGAAGAGTTTCGGCCTGTCTTCCTTCGGCTTTGGCGGCACCAACACCCACGTGTCGGGCATCGCAGCGGAGAAGTTGCCTGAGACCACAGTAGCACCAGAGGAGAAGATTGTTTTCAACCGTCAACGCTTCGGGTGGTCACAGACCAAGCACCCACTTTCCGTTCAACCTCGGCGAGGTGAAGCAGGTGTTATGGTCTTTGCAGCACCTATCAAGGGAAAAGTGTTGCAGCTATTGAGTCATCACATTATCTATGGCGAAATTGTGGTACCAGGTGCAACCTACATCGAGATGGTCATTGCCACTTCAGCCTTCCGACTGGACATGGCAGGAAAGAAATTTGCACTGGAGAATATCGGCTTCCAGAATCCTTTGGTCTTGCGACCATCCAATGATGACAAGGTCAATCCCGAGCTCAATCCTGGAGTTGATCTCTACCTGCAGATCCAGGAGAACACTGGCAGATGGTCAATGAGCAGTGTGGAACACGGAAGCTCCGAGATCATCAACACCCATGCGGAGGGCAGTATCAACTTCTTAGGTCCTAAGGCGACTGGTCCTATGGCACCGGAAATGCGACAATTGCCCTTGGAGGAAATCAAAGGAAGATGTCCTGAAGAAGTGGAAGATGCCAGGATGTATGTGCCTTTTGCCAACATTGGTTTGCCATTGCAGCCACGCTTCCGTACCGTGCGCACCATCAAGCGATCAGAGGATGAGATCATTGCCTGGGTAGCAGCTCAAGATGATGGTACCAATGCCGGCTTTGTGTTTGGTCCTGCAGTGATTGATGGCTCCTTCCAAGCGAGCTGTGCCTTCCAGAACTTGGAGGCGCTGCCAAGTTTGCGAATTCCGCTGTCCATTGATCGCGTGCAGCTCTTGGGTCAGGGCTTTTCACCCAAGGTTTGGGTACACCATGTTCTCCTTGACAACGGTGAGAAACAAATGGAAACCAATGTGCAGCTGGCGCGGGATGACTTGACCGTTATTATGACTATGGACCGTATGCGGTTGAGAGAAGTGCGGCCTGAGCACATCGCCAAGATGCTGGCGGCCAGCGCAGGAGATGCAGATGAGGACTTGCTAGAGGTTGCTTGGGTTCCACTGGAAAAACCCAGCAAAGAGCCAACAGCTATGCCCAAGGCGGTTTTGTTCATCGATGCTGGTGTATTGAAAGATGCCTTGCAAGCAGAATTCCCAGATGCCAGTTTTGTGGAGGGCACGAAGGAGGAATTGACTTCCAAGATGAAAGATCCACATGGTGCCATCATCCACGTGGCGGCACTGTCGGAGGAATGCCCTGAAATGGAGGCGCTCCAATCTGCCTTGCTGGTTGCGCAAGTTGCTATGCAGATGTCCTCTGAACGGCTTTCTGTGCCACCAATCTGGTGGGTCACCAAGGGAACTCAGGACAAGGTCACTCGCAGCTATGTCCACGCTGGCTTGTGGGGCTTGGCTCGCACATTCCGCATGGAAGAGCGCAATGTCCAACTGAGGTGTTTAGACTTGGATGATACCTCCAGCACAGCGGAAGCCTTGGCTTCACAGCTCAAGAATTGGCTGAAACAACTGCAGAACAGTGAGGCCGAGACAGAAGTGGCAATCGCCCAAGATGCGACAGCAGTGGTGTCTCGCCTTTCACGTGCCGAAGCCTTGCCATTGAAGGCTGGTGAGTTGCTGATGTCTTCCCGTGGCAGCCTCTCCAACTTGAGGCCTGTGCTTCAGGAGACGCGAGCAGTACCAAAGGAAACAGAAGCTGAGATTCGTGTGCGTGCTGTTGGACTGAACTTCCGCGATGTGCTGAATGTCATGGGTCTCTATCCAGGAGATCCTGGACCACCAGGAGCAGACAGTGCTGGTACTGTATTGTCAACAGGCTCCGAGATCACACACATTCGGCGTGGTGACGACATCTTTGGCGAGTCGCCGGGCTGCTTAAGGCGCTATAACTGCGCTAAAGCATCCCTGCTGTCGCCGAAACCGGTGTCATGGTCCTTTGAGGAGGCTTGCTGCATGCCTGTGATCTTCGTCACAGTTGAGGAGGCACTCGGAGATTTGGCCCAATTGAAACGCGGTGAGCGCTGCTTGATCCATGCTGCTGCTGGTGGTGTGGGACTGGTTGCCATTCAATATGCGCAGTACGTTGGAGCCGAGGTCTATGCAACTGCAGGCGCAGAGGAGAAGCATGAGTTCTTGAGATCATTGGGAGTGAAGTACATCACCAGCAGTCGCAATGGAGCCAAGTTTGAAGAGGACATGAAGACTTTCTTGAAAGACACGGATGGCCTTGATGTGGTACTGAACAGCTTGAGTCATGATGATTACATTGGTCGTTCCCTTGCTTTGTTGAAGCCCGGGGGGCGTTTCATGGAGATTGGTAAGCGAGGAATTTGGAGCCATGAGCAGATGTTCCAAGCCAGGCCAGATGTGATGTATGAGAAGATTGCTGCAGATACCATGATGGACCTTGAACCGTGGCGTTACAATGCCTACATGAAACGCTTAGTGGGTCGAGTCGATGAAGGCGGCCTGTCGCCGATCAACATGCACATCTTCGAGGGTATTGAGAATGGCGTCAATGCGATGCAATTCCTGCAGCGTGCCAAGAATATTGGAAAGGTGGTCATCAGTCAGGGTAGCACCATGGACTTGAAAGCAGATGCGCACTATGTCTTGAGTGGTGGCATGGGAGCTTTGGGAATGGTCACAGCTCAATATCTTTTGGAGGAAGGTGCCAAGTCCATGTCATTACTTTCTCGAAGCGGACGACCTTCAGCAGACATTGCGGATCTTTGGTCACAACTACAGGAGTCTAGCATTGAGATCGCTGCGCGCAGTTGTGACATAGCCTCTATGGATGCTGTGCAGCAGCTGGCATTGGAGTTGAAGAAAATGCCAAGGGTGGCAGGTCTCATTCACTTGGCAGCAGTATTGGATGATGCCACCATGCCCAAGCTGACACGTGGACACCTGGAAAAATCCTTTGGTGCAAAGGTCTGGGGAGCTCGACATTTGCGTTGCGGTTTGTCAGATGGCAAAAACCCATGGGACTTTGCGCTTCTGTTCTCCTCAACATCCGCCTTGTTGGGTTCTCCCGGACAGGGCAACTACTCCGCAGCCAATGCTGCATTGGACGGCCATGCGCGCTACTGGAAGCAGGTGCAAGAGGAGAATGTGATCTCCGTGCAATGGGGACCTTGGAAGGAGGTTGGCATGGCAGCCCAGAAGGGCACGGTGGAACGCTTGCGGCAAAGTGGTGTAGGTGCATTGAGCAATGCCTTTGGTATGGCGGCGCTTGCTGGATGCTTGAAGGCACCTCTCAGCACAACTTTGGTGGCGCAACCAATGCGATGGGCAGTGTACCTGAAGCAGTATCCTAAGATTCCACCCTTCTTGTCCAAATTTGCCAGCGAGGTGAAAACAGCCAAGCCCAAGAAGGCCACCACTGGAACCACCTTCGGTGCTGGTCCCATGGTTTCCGCGGTGCCACAAGTGGACAAGGCCTCATTGATGCAGATGTTGCAACAAATCGCCTCGGAAGTGGCTGGTGGAGGTACCGTGGATCAGGAAACGCCATTGATGGATTCAGGAATGGATTCCTTGTCTGCCGTGGAGTTCAGAAATCGATTCACTGGAAAGATGCCAGGAGTGAACCTGCCCAACACGCTGATCTTCGATTATCCAACCATCTCAGCCATCGCTGACTTCACCTCCAGTCAGATGGGGCCGGGACCCGCACCTGTCCAAATGGGGGCCATGCCTGGATATCAAGTAGCAGCTGGTCCTAGTCAAGCAGAGGTGAAGGAGTTGTTGAAGCGAATTGCCTCAGACACCACGGGTGGATTGGTGGAAGACGAGAAACCCTTGATGGAATCTGGCATGGACTCCTTGTCTGCCGTGGAATTCCGCAATCGCTTGAGTACCGAACTTCCGGCCTTGGATTTGCCCAATACGCTCATCTTTGATTATCCCACCATTGCAAGTGTCGCAAGCTATGCCTCAGAACAGTTGGGTGCTGCAGCTGGTGCCACCATGCATGTGCCAATGGCAGTGGCAGGAGCGCCGCCACGTGGACCAAGTGGTATGGATCAACAGCTTTCTGTTGCTGGAATGGCAGCCAACTTCCCCGCAGCAGCTTACAATTCTGCATCATTCCAATGTGCTATCACTCAGGGCGTGGATGGCTTGGTGGAAGTTCCCTTCACACGTTGGGAATTGGAAGAGGTTTGGGATCCAAATCCCGATGCCTTGGGCAAAATGTATCCTCGCCATGGCGCCTTTGTCGAAGGTGTCGAAAATTTCGATGCCAAATTCTTTGGCATCTCACCACCAGAGGCAAGGGCAATGGATCCACAACAACGGCTCTTGTTGGAAAGTTCAATGAACAGTTTGTTGGACGCTGGTTTGGAGAAGTCTACCGTCATGGGCAAGGAGGTATCAGTGCATGTCGGATTGGCCAACAACGATTGGATCCAGATGCAATCCTGGGATTTCAGGAAGATCAGCCCCTATACTGCCACAGGTATGTCCTTCTCCGTGTCAGCCGGACGTATTTCCTATGCATTGGGCTTGAAGGGTCCATCATACATTGTTGATACAGCCTGCTCTTCAGCATTGGTGGCACTGGACTGCTCCGCAACTGCTTTGCGAAAGGGACGTTGCACAAGTGCCTTAAACACCGCTGCCAATGTCATGGCAAGCCCTACTACGTACATCAGTTTCAGCAAGCCTCGCATGCTTTCAGCGCAGGGTCGTTGCTTCACCTTTGATGCTTCTGCAGATGGCTATGCTCGTGGAGAGGGTGCTGGAGCTGTGTTGTTGCGGCTGCCATCGGAGGCTCAAGAAGCAGCACAGACAGCAGAGCAACCACTGGCCACACTGGAACGGTGTGGATTGCTGGGAGTGGCTGTCAATCAGGACGGGCGTAGCTCCACCTTGACAGCGCCCAATGGACCTTCACAGGCCACGGTGATGCGTGTGGCATTGGCTGAAGCTAAGCTACAGCCTGAAGAAGTGGTGCACATGGAATGCCATGGAACAGGAACTCCTTTGGGCGACCCCATTGAGATTGGTGGTTTGAAATCCATCAATGGCTCAAGGACTCCCGAGAGTCCTTTGATCCTGGCAGCCGTGAAATCCAACTGTGGCCACTTGGAGGGTCCTGCTGCCTCGACAGGACTCATTAAATCTGTGGCCTTGATGGAGCATTTGTCTTCAATGTCATCAGTGCATTTGCGCAGCTTGAATCCAAGCATCGCAGCACTTCACGACCTACCGGCACTCTTCGCTACGGAATCCTTGCCGTTGCCCAAAACGAAGGCCTTCAGCCGCTTGGGTGGTGGTCTTTCCTCTTTTGGCTTTGGTGGTACGAATGCCCATGGCGTCGTCTCATGTGCGACAGAGGCTGGTGAAGCCTTCCGACGCCAATTGGCTGATCTTCAAAGCCTGGCGAAACGCGCTGCGGCCAAGCCTTTGCGATTGGCACCTGCTGTGTTTGAGAGGAAGAGCTTTGCTTGGAGAGAGGTGGGTTTCCGTTTCTTACGTGCGAAGCCTGGTGATGGTATTTTCGAAGTGCAAATGCGCATGGATGTCTACGATGTGGTGAAGCACCATGTGGTCTTCGGTTCCATCGTTGTGCCTGGCGTCGTCTTCGTGGAGATGGCACTTGAAGCCACCAAGGAACTCTTTGGCGCAGGCGTGCGCATCACTGACGTGAACATGATGTTCCCCTTCGTGGTCCCAGAGCGTGTTACTGGTGCTGAGCCACCACCCACGATGCGTTTCGTGCTGAAGTCAGAGACACGCTTTCAGATTGAAAGCACCTCTGCCACCGGCACGGTCACCGTTCACGCAGAGGGTGGTATTAATCGCTCGCCTGTGCGAGGGGAGGAGGCTGAGACAGACAACAATGCCAAAGCAAACCCAGTGGATTTGGATGAACTACGAAACAGGATCGATGAAGTTGTACCAACCAAGGATGTCTATGCTGCAATTGATGGTGTCGGTCTCTACTTGGGACCCATGTTCCAGACAGCAAAGCAACTCTGGCGGAAAGAACCTGAAGAAGGAAGCGAAAGCAAGGTCATTGAAGTTCTGGGCCGATTGAAGTTGGACGATGGAGTGCCCAATGTGGGATATGTCTTGCATCCAGCGGTCTTTGATGGCACCATTCACAGTTTGGGTACTGCTTCGGTTGGCAAAAACGTGAATGACTTGAAAATCTTCGGTGGAGTCGGACGTGTTTCAATCATTCAAAGTGAGAATTTCTCTCAACATGAAGAATATTGGATTTGGCTCAGCATCAAAGAAAAGCTTGAAGCTTCTGAAACTTTCGACCTCAAGGTCATGTCCAACAACGGCACGGTGTTGATGCTCATGGACAACGTGGTCTTCCGGAAGGTGTTGCCTGAACAGATCCAGATGGCTATTGCTGCCCAATCCACACCGGAGGATGACCAGAAGATCTACGAGATTGAATGGCAAGAATTGGCTGAAACAACATTGGAGGAAGAAGCTCCCGAAGAGAAATGGTTGGTGCTACATCAGGGTGCCTCTAACAGCTTCTTGGATGGTCTCCGGGAACACTTGGGTGGCAGCCATAGCTATGCCAACCTCACTGATGTGGAAAATTGGGGAGCACTGCAGGATTACAACAGGATCGTGTCATTGGCTGGCATTTCTGAGTTGCCAGAGGACGCTGAAAAGTCGGCGGCAGAGGTATTGAACGTTTTAGATGGCACGATGCGCTTGATGCAATGCTTGGCTGAAGCCAAAGAGGCGGGCGAGCCGCCTGCTTTATGTATGATTACCTCCTTGGCAACGGCTGTGGTCGAAGAAGACCTGGCCAGTACCAAAACACCTTCCAGCCATGCAGGGCTGTGGGGCTTAGCCAAGGCCTTCCGCAATGAGCATCCTGAACTGCCAGCAGCCACCACCTTCGATTTGGAGGAAGCCGTGTGCAGGTCTCCAGAACTCTTGGCCCAGCAGCTGATCTTGTTGCAACAGCAACAGTTTGCTGGACTCTCCGAGCCTGAGCTTGCGCAACGGCATCATGAAGGCAGCCTGAAACTCTGGATGCCACGCTTGGTGGACTGCACCCAGCGTTTGCAGCAGGCAGAGAAGGAGCCACCAAGTTTCAGCCCAGATGGACTTTATGCAGTCACCGGTGGCACTGGTGCCTTAGGATTAGTATTTGCTGAATGGATGGCATCCCTGGGTGCCAGGCACTTTGCACTTCTGTCGCGAAGTGGACAGCCTCCAGCAGACTCAAAGGCTGCCTTCCGCAAGCTTGAACGACAAATGGCAAAGATGGAGCAAGCTACCTTTGCTGCAACCAAGTGTGATATCAGTTCTGCTAGCGATGTGCGTCGCGTTTTCACTGAACTGAAGCAGAAACACACGGTGAAGGGCGTGGTCCACGCTGCTGGAACATTGGCTGATGGACTCATTAAGGATATGAACCGCGACAATCTTCAGTTGGTTTGCTCTGCCAAGGTGGATGGATCCTTGAATTTGCATGCTGCTGCACAGGAACTGGCATTGCCTTTGGAGGAGATGTGGCTCTTCTCTTCCGTGGCGGCCATGATCGGCTCAGTAGCACAAGGCAACTACTGTGCAGCCAATGCCTTCATGGACACTTTCGGTGCACGACGACGTGCCAAGCAGTTGCCAGCCATCTCCTTGCAATGGGGGCCTTGGGCTGAAGTTGGTATGGCTGCACGTGCCGGAACATCGGAAGGTAGCATCGCACGTTTAGACTTGACTCGGGGCTTGGAAGCCATGCAGCTGGTTTTGGGAGCTCGTGAAGTCCTACGTCCTGCAGGCACCCTTGGCATCGCACGCATCAAGTGGAAGTCTTTGTTGGGACAGATCCCAAAGGTTCCTCCAGTCTTGAGCAAGTTTGGCGGCAGTGTGGGCGGCAAGAAAGCTGCATCAGCTGCAGCAGGAGCCATTGTGAGCGCAGATGACATCAAGGGCATTGTTGTGGGCGTTCTTCAGGATGTTTTGGAAGGCTCTGGTGACCTCGACTTATCCACTCCATTGATGGAGATGGGTCTGGACTCGTTGGCGGGCGTGGAGTTCCGAAATCGCTTGCAAGCCTCCTTTGAGGGCCTCACCTTGTCATCCACCTTGATGTTTGATTATCCGACAGTACCTGACCTGGTGGACTACATCTATGAACAGGTTGGACCTGCTGAAGATGAAGTCGGTGCAGCTGGTGGTGCAGGTGTTGTGATGGATGCCGGTGCCATGTTGGCTATTGCCAGTCATGCAGGACGGTATCCCGGCTGCTTCACCAACAATGTCCAAGAGTATTGGCACAACATGAGCATGGGATTGGATACCACAACAGAGCTGCCTCCAGAGCGTTGGGATATGGATGCTTACTATGATGCAGATGTGGATGCACCAGGCAAGACCTATGTCCGCTTGGGCCACTTCATCCCAGGCATCGAACACTTCGATGGCGACTTCTTTGGTGTTTCAGAGGCGGAGTTGCGAGCAATGGATCCACATCAGTGGTTGGCCTTGGAGATCAGTTATGAAGCTTTCCATGCAGGTGGTATGGACAAGGAATCCTTGCAGGGTTTGGACTGCGGTGTCTTCGTGGGCTGCTGCAACCTGGGTGGTAATGACGTGGATCCAGAAGGGTTGGGTCCATTCTCCAACATTGGTTTTGCCTACTCCGGTCTCTCAGGCCGTATTTCTCATGTCTTCTCCTTGCGTGGTCCGTGCTTCACCGTGGACACGGCCTGTTCCTCCACCATCGTTGCATTGGATTCCAGCTCACAAGCTGTGAAGCTCAACAGGTGCCAGAGTGCTATTGCCACTGGAGCCAATGTTCAGCTGTCAGGATGCATTTGGGTGGGTTTCTCCAAAATGCGCGGTTTGGCGTTCGATGGTCGGTGCAAGACCTTTGACTCTTCCGCTGATGGCTTTGCACGTGGTGAAGGTATTGGATCTGTATGGATCACACGGGGCAGTGCCGAGAAGACTGGGGAGAACGAGCTGGTGTCTCTCACTGGTGTTGCTATCAACCATGACGGTCGCGCTGCAACCATCACAGCACCCAATGGCACAGCGCAGCAGCGTGTGCTGCGCAGCGCGCTGGCAGAACGCCAGACTATGGGCGAAGATGTGACCATGATCGAATGCCACGGAACAGGCACAGCCCTGGGAGATCCTATTGAGGTCGGTGCTCAACGTGCTGTTTATGGCAAAGGCCGTAGCGAGTCTCAACCTTTGGTCCTGGCAGCCACGAAGAGTAACATTGGGCACTTGGAAGGTTCTGCTGGTGTGGCAGGCATCTCCAAGGTGATTTTGGCAATTACCAAGGCTCACATCACACCGAATTTGCATCTGGAAAAATTGAATCCGAATATCGACCTTACCGGCTTCTCCGTTTTGATGCCAGACAAGCTGGTGGAATGGAAGAGTGCCAGCCTGCGATCTGGCGTTTCCTCCTTCGGTTTCAGTGGCACCAACGGCCACGGTTTGATGGAAGCTACCCTGAGCACCGTCGAGCCACCACAACGGGCACCCATGAAGTTCGCACGAAAGTTGCTGAAGCCATGGAGAGAATGGATGAAAACTGTGCTTTACTTGGAAGATTGGCTTCCTGCAGAAGTGGTACAGACCACGGCAGTGCAGGAAGGTATAAAGGTGGTGGCCAATCAATCCTTGTCAAACGATTTGCTGAAGATGCTGCCAAAGGCTGCAGTTTTGGAACAAGCAGAGCCCACCAAGATGGCTGAGGCCATGAAAGGCTCCCCTGCTGCAATCTTCTGTGCTGATGCGGACACCAGCAGCTCTGAGCCATCCACAAAGGCTTTGGAGCAGCTCTTGTACTTCCTGCAAGCTGCAGCCATCGCTGAAGATCCCAAGCTGTTGCTGGTTGTGACTCGTGGTGCTTATGATGCGAGCCGTGCCAACTTTGATGCTGCCGTGTCACTGTGGGGCTTGGTGCGCTCAGCACGCATTGAGATGCCTCGTGTCATCATCAAAGCGTTGGATGTGAATGTCACAGCCACAAACCAGGAGGTGGCCAAGGCCATCATTGCAGAACTTCAAGGTGCAGAGAACGACGTGGAGGCTATGATTGGTGCCTCTCGCCGTGTGCCACGTGTGGTGGAAGCACCACAAGAGGCCTTGCAGTTGCAAAGGCAAGATGCTATGCGAGATGCAGAGATGATGGCAACACAGGTGAAGGCTGGTTTGCAGTTGGTGACTGGCGGCTTGGGTGGATTGGGCTTAGTAGCTGCAGAAGAATTGGTCTCGTTGGGTGCTCCAGGTCTTTTGCTCACTTCTCGAAGTGGACGTGTGGCAGAAGGTCAGAAACGTTTGCAAGACCAGTTGAAGAGACTTCAGCTTCTACCTGGCTTGACAGTGCAGCTGAAGGCCTGCGATGCTGGGAAAGCAACGGATGTGGCGAAGTTGTTACAAGAGGCCAAAGAAGCCAACGACCCCGTGCGAGGTGTCATCCATGCTGCTGGCATTTTGGATCGATGCTTCTTGCCAGAGTTGAGTGCCGAACGCCTCCAGAAGGTGTTGGGTCCAAAGGCCACGGGTGCTTGGAATCTGCATGCTTTATCCGAAGATTTGGAGCTCTTTGTGCTGTTCAGCTCGGTCTCAGCAACTATAGGTTTGGCCGGTGGTGCTTCTTATGCTGCTGCCAATTGCTATTTGGATGGCTTGGCAGCATGGCGTCACGCAGCAAAGAAACATGCTGTTAGCCTGAAATGGGGTCCAGTTTCAGAGGTGGGTGTCACAGCCAACGCTGGTAGCGACAACTTGGAAGGGATGGCATTGAAGACGTTGTCTCCTGCGCAGGTGGGCAGTGCTTTACGCTTGTGCCTGGCTGGTCCTTCCCCACGGTCAGAGCTGCTCCTGGCACGTGCAGATTGGCCCGCGTTCATGCGGGAGGTTGGCATGGACATCCCACAGTTTATGGATTTGCAATCCAAGACTGAGAAGGTTGCCACAGGTGCCACAAGCGCTTCTTCAGCGTTGGCCCTTCTGCCGCTGGAGGAGCGACAGAAAAAGGTCTTGGACTCCATTCGCTCAGCAGCCAGCGGCATGGGTCTTGAGATGGATGACAACACACCTCTCATGGAGGCAGGCATCGACTCCCTCAGCGCGGTGGAGTTCCGAAACAAGGTGTCGAGTGAGTTCCGCTCAGTTCGTTTGCCAAGCACATTGATGTTCGATTATCCAACTTTGACAGCCCTGGCAGACTATGTGTCAGAACAGTTGTTGCCAGATTCAGCTCCAGCCACGGTGGCACCAATCAAGTCGCCTATGAAAGCGGCCGGTGGTGTTAGTGGAGTCACAGAGCATTTGGCAGTGCTTGGTGGCGCATGTCATCTACCAGGAGATAGCTGGTCGCTAGAGAAGTTCGACTGCATGCTCAGCATGGGTGTTGACTGCAGTGTGGAGATGCCACAAAGCAGGTGGGATGTGGATGACTACTATGACCCTGATGCAACTACAGGTTTGAAGATGTACGTCCGTCATGCTGCATTCATCGAAGGGGTGGAACTCTTTGCAGCGACAACTTTCTCAATTAACAAGGCTGAAGCTGAGACGATGGATCCTCAGCAGCGACATTTGTTGGAGGCTGCTTTTGAAGCACTCAGTGCAGGTGGCTTCAGCAAGGGATCTTTGATGGGAAGCTTCGGAGGTGTCTTCGTGGGTCAGGACAAGTGCGATTGGAATCGTATGATCACTGGGGCGCAGAGTGGCCCCTATGCGGCGACTGGCGGATCGTCATCTATCAGCGCCAATCGCATTAGTTACTCCTTGGGCCTTAAGGGTCCATCAGCCACCATGGATACAGCCTGCTCCTCTTCCCTGGTAGCAGCAGATACCGCCGCGGTCACACTCCGAAGACGGCGCTGCGATTTGGCAGTGGTGTGTGGTGTAAACATGTTGCTGTTGCCACAGACTTTCGTTGCTTGCTGTCAAGCGCAGATGCTCTCGAAGGGTGGCCGGTGCAAGACCTTTGACGACAGTGCCAGTGGTTATGCCAGAGGTGAAGGTGTTGGATCGCATGCCTTGGAAAGGTTGGGCAGTTCCTCCCGTGCTGTGATGTCGGAACTTCGAGGATCTGCCTTGAACCAAGATGGACGCAGCTCCAACTTGACCTCTCCGAATGGACCTTCACAGCAAGCTGTTGTTTTGTCAGCCTTGGCAGAGGCTCAGGTGAGTCCTGCCAGCCACTTGTGTGTGGAAACTCATGGCACTGGTACGGCACTGGGTGATCCAATGGAGGTAGGTGCCTTACAAACTGCCTTGGGTGTTTCTGGACGCCAACGACCTTTACAGCTGGGAGCGGCAAAAACGAATGTGGGACATCTGGAAGGTGGTGCAGGCATGGTCGGCTTGCTGAAGCTTGCATCCTTGTTGTCACGCAATTGCCTGCCGGCCAACTTGCACTTACATGATCTCAACTCACATATCTTTGAAGACATCGAAGATTTTGCAGTGCAGTTCCAATCCGAATCATGTCCTAGCAGTTCATTCCCTTGCGCTTCAGTGAGTTCCTTTGGTTTTGGTGGAACCAACGGTCATGTGGTATTGGCAGCCACTGCACTCCAAGCGGAGAAGAAAGGACGTCGGGCCGTCAAAGCACAACCACATGCAGCGCCGAAGACGGTGGCATTCCTCTTCACAGGTCAAGGATCACAGTATGTCAACATGGGCAAAGAATTGTACGGCAGCGAACCTGTTTTCCGTGCTGCGGTGGACCAATGTGCCAAGCTCTTGGAGGGCTTGCTGCCACGGCCATTGCTGGAGGTGATGCACTCTGACAGCGATGATGGTTTGTTGAATCAGACGCAGTACTCCCAACCTGCCATCTTCACCGTTGAATATGCCTTGGCCGAGCTTTGGAGATCTCGGGGCTTGGAGCCTTGTGCCGTTTTGGGCCACAGCGTGGGTGAATATGCTGCCGCTGTTGTGGCAGGAGTCCTGGCGTTGGAAGATGCCGTTCGCTTGATTGCTCAACGGGGACGTCTTATTGCGGAGAAATGCGAAGCAGAGGTTGGTACAATGGCGGCACTTTTTGCTCCGGAGCAGGAAGTGAAGAAAGCCATAGAGAAAGCCAAGGTAAAGAGCTCCGATGTTTCGGTGGCCGCCGTGAATGGCCCAAAGATGACGGTCATTAGTGGCCGCAAGGATGTGGTTGGAAAGGTCGCAGAAGCTTCAGGGGTTACCAGTCGACCGCTGACGGTATCACATGCCTTCCATTCACCATTGATGCAACCAATGTTGGATGATTTCCGACAAGAAGTGGCCAAGGTTTCGATGAGTGACCTGAAGTTGCCTTTCTACTCTACCTTGTTGGGACGCGAAGCCACATCCCAAGATTTGGCCAAGGTTGACTATTGGGTGGATCATGTGAGCAATGCTGTGCGCTTCACTGCTGGAATGGAAGCAATGGAGGCAGCCAAGTGTCCAGAAGTCTTCCTGGAAATAGGTGCTACACCTACTCTGGTTGGCATGGCAAAGCGATTTGTGACCAGGAAGGAGGCCAAATGGGTTGCAAGTTTGGATCCGAAAGCCACACCTGATGAAAAGGATGCGATTAAGAAGGCAGCTGAAGCTTCAGGACTTTCACCAAGCGCCACTGGCGCGGCGGGGAGCGAGTCGTCACCTTTGCCCGTGGCGCCGTTGTTGGAGCGACAGGCCTATCCTTGGCGTGAAGCCAGTCACCCCTTGCTGCGCCGCCGCACACTGCGTGCGGATGGTGCTACCGTGTTCGGCTGCCACTTTGGTGGTCACGTCCTAGCACTGCTGTCACATCACATCGTCCATGGTGAGGTTGTGGTTCCGGGCGCCTGTTACCTGGAGATGATTGTAGCAGGCTGCACCACTTTCCTTGGTAATGAAGCCTGGTGTGTGGAAAATTTGGGCTTCGCCAAGCCCTTGGTTCTGAGATTGTTGCCGGATGGCTCCTTGGAAGAGCCCACGGAGTTGCGTTTGGTGATTCGTCCTGATGGACGTTTGGAGGTTGAAAGCGAGATAGGTAGCGATCCAGAGGATAGCATCGTCTCGGTGCACGTGGAAGCCACATTGGTGACCAAGAGTGGTGGATGGAGCCAGAATCGACCGGAGCAGGACTCCTTCAATTTGGACAAGCTCCGTGAGCAGTGTCCAGAATCAGTGGACATTGACCTCATGTACTCCTTTGGACGCAAGAGTGGTTTGCCCTTGCAGCCGCGCTTCCGAACAGTGCGTCACGTGCAGAAAGGTGACAAGGAGTCCTTTGGACGTTTGGAGATGGAACGCGACGGTACGCAACAAGGTTTCTGGTTGGGCCCATCGTTGATCGATGGTTCCTTCCAAGCATCCATGGCTTTGGCAGATGCAGCCGTGGGCATTGGAACTCTGAAGATTCCACTATCCATCCGTCGATTGCAGCCATGTGGTCGCAAGTACTCCATTGCAGTGTGGTCCTACTTCCAGCTAATCGATTTCACAGACAAGAGTACTGTCTTCCGCTCCTGGCTCTTGAACGACGCAGGAGAGGCTTTGCTCTATTTCGACCATGTGCACCTTCAAGAAGTGCGCGATGAACATATTCAGAAGGTTCTGCAAGCTTCTGGACGTCAAGGTGCTGAGCAACAAATGCTTTATGACGTGTTATGGCGCGAAAGTGAACTTGCCAGTCAGGCCATCGGAGCCAAAGCCGCCCTGTTATTGGGAAGCACTGCTGCCTTAGAACAGTTGAAGGCGAAAGACGTGCAGAGCCATGAAATGCCTATGGAGGAAGAGGCTCTCCGGCAGTTGCTGCAATCTGAGTCATGGTCTACGGTCATCCTTGCAGATGGTTTGCTGACAGCCAGTGCCTGGACTGATGCCAATTCCAAGGCATTACCAGGTGGTGAGCAAGCGGATGTGGCCGTGTTGAACCGTGCCATGTTGCTGACCAAGGTTGTTGCCAAGATGGGTGCGAAAGCACCACTGTTGGTCTTCCCCACTTGGGGTGCACAGCCATTGGCTTCGGAAGATGCAGCTCAACGTCGGGCAGGTCTGCCAGATCATAGTGGTCTTTGGGGTTTTGCACGGGCAGTGCGCATGGAATATCCAGGTGCTCTTCGTTTGACCTGCATTGACTTGGATGCTTCCAAGGAGGATGCATGGTCCCAATTGGCTGAAGTACTACCATCTTTGGGTGACGAAGAAGAATTAGCCTTGCGTGGCGATGCCAAAGCAGCCAGGTTAGCGCGTTCTGCTGTGAAATACACGGGTGCCTTGCGCCTCAACATGCCTGCGCGTGGCTCCCTCACAGGGCTGCGGTGCGTACCACAGGCGGACACCGCCAAGACAGCAGTGCCTGCCCCCAACGCAGTGCAGTTGCGAATCCGCGCAGTGGGTCTGAACTTTAGAGATGTACTCAATGTTATGGGTCTGTACCCTGGTGATCCTGGGCCACCTGGTGCCGACTGCGGTGCCACCGTCTTGGGCTTGGGCGATACAGTAACACACCTTCGCTTGGCAGAAGATGTCTTTGGTGAATCACCAGGATGTTTGAGTACCTACAACACCAGCTCTGCAGCCTTGTTGACTCCAAAACCCAAGTCTTGGAGCTTCGAAGAGGCATGTTGCATGCCCGTGATTTTCGTCACGGTCGAAGAGGCCCTTGGAGATTTGGCAAAGTTGAAGCCCAAGGAGCGTGTGTTGATCCACGCAGCAGCTGGAGGTGTTGGTTTGGTGGCCATCCAGTATGCCAAGTTCATTGGAGCAGAGGTTTATGCCACGGCGGGTGCCGATGAGAAGCATGAGTTCCTGAGATCTTTGGGAGTCAAGTACATCACCAGCAGCCGCAATGGCAACAAATTTGAAGAGGACATGAAGAACTTCTTGAAGGAGCAGGGAGCTGAAGGTATTGATGTGGTGCTCAATAGTCTCAGTCATGATGACTACATTGGCCGTTCCTTGGCCTTGTTGAAGCCTGGCGGTCGTTTCGTGGAGATTGGCAAGAGAGGCATTTGGAGCCACCAACAGATGTTTGAAGCACGCCCTGATGTGATGTATGAGAAGATTGCAGCGGACACAATGATGGAGAAGGAGCCATGGCGTTACAATGCCTACCTGAAGCGTTTGATTCAGCGTGTTGATGAGGGAGCTTTGAAACCTATCAACATGCACTTGTTCGAAGGCTTGGAACGTGGTGTTGCAGCCTTGCAATTCCTACAGCGTGCCAGCAACATTGGAAAGGTGGTCATTCGTTCACCCAGCCGTCTCGGCTGTGATGCTGAAAGTATGCCACTCTTGTCTGGTGGATTGGGTGCATTGGGTGTGGTCACTGCCACATTCCTGGTTGAGGAAGGAGCTAAGCATTTGTGCTTGCTGTCGCGCAGTGGACAACCTGCCAAGGATGTTGGACCCCAATGGGCATGGCTGCAGAAATGTGCCATTGACTTGCACATCGAAAAATGCGATGTCGGTGTTGAAGATTCTGTGGTTGCCTTGCGGGACACCTTGAAGAAGGGAGGAGTTCCATTGGGATCTCTGATGCACTTGGCCGGCGTGCTGGCTGATGGTGTGTTGCCCAGCCTGACTCTGGAGAGCTTGGAACGATCCTATGCCCCCAAGGTCCATGGCTTACTCCATTTGTCTCGGCACCTGGACTTCCAACGTTCTGCGCCGCATCTGCTCTTCTCTTCGACGTCAGCGCTCTTTGGATCACCAGGACAAGCCAACTATTCAGCCTCCAACTCCTTGTTGGATTCCTTGGCTGCTTTCTGGAGCTGTCAGGATCCTACCGGTGGCCTCTATCGAAATGCACGGTCAGTGCAATGGGGCCCATGGGCAGAAGTTGGTATGGCTGTGCAAGCCAACACCTTGGGCCGAGCTAAGTCCATGGGTGTTGGTGCTGTGACGAACTCTCAGGGTTTGGCGATCATGAATAGCATCCTCTCCAGCTCCAATCTGCTGGTAGGCGCAGTGCCTGTGCGCTGGGGTAAGTATTTGAAGAGTGCATATCCTCAAGTGCCAAATTTCTTGAAGGACTTTGAAGCAGAAGCCAAGAAAGAGGCAGCTGAAGCAAGGGCTGCACGTGGAGAATCCTCTGGAGGAGGTGCAACTCTCGCGGCCTTGGCCGGGCTGTCACCAGAAGAACGCTTGGAGGCAGTGCGAGCCAGCTTGCGGGACCTTGCTCGTGAGGTGATCGACTCGGAGAACTTGGAAGCAGACAATGCCTTGATGGAATCGGGCATGGATTCCCTTTCAGGTGTTGAGTTCCGAAACCGTTTGCAGACGGAGTTCGATGGTGTCAACTTGCCAAACTCCATGGTTTTCGACTACCCCACCGTCACAGAGTTGGCAGGATACATCAACAGCCAGTTGGGTGATCTGCCATCCGAGCCCAGCAGTGCCGGCACCGCATCCGCCGCACCAGTGGCTGCAGCAAGCGAGACATATGTGGAGGCTCTCAATGCCCACTGTGTCACCAAAGGTGTGGAAAATCCTGAGAGCAGACCCATCTTCTTGGTACCGGGTGCAGGCATGCAGGCCGGTAGCTTCCGATCTTTGGCACAACGCTTGGCATTGCCGTCCTATGGTCTCAGCTGGCCACGGGGACTTCCCAGGAGTCAATGGCCCAGCAGCCTCAAGGATTTGTCGGAGCACTTCTTCAAAGAGATTCAAAAGGTACAACCTGAAGGACCCTACCTCTTTGCTGGTCATTCTTTTGGTGCCAATGTTTGCTTGGAGATGGCCCAGGTGGTGCGTGCGGCGGGACAGCAGGTATCAATGGTGATTCTGCTGGACCCACGAAGTCTGCTGCCAATGGACGTCAATGTGGAAAAAGCCTTCGAGGATTCAGGTCTCACAGAGAGCTTGGCGTTACTTTGTCAGACATTACCTGGCAATGAAGCGCAAAAGTACCAGGAGTTGCTGTCAAGTCTCCAGAAGGTGGAAGCACAAGATCGAGATGAGGCTATCCGAAAAGCACTGAATTCCAGTGCATTGGCATCCTTGGAACACTTGCATGAAACTACGCAGTGGTACAGTTCTTTGCTCCAGAATGGTTCAGTGCCAGAGGAGTCTGATATTCCTTGCGTGAGGCTTCAAGCACCAATGGCCTGGCAGACTGAAGCTGTCAATGAGACCATGGGAGACAAGATTGTTCGTGAATTCCAAGCCAAAAACTTCCAAGAGGACGACATGGTGACCAAAAAGATGAAGGGCGGCGTCACTGTGAAGGTTCCTGGCACACATTTCAGTATGATGCACGAGCCAAATGTGGTCAAGGTCGCTTTGCGCATTTGTTCGGCTATTGCTGGGCTAGATGACTAGGTTTGAGCTCGCGCAGCAGCGCAGCATGCTGTGAGAGTTGCCCAAGCATATAAACAAATGAGAAGTTGCCGTCAATAGCACGATGATTAGAGACTGCTAGGAGGGGATGCCCC
>ERZ1738536.12-NODE-34-length-18146-cov-5.679951_pt1 | contig 18146 bp, 1 predicted proteins | sample MGYA00581727_ERZ1738536 | MGnify/ENA primary metagenome ERZ1738536 (study PRJEB40740, sample SAMEA7388100) | Antillogorgia elisabethae | biome: Marine coral reef biome; feature: Environment associated with an aquatic invertebrate; material: Seawater | host...
TCAAGCTCGAGAGTGAAAAACATCATCGGTTTTGCCCCTGACAAAACGGGGAAAAAACGGATGGGGGCTGTGTGGTGATGAAGTGTGTTATTGAAGCAGAGCGATGTTGTTAAACTTCCTTGTTGTGCTTCTGACCCTTTGCGAGGTCTCCACATCGCAGTCGCAGAAGCGCACGCGCGAGGCCTCGCCTCGTCGTGCTGCATCTCCTGTGGATGCCTTTGGCACACCAGTACCCAGCTCCCTGGCGATTCCAGACATCCCTCAGGCGTTGCCCCCAGCACGGTTGACCTCTACTGCTGGCTACTTGGAGCTGGAATTGGTCTTGGGCTTCATCGACTTGGAAGCTGAATGTGAGGTCTTTCGGAACGATGCGGATGACCAGGATCCGTCGCTCTCGTGTTTTAGGGGCTCTTGCGTGAGCATTGTAAGGCTGCCAGGTCTGAAAGTCGATGCTCAGTATGCCTTTACCATGCAGATCGTCCGGAGGGTCAGGGATCCTGCCAGCGGACTTTGGTTCGAATTCCATGGCCAACGTAGTCGTCCCATTACCTTTGTGACGGCGGGTCTTCCAGATTGGCAACTTGCTATTCCACAGACAACATCCTTAGGATCTATTGTCATGAGATTATCATGGGAGGAGCCCATGACGGGAGGCAGCGCCATCTTAGGCTATCAAGTGGAAATGGAGACGGACGTGACGCCTGGATGGCATACCATCTATGATGGATCGTTAGATCCCAATGTCAAACATTTGGTCTTGGAGAATTTGACTTATGGAACGACCTACTTCTACAATGTGTACGCCATCAATGCCATTGGCCGAAGCAAGCCCATCTCAACGGCTTACACCGTTGCTGAGCCACTAGAGAAGACCTTCTTCTATCCTTTGGCTACGGATCCGTCTATTCCCAATGCCACCCTGCCGGATGCCATCGTGGCCGACATTCCGACCGAGTTGGTGATTTTGGCCAAGAATCCGGTGACGAAGCGCATCGAGGAGGGTAGCACTCATCGGAATTACTTGGCCGCAATCTACGATGCCTGCGAGTTGAACGTCATGCGTTCCTTGTGTTTACCCGTACCGGAACAACATCCCGATTATCAGGACCATCGGCAACGTGTGAAGAGGACACCGGATTGCTGCCATGTGACAACGGCCAATGGGGATGGCACTTATAGTTTGACATATACGGGCAACAAGACGGGGATTTATTCCCTGATGGTCTACACCATCTTTCCAAATGGTTTGTGGGGCCAGTATTGGGATAACAATTGGTTCTATGGCCTTCCTGTGGTGTCCCGTGTGGACAGTGAAATACATTTCCAGTGGGGTCAACAAGAAGTTACAGCGCTGGCAGGAGATCATATCACCGCCAGGTGGGTGGGTTTCCTACAAGGGCCCAGCACCAATGAATACACCATCTACGTCAAGGCAGATGATAGCGTGAAAGTTTGGATCCAAGGTGAGTTGGTGGTGGACTATTGGGATTCAGAAGAACCTTGTTGCCCTGAGCATTGGACGCGACAGAATTTGGTGAAGGATCAATTCTACTCCATTCGGGTGGATTGGAAAGAAGTCCAAGGTAATGCTCAATTACGCTTGATGTGGGGTGTTACGGGCAAACGCAAACAGATCATTCCTTCACAATATCTTTGGCGTGGAGCTCCCTTGGAAAACACGCCGTATCGTATCGTAGTAGTACCTGGAGAGCCCAGTGCTGTGACCAGTGGACTGGTGGAACCATTGGAACGTGTTCGAAGTAGTGTGAAACAAATCGTTTATTTCGAGGCCTTAGATGTACGTGGCAACACGGTGAACAGCACCAATGTGACCTTTGAAGCGTATTTCTACTTCCTCGGCTCCAATGACACGTTGCCTCTTATCTTCAGGTCCACTCCATTGATGTTGAAGCGACGTAGTGCCGATGAATGGCTGCATGATCATTTGCACTACATGGAATTTGTGCTTATGCAGCCGGGGAATTACACCTTGGAACTGTACTTGCAGGACATTGGACAGCTGGCCAACAGCCCGTTGGAAATCATGGCAATGCAAGATGATGTACAACCACAGATGTGTACCGTCTCGGGTCCTGGTGCTTTGAGCTTCACTGCGGGTGTTGAGACCAACTTCACTTTGCAACTTCGTGATGCTTTTGGAAATGCCGTTCCACATATCGATGGCATTGAGGTCACGGTGGATTTGGCCTTTGTGGAAGAAATCAATCCCAATGGCACCTTGAACGACCGGCAGTTCCGGAATCTCACAGGAGGTCACTATACTACAGCCAATTCCATCACGAAAGGTCCTCATGGATCTTACTTCATCACCTACACGGGGCTTCGTGCAGGTTTGAATGTCCTAACCGTTAAGGTGAATGGCCTTCTGATTGCTGGTGAACAAGAACAGGTATACTACAATCCACCAGTACAAGGACAAAATAGTCCTTTGGATCTGATTGGATATTACAATCATCGAGCAGATGGGCAGATGACGATTTTCTCTCCTGCCAGGCTTCCCACCGTATGTACCTCTGGATTGAATTGTATCGTAGTGTTTCACATGCGCGATGCTTATGGAAATCGAATGTTAGATGATTTCAGTGCTCAGTTGTGGTATCACATTGTTGATGCCAATTGTGATCCACGTGATCCTTATGATCCTCTTTGTGTACCGGTGGACCAGGGTGTGTGTGTTCACCTCTTTGGTGAGATGCACTCATGCGACTTGATTCCAACTGTCGGAGGTCAATTCCTTTTAAGGTTGCTAGTCAATGGTCAAGATGCATCCTTTGGAACCTGGTCGGAGAGTGTATTCATTTATACCTTGGAGGCACCATACACCCAAGGACCTACCTCTTTGTTGGTGAATATTGGCGATATCAATGCAACCACCAGCACCATGGAAGGGCCAGGACTCGACTTAGCAGGCAATGTGGTGGGTGTTCCTGTGAACGTTATGGTACAAATGAAGGATCAGTACGGAAACAATCGCATCGTCACGGGCAACGACTTCCAGCAGCGTCGTACGACGGTCATCGCATCTTTGGGGGATACCGTTTTGGCTACCGAAGTCCATGAGAATGGCACCATCACCGTGACGGTTCAAACCTTGCTTGCGGGATATCATCGCCTTCGTGTTCGAATGGGTTTTGGTTGTTTTCAAGCTGATCCTGTGGATTTGTGTGATGATATTTCGGGCTCACCTTCACAATTGCTCTGGTGGAAGGCGGCAGAAGTCTCAGAGAATGGAATGACCTGTGAAACGCCTTACATCTTTGAGGCTGGCACTCAGTATCACTTTACCTGTACGGGACGTGATGTCTTTAGTAACCTCAATCCAGATTATCAATTGCAACTCACCGCGGACTTTGAATATATTCAGGCACCTGAGGGTCGTGAACCCTTGGATGGTTGGTTTCGAGGAAATGCGAGTGCCAACTTCAACCAGTCTTTCGTGGGAACCTACTCTGCCGCCGATTCCGTGTATCACTTTGAGCCCACGGTCTACCGTGCAGGTTTTTATAGCATCAAGATCTACTTACAACGACCCGAAGGAGGTACCGCAGTACTGGTTCTGCCCAACAATGTCCTCGCACTAGGCCGTCCAGCTGGGGATGAGACCATCATCGTTTGCGTGCCATCAACACCTTCGCCCATGTCCTCTGTGGTGGTACCCTTTGTCACGGCTTCTGCTACGATTGCCAATGAGGTGGAACTTCAGACACGTGACCGTTTCGGTAATGCCATTGAAGTCTCTTATGGCGACATCTTTCAAGGACTTTTGTATGGACAGCCGCAGACGAGTATCAGCTTCGTACATCTTTTTCAAGGTCGTTTTCGTGGTGTTTTGGTGCCTACAACTTCGGGTGAAACGTTGATCGACTTCATGGTCAATGGTGAATCCATTTTGGGATCCCCGTTTGATTTCGTGGTAACACCTGGACCAATGAGAATCGAACGTTCATTGGTGGAAGGTTTTCCAACCGAAGTTACTGCTGGAAAATTGTCATGTTGGAATATCACCTTACGTGATGGCAATGGCAATCATCGGATGTCGGGGCTTTTCCCCGATTCCACGGATTTGGAAGAAGTGACCTGCAGCGATCCCGAAAGTTTTTGCAATCATACAGAGCTGAATGGCACCTTTACGTGTTGCATCAATAAGACACGGATCCAAGATGGTGATAACAACTTCAGGGTGGATGAATTTCCTTTTGCTTGTCAAGTTCGAGGTGACAACATTGACCCCGAGGTGAATGTGAAGTTAAATCCACATCCATTATCACCACTATGGCCTGACAGCAGCAATAAGACTGGCTATGGGATGTTAGGTCCCTATGATTTTCCAGCATTTCTGGATGAAGCCACTGGGTGGAAGGATTGGCCCAGTGTCTACTTCCGTCGTGTACAAAATCAATTGAGTGAACAACCACAGCATCGTAACAATGTGTTGCGCTTATGGTATGCTGATGGCTTCTTAAACGCCTTCAAAGGCAATGATTCCGCACTCTTGTTGTGTGAAGTCAAGGGACCACACACCTTGAAACAACGAACCCTTGGAAGGCCCACACGTTCCTTGTATCGTTTGCCTTACGTCTTGAACCAAGAGATTGGCGTCTTCGAGGTGAGTTTAGACTTTCTACAGGCTGGCTATCACAAAGTCTTCTGCTCCGTGGCGGTACGTGGCGGTGTGAACGTGCTGACCTTTCCGGAGGGTCATTGGATGGGAACAGAAACACGACAAGTCCATCAGGAGATCAACATCACCTCCGACAGCACCACCAATGCCTTTGATGGCACTCCTCCACCTTCAGCACGCTGGGATACCATTGTGTTACCACCCACAATGGCGAATTATACCTTCACCCTGCGAAGTCGTGGTAAGGAAGCCACGTTGATCTTTGAGAATCAGCTTCGCGCCACAGTACATGCTGTGGGTGAATTGAACGAGGACTTAGAAACTTCCATTGGTCCATTGAATTTGAAAGCTTCCGAACCGTATGTCCTTCAGATCGCGTGGACTTCACGAGCATCGGATGAAGCTCAAATTCAACTCTTTTGGGAGAGTGATGGAGGAATGGCCAGGAGTCCTGTACCTTCCATGTATCTTTACCATTCCAAGACGCTGCTTCTAGGATATCCGAAGACCGTCAACGTCACAGATGTCCCCGGTCCAGTTCAGTCCTTTGAGCGTTTGGAACCTTATGAAGATGGCAAGGTGCGCTTGCGTTGGACACCGCCCTTACAACACAACGGCAAAGATGTGGTGAGTTACAGATTAAAACACGATGAAGGTTTGGGTGGTGATTTTATCACGGATGTCGAAGTAGAGGTGACCTTCTTGACCTTTGATCCCATCATCCCCGCGAGTTTTACGGATGTGACCATTCCGGTCGCGAACACCTTTGGAGATACAGGTCCTCCCCTCGATCCGACCAAGCTCTATCGTTTTGAGTTGCGAGCCAGCAATGATGATCGTACCGATCGTGATTTACAATTGGATGGTGGAGGAATTTCTGATCAACCACTGATTATCGCAGTACATCCCTTAGCGCAGGTCGCAGCTCCTTTACTACCAGTCTTACAGGAAGCAGAGGAGTTGTCCGGAAACGAAGGCTTTGTCAGGATCCGCATTTCACCATCGGGTCCCAGTAACCCTCAGCTCACAGTGGAATATCGAGTCTATGGCAGTTATTTGGAAGATGGTGTTTTTCCACCATTGCAACTATGGGAATCTGCCTTGACACCTTTAGAAACCGTGGATGCGACAGTGAACTTGACAACAGGAAGGACTTTTGTGCTCGAAGTTGCCTGGCGTTTCGCACTCAACGAGTCCTTGAGGAGCGAACGCATGCAGTTGGTATGTTGCTATATGACACCACCAGATGCGCCGCCCAACTTACGACGTAAACCTGGCGTTTTGGGTTTGGAAGCACCACAGATGGATGATCGTATCACTGTGATTTGGGATACCCCGGTGGCCATTGGAGATCGTTTCATCACGCACTACCAGGTGAATGTGGTTCCCGTGTTGGTCCTAGAATCGGGTGACATTCTTCGGGAAGCACCGATGATATACAACACCGCGTCTGCCACGATACAAGAGATGCAGTTGAATAATTTGGTACCTGGAGAAATTTACAACATCTCCGTGAGCGCTGTAAGTGCTGCAGGGATAGGACCTTTGACATCTGAACTCGAATTGCGGGCATGTAACTATAGCACAGCACCAAGAGATGTGCACGTGGCGGATCAATCCACTACCTCCATTGTTTTAGCCTGGACAGAACCTTTGGTCGTGGGAGCTGCCGGCTTACGAGAATACTTGATCTACGTCAACGTGAGCACCACATCGATGACTCCATCGCCTTACCTCATTGGAAGCGCACCACCAGGATCTCCAACCTTCAACGTAACAGGCTGGAGCTATGTTTCTATGGACTCGCGCCTGCGTCGGGTGCGATTGATTCCAGGTCGCAGCTACGATTTCTTCGTGGAAGCCAAGAGTGCTGCGGGTGTGGGTCCTGCATCACGCAGCATGGCCTTGACGGCCTTTGCAGCGTCCAAGCCATCGGTGCCACAGGAGTTTGCGGTGGATCTGCAGTCTTTGAGCAAAGGTTTATCAATCCTCTCCTGGTCGGCGCCTGCATCGGATGGTTCCACACCCATCACGGGCTATCGCGTACAACGCAGGAAGATTTGGTCTGGCACCTTCTTGACGCAATGCTCCGTCTTGATCAACAATTTGGGTGATGATGGTGGCGTATGTTTAATCTCCAACTTCTCAGATTTCGGCTCCGCGGATCGTGAGATGATCTTTGAACAACCAGGTCGCACTAGGCTTTTTAATGGTCGTATTGCCGTGCGGAATGTGGAACGTACCGCTTCAGAGAATTCCATCAGTTGCAGCACGGAGATCTTTGGTGATCCTTTGTTTCCAACAGCTTCCTTTGATCCTGGTCTCAATCTCGAACCCTTGCGTGAATGCTATGTCTTGGTGGAAAACTGCAACGACGAGATGGACTGCACGTGGTATATCGATGATCCATCGCGCTGTGTCAATGCAACGTCAACGGGGAATTCCACTTCGTGTTGCACCTGTGGTGGTGGACAAAAACAGAAGGAATTGGCTTTTTGTGCCAAGGAGGGTGGAAGCTGTAGCTTGAATTCATCTACACCGTCCTTCGCAGGAAGCAAGGCCGACTATAGCGATGGCGTGACACCCGTGTACTTTGGAAAGTTGGAAAGCGTGTTGTGGAATATCAGTGATAGCAATGGAGCTGTTGCATGTAGCCGTGCGATTGGTGCTACAGAGTTGACAGGTATCAGTGTTTTGGCCTACACAACTCAACAGTATTGCTACGTGTTGGAAACATCGGATGACTCGTGGATGGAATTAAGTTCTGAAAACTACACCAGCACAGACACGACCTACAGCGATGTACGTGGTGTCATGAGCCATCAATATCTCTATCGTGCCTATGCCACGAATGGCGCAGATGCGGGTGCAACCAGCATGACTGAGGAGATTTCAGTGGTGATTGGTGGTTTACCAGATGCTCCAGAGACATTTGTCTTGGGATCTGATCAAATGAGTGTTCGCATTTCATGGTTGGAGCCGCCAGGACGTGGTTTACCCATCCATGGGTATCGCGTGTACGTGGACGGTTCGTTGGCATATGATGGCTCCACTGATTCAGTGACACGTGAGTTTACCTTGTTGAACTGCACTCGTGGTGCTTTACATGATCTCGCCGTGGCGGCCGTGACTGCGGGGGGTGAAACATTGGTGCCCACGGTGATCACTAGACACTGTGCTCGTCGACCTTATCGTCCAGATCCACCACGTATCGTCTCAGTGGATTGTCGGGCCGAGGCAACGCCTGAGCGTGGTTTGATCGAGAATCACATTCGCATTGCCTACGACGAACCGGCGGACAACGGTGGACGACCCTTGACGGGCTGGCGTATCCAACGTGCGGCCGGGCAATCTTTGAGCTTTCGGGGCGTGGGACCGTTGTTTCCCATTCCCGAAAACGAAGTTGTTTTTGATGATTACAATGATTTGGATGGTGCTGGACGTATTGGCTTAGTTCATGGAGAGATCTACAAATATCGAGTGGTGGCAGTGAACGACATTGATGAATGGGACGATGAAAGCGCTTCTGACTACACCATCGTTCGATGTGCCAACGAGGCTTTACCTACTCCATGGTGGTTGCTGTTGAATGAGACATCAACATCAACCAGTACCACCATGGCCAGCATCATGGCGACCAGTAGCGTCGTCACAGGCTTCGTTTGGCCCACGGAAATGGAGACGACCTCCACTACCACGCTGTCGTCGGTGAATAGCACCGATGCTTTCTACAAGCTCATGGGCCTGGATCCTTTGGACAGTTACTTGCAAGACGATACCGTTGAGGATGTCAATGTCTCCCAAAGTATTCTGGACTTCTATGCCCAGTTCACCTTGCCCACGCCACCGATTTTACGCATCGCTTGGACGGGTTGCAATGCCACTTCTAGGGGAACAAGTCCATGTGCAACCTACTTCCCTGGTAGGTTGGACATCACTGGCTGCGTTGGTGTGGAGTTTGAACCCAACGAATCCTCCTTGGAATGTCCCATGGAAGGTTATGAAATCTATCGGAATGAAGAGCTTGTAGCCTCCTTAGCACCAGAAGAGAATGGCTTTGTGGATGGCTTTACAGATCTCACCTTATCAGCCTCGAATCGGCGTTTTCCGGGCACCGTTTTTTCGTGCTATGTGACGGTGCCCAACACAAACATCCACGACAAGCAACTCTATAAAATTCGCAGTAAGAATTGCAAAGGTTGGGGTCCTTATTCTTCGGATGTGGAAGCTGTTGTCATCTCGCCACCAGCACAAGTATGTGGTCAATGGACATTTGATTCGAGCTGGCAGTACATTTGTACATCAAGTGGTCTTATTGTCACACCCTTGAGCTCCACTTCAGTACGTTTTGATTGGACCTTGCTGCAGGAAGCGCCCTTCACAGATATTGGATCCAATTTTTCGAGGGTTCAGGAGCAAATTGGACAAGTTGGTCCTGGTGTTTTTCTTACCTTGGGCGAACAGCTTATTGGATCCTATGATCCTCGTATGCTTTTGGGTTATGAATTGTTTTTGGATGATGGTTTGGGAGGACCTTTCGAATTGGTTTTTGATGGCAAGTCCAGGCGCTGGACGAAGACAGCTACCATCACACGCCTAACGCCTGGCCGTGACTATCGTGCCTTTGTGCGTGCTGTCAGCGTGGTGGGCAATGGTGATGCCAGCCACATTCTGTACTTCAAGATGGCAATGCCATTGCCTCCACCTGTAATTCTGAACGTCGAAACGGTGGCATTGAAATCATCCTTACTGACTTGGGAAATTGGTGAAGCTACGGTAGAAGAATTGGCGATCACACACTATGTGGTGGAACAAGCCATCGAGCCTGACTTCAATTCATGGTTTGCAGTACCCAACTCGCCTGCGGACAACACGCAGTATAGTTTGTTGATCACCCAATTGGAGCCAGACTTCAAATATGCCTTGAGAGTTACCTCAGCAAGCATCAATGGTTTGGGTCTACCATCCGAGCCCTACTACTTCTGGGCTGGCTTGTTACCAACGGAGGGAGCACGTTTGGTGCAACGGGTGCAATCAGCAGAAGGTATTGTCACCATCCAATGGGAGTTTCCATCAGGCGACATGTTAGGCACTGGAACTCGAATGGAAGGTGTTACTACCGATTGGGGCGTTAAGGGCTACATGTGGGATCCAAAAGAACAACCCAGTTTGGTATACAATGGATTTGGCAATCCAACACAGGTGCAATTTTCTGTGGCCAATGCCACCTGCGGTGGAAATTACTTGGTAGCCTTGTCCATCATCACTATGATTGGTGAAGGTCCAATGTCGACCCCTTTGGCTGTCACCAATGCAAGGTTACCTGGCGTACCACGCAACGTGAAGGTGACCAATACGACCACCAGTAGTATTGCATTGGCCTGGGAAGAACCTGAAGATACAGGTTGTGTCCCTATCCATCAGTATCGCATCTTGCGCTACTACGGCGATCAAGGTTTCAAGATTGTCGGCTACGCTGCAGCAGCCAGCGGAACTTTGCAGATTCCGGCAGCACGAGAATATGTGGATGATGGACGTTGTTTCGTAGATCCGGGCGTCGTTGATGATGGTTCTTGTAATTGTCCACCATCTTGTTTTACCACAGGTGAACTGTACCGTTTCCAGGTCCAAGCCTGTGTCTTGGGTGCCTATGGTGATAGCACCTTGGAGCTCACTGAGGGTCCATTGGGTTGTGGCCCTAATAGTGGTACAGTCTCTGCCTATGCAGCGGATCGTCCTGGTGCAGTGCGTGACATTCGATTGGGAGAACCTGAAGGAACAGAGATTTTGTTGTCTTGGACAGCTCCCAGTACAGATGGCATGAATGGTTCCATTTTTTCTTATGAAGTGGAATTGGATCAAGGTGGTATTTTTGTCTCCTTGGGCAATACGACAGAGACCAGTTTCAGGGTCGAAAATCTTCAATTGCAATTCGCCTATGTCTTCAGGATTAGCTCGCAGAATTCAGCTGGCTATGTGACACGTTCCAACATCTTCAGTTATTCTGCAACCAGTTTACCTGATCCCCCTGATCCACCAGCACCCATCCCTCGTGCTGAATGGGTGAGTAGTGCCTTCTTTATGCATCCGACGATTGCATCAACACCGGTACCTGAAGGGGTTACTTTACGTTTTTCACCAACGGCGGTGAATGGCTATGCATGGGCAGTGGTCATGACAGAAGCGAATGCTTCTAACATTACTGTTGCCACACTCAAGGCGGGTAGCTACGCCGTAGGTGGAGCCCTGTGTATTCGCCAACGACAGGTGGTGACCCGTGGCACAGAATATCTATGGCGTTTGGGTAGTGATGATGATCCTACTGATCCGACGGGATGTTTTTTGGAGCATGGCGGAAAATATGCCGTGGTGGTCTACGTGCAGAGCGTGGAAAGTTTCAACGCGGGCATTGAAGACGGCACGCTGTCCGGCGGTGTCTATTTTACGGTCATCACAGGTCTTTCGAACACTTTCAGCAGCTCACCTCATTTGAACAGTCCCTTAACCGAAAGTGGAGTTACCTTAGCCTTCACACCACGTCGTGATGGGTTTGGATGGGCCATGATCTTATCCGAAGCACAAGCACGCAACGCCAACAAGGAGATGGTCTATGATTTGATTGGCGCTTTGGGTGGACCCTTTTGTAAACATGGACCACGGCAACTCTTTGCCAATCGCGAAGAGGCTTGGGTCTTCTCTGGTTGTTTGTTGACAGTGGGCAGTCGCTATACCGTCTTGGCCTATATTTCTGGTATTGGTGCACATTTGGATGGCATTGTCGAGACGGCGTCCGCCGGTGCTCGTGAAGCTTCCAATGCCTTCTCGACGTATCCGACCATTTCTGGGGCACCTAGTGGTGATGGTATCACCGTGCAGTTGCGTACCAGGGCTCCGGGATATTTGTGGCTCATCATCACTGTGGGCCCTGTGGCTCTTACGATCGATCTTATCAAGGCTGGTACAGGAGCAGTGGGAAGCACTGGTTGTCGATTGTTGCAACAATATGTGGATGTGTCATTGCAATCTTTCCGATTGTCTGGTTGCAAGTTGAACAGTGGACCAGAATATGCACTCCATGCCTATATTGAGGGCAGCAACACGCAGCAGAACGATGGTAGCTTTGCCGGGACGGTCACGTTTCAAGTAACACCTTCCAACATCTTCGTGGTGTATCCCTCCATCGTTTCGGAGATCACAGGTTTGGGTTTTAGTTTCCAGATGACGGCATCCTTCACGGGACGTTTTTGGTGCATGGTCAATGAGGGCAACATCGTGCAAAGCGTGGAGGATGTGAAGTTGGGTACCGGAGCTTTGGGAACAGTAGATTGCAAACGAACCTCCGAATTGCTCTCTGGAAGTCTACAGGAGATTTTGATGACCAACTGCCAACTAAGCCAAGATCGACTTTACAGTTTGTTCGTTTACATCGAGGACTTCAATGGCAACAATGATGGTATCATGGCAGGACCTCTCACCTTCTATGTACAAGACAGCAACGATTTCGAAGATTCACCACAAGTTGTTGCACGAAGTGCTGAACCTGAAGGATTTCAAGTGACCTTGATGACCGCACGCGAAGGTTTCGCTTGGGGAGCGGCCTTTACCAACTATGCGGAGGCTGAAGGTTATTACCAGAATGTGCCCAGCTTTCTCGACAGGTTTTATCCCACCAACAGTGAATCCTGCTCACCGATGGGAATTCCTGTCTTTGGCGAAAATGTGACCAACATCACCTTCACCAATTGCGGTTTCAACTACAGTACCACATACTGGGCCTTGATCTATATTGAAGGTTTGGCCAAAACACGTTCCGGTGCGATGTCGGCGCCTGTGGAGGTCCAAGTTCCAGCCTCTAATACCTATGACAGCAGTGCACGGATCTTAACAGCACGACCATATTATGCAGATTTTGAACTTTCTACGGTGAAGAGTGGTTACTTATGGATCATCATCGTTCATATGAATTACACCAATGAAGTGAACGAAGTGGCAGTCAAAACTGGAAGTCTTCCCAGTGGCAACACGGTGAATTGTAAGTTGATGGATGTCGAGGTGAACGAGACGATACAAACTTACCGAGTGGAAAATTGCTTCTTGATGGCCACGGTGGAATACTATGCCTTTTTCTACGCCGAAGGACCGTTTCGTGCAGACGATGCGGATGGCATTCTGGAAGGTCCTTTGTTGGTTTGGTATAATGCTTCCAATACCTTCACTCAATTGCCACGGATCCGATCGACGATTACCACGAACATCTTTTACTTCAGCTTCATTCCTGAAAAGGATGGCAACTTTTGGGCCGTGGTTACGGATCCCATCGATGAAGCTGCGCTGACGATTTGGAATATCAAAGCCATGCAACTGGGTCAACCTGCTGGTGATTGTCGTCGTGCACGAAAGTTTGTGACGGGCGGATTGGAAAACACCGAGGAATTTTTGTTTTGCTACTTCGAGCGTGGTCCCAAGACCTACCGGGCCTTTGTCTACTTGGAGGATACCACTGAAAGTGATGATGGGATCATGGTGGACATGGGAATCATTGTTCCAGGTGCGGCAGAAGTGAGCAATGAATTTTCCATTCGACCTTATCTCGTGCAACAAGAAACCATTCGTGGCATCAAATTCACCTTCAGACCTACAAGGACGGGTTATGCCTGGGCTGGTCTCATTGCAGAATCCTCTTGGGCCACACGCTTGGCGGTGAATAATTCCAATGGCAATCACGCGGATTCCAGGAGCATTGAGATCTATGACATCATGTTCTTTGTAGATATGGTGGGCGATCAGAATTTCTGCTACAAGCAGGCCATTGCAATCACTGCTGGGCAAGACTACACCTATGAATTCACGAATTGTGGCCTTCTACCTGGGACACGTTATCGACTCTTCGTCTATGTCATTGGTGAGGACTATTGGGATGTTGCTGTTGATCCTGACGCATTGACACGTTCGCCCTTTTGGAATATTTGGCATCGTGACAATGGACGTGTGTCCAATGGCGTTTTGGTGGATCCCGAATATTCCAATTACTGGGCATGGCCTGATGGTCATCCATCCATCTCCTTTGGACCTCATGGTATGGGAATGGATGTGACCTTTGGTACTGCCAAACCGCAGGGTTTGGTATGGGCTGTGATACAAGATGCTGCAGACACCAACTTCACGATGCTGGCGGTGAAGGCGGCCGATAAGGCTTGGGGTCCTTTTGGGTGTCGTCAAATGGGTGTGGCTGCACCTTATGCTGCGACCTACACCTTAACCCTATCCAGTTGCAGTTTGCTGCCAACACCCAAGTTGTATGTGTTGATTATGTATACCGAAGATCAAGCAGCGCAGAATGATGGAAAACTTTCAGATCCAATCTACTTTCAAGTTCCCGTATCCAATGGTTTCATCATTCAGCCGTCTTTAGTTGGTGAACCAGGTGTGGATACAGGTGTCAGCATTTCATTCGAGGCGCGAATTCCAGGAAAAGTTTGGATCTATGTTGCCACCCAGGCATCAGCAGATGCCACTACAGTAACCATTCCGAATGTAAAGGATGCTGTGAATGTCTTTGATCGAAGCAACTGTTTCATCGATGGACTTACAGTGCCAGCAGCTTTACAGGTGATTACGATGCCGTGTCCCGTGATGTATTTGTCTTCCTATGTGATTTACATCTACATCGAGGATCAGAAGGCACATTTTGATGGAACATTGTCTACTCCTTTGAGCATCACAGTTGGAGCATCCAACAGTTTCGAAGTGGAACCTGCCTTACTTACCGTGCCCACCACTGATCGAGTGGATGTACGCTTCACACCAAAGAAGAGAGGTCGCGCGTGGGTGGTGGTTACACCTGCAGCATCTTTAGTTGAGCCACCTTCCAGGGCTCGTATGGTTGCCAACGTTGGTGCAGTTGGTGGTTTGACATGTCGTGTGAGTGGCCAAGAAATGGAAGCGACACAGCAGAGTTATTCATTGACTGCTTGTCAACTTGATCCAGGGCAGATCTATGCTTTGTACGTCTACGTGGAAGATCATCGTTTCAATACGGATGGCACATTGTCTCGTACCGTCTTCGTCAAGGTGATTCGTTCCAATAACTTCGCAGTGAGTCCTGTGTTGCTCACCTTACCGACCTTTGATGGCTTTGATATACGATTTCAGGCCACTGTGGCGGGACGAGCATGGGCTATGGCAGTGGATGCGATTGGTGGCTCAGGTGTCACATCCTTGTCCATACGGAGTTTACAAGGGGCCTTGGGTGGTCCTGAATGTTATTTCCAAGATGTGCCCATTGATGACTCGATACAAATCTGGAATTTCACCAACTGCCAGTTCCAGGATATGAAGACCTACATGATGTTTGTTTATGTGGAAGCCTTTCCATCGGTAGAGGGTGATGGTATGCTATCAGGTCCAATGATTGCATCCTTCTTCGACTCTTCTAATCTTACGGCAGATGAAAGTTCAAATGATCAGAGTCCGGTGCTTATCGTGGAGAACATTCCCATCGTCTCCAATTGGTTTCGTGAAGATCCACGTCAAACGGGTCCTGCCTCACCAAATGGTGCCACGGTCACGTTCAGAGCTGCCGAAACTTCAGGACTTTTGTTTATGTTGCTCACTCGCTATCGACCACAGGTGAGCAGTGAAACGGTCTACAATGGCTGGAATGCAGTTGGTGGACCTGGATGTCAGAAACAAGGAGTCGCGATTGATGCACAGGCAGCGACCGTTCAACTCTCAGAGTGCGGTTTGAAGCGTGGTCGTTACTACTACGCCTACGCCTACGTCACGGGTCCTGAGGGCGGTCTCAACGGCACCTTGAGCCCTGCCGTGGAGATCTTCGTCCCTACGGCTTCCAACAACTTTGCCTCGGAACCGCGGTTGCTAGCTACACCACGGCTATCGGGCATCACGTTTTCTTTTGCTGCCACACAGGAGTTCGGTTTAGCCTGGGTGATGTTGGTAGAAGCATGGAAGGCGCACGAGTTGACGATTGCAGGAGTTAAAAGTTTTACCAATGCAGTCGGCAACAGCAATTGTCGTCGTGCTTCATTATCCATCAGTACTGCTACCAAGGAAGTGATCTTAGCAGAGTCGTCGCCCAATGCAGGAGATGGTTGTGGTTTAGTATCTGATGGAATGTATGTGGTAGCAGTCTATGTGGAAGATGTGAATGGTTTGAATGATGGGACCTTGGGTCAATTACCAATTCATGTAAGTCCACAAAAGGCCAAGTCCAATCTCTTGGGTGCTGGTCCTATGATGGCTAGTGATCCTACTAGTAGCCTTGTGACCTTGAAGTTTGTGGCCACGAATCCGGGGAGGTATTGGGCGTTCATTCTACCAAGTGACAGGATCAATGTCTTCACCATTGAGACGGCGAAATTTATGGATTTGAATCCCGATACCGTGGGGCAAGCGAGTTGCCGCAAGAACGAGGTCAGTATGGGAACGGGAGAAACGTTGGTGGAATTGACGAATTGCGATTTGGTCCTCTCTGGAGCTGGTATAACATTCTATTCCGCCTTCGTATATGTGGAAGATAACTCTGGAGCACAAGGCGACTTGTCCCCTGCCATCGCTGTGTTGAGCATCAGTAATACCTTCCTTTATCCCTACCCACGTATTGCAGCCTTTGATACTAATGGCACCTTATCCGTGGAAGTCTTTCCTCGAAATTCGGGACGAATTTGGGCCAGAATTGTCTTGGCTTCGTTGTATAGCACGGTGGAACGGTTTTCGGGAGATTTGAATTTGAACGTTTTGAAGACTTGGGAAAGTTATCCCAACAATGGACCGTCCTGGGAAAATGGAAATTGCAGCTTCGATGCGGTTGATTTCACTGTGGGATTAGATCCTTTTGGCAGTCAGGCGGTCACCTGGTTAAACTTCAGCAACTGCACTTTTGATCCACGAACAGACTACATGATCGGTATCTACGTGGAAGATGCGAATAACAACAATGATGGCGACATCAGCAGCATCCGGGTCTTGAAGCTCGCCGATGCCAGTAGTCATTTCCTGATTTCTCCCCGACTGGTGGGCATCGCCTATGCCGATAACTTCACCATGGAATATCGCACCGCCGCGCCAGGTTTCGCTTGGTGTGCCATCGTACTACCAGAAATGGTCTCCAGTGTACCTGGCGCTTCGGTCATGGCCGGAGATGCCGGTCTAGGTTCGCCAACGTGTTGTCAGAGTTCGACCCCGATTGAGTTCATGGGCAATGCATTGTTGCAATGGACCTTGACGAATTGTTCATTGGCCATGGATACCGAGTACGTTTTTCTCATGTACATCAGCACTGGTGGCTTAGATGGTACCTTGAGTTCAGGCTATACCTTCAAGACCTTTGGAACTTTGGGCCATATCCGAGTTACATGGCTTCAGAAGGAAACGGATGTTGGTGGAGCTGTCGATCGTTATCGCATCTTTTTGAATGGAACACAGGTCTATGATGATTACTCCCTACGTGGATCTTTAGAACAAACGCGTGCTGGATCACCACCTCGTTGGGTACGTGTGGTAGATGTGGCTTGTACACCAGGCTTGAATTACCAAGTTACTTTGGCGGGCCGAAATTATGCGGGTTGGTCCAGCATTAGTGAGCCCTTGATCACGGGTTGTTTCCTAAGACCTGGCAGTATTTCAAATCTCAGGGAGGTGGCTTCATATCAACTCAGTGAAGATCGTGCAGCTATGGCTTTGGCATGGGATGCACCACCTGATGCTGTCGGTGCTGATACGGCGTATTACAATGTCTACCGAGATCAAGGTTTACGACAAGCATCCTTCCGTCTCATTGGACAGACCTTGACGCCCTTCTTCAACGACACTGATTTGGATGCTGGCAGAGCCTATGGTTACCAGGTAGCGGCAGTGAACGCCTTTGGTGAAGGTCTCGTCAGTGATGTGCTCTTCGTGCAAGCCGCTGATTCAACCATTGCTGAAACGGCATTATCGGGACTCCTGAATCAAGCGAATATCCAGCTGGTCCCAGCAGCGACCTTTGGAGTGTTGGATGAGGTGGCTGGTGTGGTGCAAATCTACAGTAGCGATATGGCACGTGAACTTCGTGTGGATGGCTATAGTAGTCAACGCTTGGCACATGTTGCTGCTTTTGGTCCAGTAAATTTGACCTTGGAGGCCTTGGATCTTGCAGGAAATACTGGAGAAGAAGATCCATGCGAAGAGTCACGTTTGGAGATTTCCATTGGAGAAAGCGTCTCCTATGAATTCTGTGCCGGCGATGCCGTAGCAACACCTTTGGTCCAACAGCTACCGTATGGACATTTCGCCATCATCCGTTGGCGCACGGGTTTACTTGAAACAACCATCACATCCGTTGCCAACGGTTGGAGGATCAGCTTGAAACCATGAGTTTTCCTTCCTGCCAAAGGTTGCAGATGTGCAGAAAAATGTGTCGCAGGGGGTCAACCAAAAACAAAGTCCACTGTTGGGGCAACAAAAAAAAGTTGGAGGAGTTGTTACTCACCTTTGAATTCTGCAG
>ERZ1738536.16-NODE-47-length-15568-cov-30.664539_pt1 | contig 15568 bp, 7 predicted proteins | sample MGYA00581727_ERZ1738536 | MGnify/ENA primary metagenome ERZ1738536 (study PRJEB40740, sample SAMEA7388100) | Antillogorgia elisabethae | biome: Marine coral reef biome; feature: Environment associated with an aquatic invertebrate; material: Seawater | host...
TTCAAAGAGAAATGTACAACAAACCCTATTTTCGATAAACCTAATAACCTAACTTAAGAGGAGAAGAATCGTAAGAAAGTAATTTTGAAGGGTAACTCTTCTCTTCCTAGCTTCTCTTGTGGAAAATTGAAACTTAAGAAGGTTGTTAAGTTTTGTCTCTTAGGTCTCCTTGCCAATGTATCCTCTAAGCAATCTCAGCTTATTGTTCCTAGCCCTGGCCATCTGTTTAGCTATCTCTAATGGGAGAAAGCCTTTTAATCCAAACTTAAATCCTGACACCACTGACTATTGCATTTTGATACCACCAGAAGCAGAAATGATGAAGGACATAAGAGCAATTTTCAAACAGACAGACAGGACAGGATGGTCACAGACCTACGACTTGCCAGATACCATAGGGATTTCAAACAGAATCAGTATGTTGTCTGGCTCACTGAATAGGTACAGGTATCCTGAGACTATGTGGAAGTGTGCTTCTGACTACGCAGATGAGCCTTGTGACAAGTCATTCATGAACCTACGGGAAACCTATCATTGGATAAATCGGGGAGGTCATGGAACAATACAAACATGGCAGTTTAACATACAGGTTGTGAAGGCCTTTAGGGAGACGCCTCAAATAGCTTCAGAGCTCTTATGGGGATGCAAAGCAGGAACTCCCCCCCCTATCTTCCATAGTTATGGATGTGTTGCTTGCATGGTTAGTAATGGCTCAGTTGTTGTCACCCTTACTGTTAACAAAACAAGTGTTCGTGACCCATTTCCAGTGACTTTCCCTGTTCAAACTCCTACTAGTCCTAAAGAGCAAACCACCTCAGCTGGAGTAGTAGTAAATACCACTAGCCCAGGTCCTCTTGTAATCAACTCAACAGCTAGGGCTCCGTCAGAAGTAAATGATTATAAGGATGAGACGAATACGACTAGGAACACAGAGTCCCCAAGCAAATCTAATAAGCATGATTCCCTCGGAAGGCTTGAGATTTCGATTATAGTGCTCAGTATTGTTGTTGCATTGTTTGTCCTCTCAGCCTCCTCTTGTGTCTTGTATAAGAGGAGCTCAAGCTATAAGGTGAGAGTTAAGCCAAGTGTAGTCCACACTGACGTAGAAGCTGTCGGAGGACAACATTAGAACAGTTAGCCAATGAGAGGCCATAGCAGAATTAGTAAGGCAGTTTGTAGAGCTTGCATTAGTAGGAAGTTCTATAACATAGAGTCATAAGCTTAAGAAAACCAAGAAAGTAACAATATTTGGTAGCTCTATAGTTCATGTGCTGAGAGCAGATTCTGTGAGATTACTGTTTGTACATCTTTGTAGATTATTATGGGCTACTACCAACTTATCACTCTTATGTTTCTCTTATTCTCCCCTATATCAGAGATTAGTAGAACTGAAGGGAAATCCTGTACCTTAGATGGGTATAGTGCAGTACTTGTCAGCCACATTGTAAAGGAGAGCTTTGTTACATCCCTTAAGGAGACTCTTGACTACATTCTTCAAGAGATTAAAGGAAATGAGAAGTCAAGAATCTCAGAATATTTAGGTTCCTCCAGAGTGATATATGTCAATCTTATTCAGGAGTCTATCAAGCGATTAGAGCTTATGATTCCAAAAGGAGGGAAAGAGTGTGAGTTCAAAGACAATGACATTGTGCTTTGTGACTCAGTATCTGGAACTGTTAGCAAGGATGGGGTCGACTTGATAATTATGAGAGATCAGACATCATCAATGGCTGGCTGGGACAGCTCTAATGGGGCCCTCGAACCTAATCCATCACTTGTTGATATGACATCACTATCATTAGTACTCATTCTTTCTAACTTAGTTCTGTCTGGAACACTGAGTACTTATGACCCAGATATGCCTGGTTACAACAAAGTGAACTGTTACACATGCAACCTCAAGGGCGACATAGTTAGGGCTTGTGAACTTGAGAAGTTTCATACGGTGACGAAAGAGGTTATAAGAGAGACAAGCAAGTACTTAGTAACCATCCCTATCACAAAGATTAGCAAGACAACCTACAGCTTCACAATCTCAGCCTCTACAACATTTAGTACTAATATAGTCAGGAGAACAGAGTCTGTGACTCATTTGACCTCCTTTACAAAAGTGCAGGTTACGAACTCAATCAATATAACTGAGTCCCGTAGAGAAAGGAAGCTTGAAGAAGAGAGTAATGGTATCGCTATTGCTGCCCTTTCTCTCTCATTATTCCTTATAGTAGTGATGATCCTTCTCTGTGGATATGGCCTAATGAGCATGAAGAACTCTCCCACTGTAGGAACCACCTAAGGTGACCTCAGCTCTGCAGACATGCTTTATCCTATTCTCCACTTGGTGCCTGGTTTAAGACATTTTTTCTTACTATGTTATATTTTAGTACTTAGCTTAGCTGTGCTGTAATCACCCCTTGGGGCTACTATTAGAAATGCTCCCCTTTATATAAGATTAAGAAAACCAAGAAAGTAAGAATCTCAAGAAGAATCATTTTTTCTAGGCCTATTAGTCTAACCTTATACTTACTTTTTTTCTCTTATTGAGTGCAGTAATCAAAGGACCACTAGTCCAGGTTGAGAATGCCCCTCAGACATCAGCTGACTATCCTGCTAATAGTCCTTCTAACTGGATGCTCTATTGCAACCAATCATAAAGTGGCTACTTCCTATGGGATATTCTTGGAGTTCCTCGGGATTGGACCAAATGCAGAGAGCCTCCCTGAAACAACCGTAACACTTAAGAAACCTGTGTTCCCAACCCATGACCCCTTAAGCATTGATCTCTCAAACTTGAAGTCAAGGCTGGCCACTCTAGTCATAACATCTCCTAGAGGTACATATACAACAGCAAAAGCAATATTAGACCGTATAGAGAATGGGATTAACGAGGTTAACAAGGGAATCTCACCCACTGGCACACAGAGAAGGAGCAAGAGGTTTGGGGGGTTACTAGGTGGTTTTGTCAATCTCTTATTCGGCTCAGATGACAAGGACTATAGTAAGTCAATCAATGACTTAAAGAGTAGTATTACTGAAACAAATAAGGCTGTGACAGATCTAGGAGCTGAGATGAAGACTATGAGGAACCTTGAGAAATCAGATGTGAGCACCTTGTCTTCCCAGATATCATATGAGCACAATCATACTAGAGTGGCACTACTAGAGCTTAATAGTGCTTTAAGCAACCTTTCAACGGATGTGAACCGCTTAAAGGACCACTTAAGTGTTGTTGAGTCTCTTCTCTACTGCTCAGTTGTACTGGAAAATGCTCTTGCTTCCATAGTGAGATATAACTCACTGGTAGCCATAACAAAGGAGAAAGTTGAGTCAATCAGGTCGTTCTCAGCAGCAGGAAAATTGTCACCAGTAGCAGTTCCATTAGAAGCTCTTGGGAAAGCTGTATCTGATATTGCTTCCAGCCTAGCAAAAGAGAACTATGGAGTCAAACACATTGGGAATGATCTTAAATACTACTACACTCTAAGCTCAATAAAGTCAGTAGAGGATAATGAGAACTTCTACTTCACCATCCCAATCCCGATAACATCTAGTTCCTCTTCTTTGAGTTGGTACAAGGTCCATTCTTGGCCTGTCAATGCAGGGAACTTATCCTCCGGGGTCTGTGTGCTAAATCTTCCAGAGTGTATTGGAATCCCCTCTGATACTTCTAATAAGGCTGCTCTGTTTTCTTGTGGAGAACTAACTAAGACTGCATACTCCTTAGATCCAGTGACCCCTAGTGTCATCTCTATTTCTAGCACTTCGAAATGTCTCAGGGCAATAGAACGAGATGATGTTATTGGAGCCAAGAAAGAGTGCAGGATGGGGATTTGCCAACTTGGAGAGAGGTACTTGACTAGGGTGGGACCATCGAGATACATAATACATGGAAGCCAGAAGTACACCATTAGTTGCGGGGGAACTATTAGGAAGTCAAGTACCTGCACAGATTGTGAGGTTTCAGTTCCGTGTAGGTGCCAACTGATAACCAACAAGGCCGAGTCAGCAATATCATTCTCGAACTGCCCTAAGGTGAGTGAAGTATCCTGGTCTGTATCATCTTTTCTAGTAGAGAAGTTTTCACAAGGGAAAATTACTGTCCCTCTAGCTCCAAGGTACAAAAGCCGCCCGAAAGTTAATATCCCTAAAGAGCTTAATTTTCCAGTAGACAAGAAGGACATTGCAGAAAGGCAACATCAGGAGTTTGATGCAAACAAGGCCTTAGACTCTCTCCAACAAGATAGTAAGATACACCTTGAGAACTCAGACTATCATGCGCAGAAAGCTGTTACAGATGCAGGGATACCATCAGGGAGCATGAATACACCTGTAGAGGTTGCTATTATAGTCCTTGGGATTATCAGCGGATTTAATACAGTTGTTGTAGTCTATCTCCTCTGCCATCGAATCAATCCAGTAGTACCTCTGCAACTCGGAAATCATACTTTGACCGTCAATCTGATAACTCATAAAAGGGAGGACGACAAAGAGCTGACTATTTTTCAGATAGTGTCACTTACAATTGCCTCAGTAGTCTCGCTCATCACAGTGGTGATTGCAGTCTATAAATGTGAGTGCCGTAAAAGAAGAGTTGGGGCAAATGAGGAAGAGATGCAAGAAAGGGCTACACACCTCATGATACTTGGCCATACAATCATGCCTCTACGTATAGAGACTGATAAGAAGCCAGGCGATAAAGGGAAAGTTGGTGTGAGGAATAACACCTTCATGCTTGATGGGAAAATCTACTCAGCACCCCTCCCTAATGGTCAGTATGACTATGTTTTCTCCTAGAGTGCCTCTCCGAGAAGAAGAACTCCCTAAAGTTAACACCATAGTTTAAGATGAACGAGTTACGTAGTATAGAACTGTAGTTTTCACCCTCTAGATGGCTAGCTAGTAAGTCTAAGAAAACCAAGAAAGTAGTAAATCTTGGATCTTCAGTCCTGTAGAAGTAAGTGCTGCTTTCTAGAGCTTTGCACCTTCCCATATGAGTCAAAATAAGGACACAGGTGCCACTCTACCATCCATTGAGAGGAAGGGGGAAGGAGGGAGAAGAAGGAAGGAGAAAGTTGTGATGCTTGACAAAGGTGTTGATCACTATGTTACTTGCTGTCCACAGTTGCATCATGAGGTTCAGAGTCTAACCCATTCAGTCCTTGGGCTTGAAGCTAAAATAGACTTACTCCTTAAGAGAATTGGTAGGATGGAAACCACGCTAGCTAGCAAGTAAGAGATCTAAGAAAGTAATAACTCAAGATAGTTAAGTTTAGGAAAAACTTTCTTTCTTCCGAGCTTTTCATCCACTAAGATATTGGGGTACACAAATAGTAAAAGGCTAGACTAACTGCATCTGAAGTTTACCTTTCTTGTAAGTATGGCGGTTGCTGCTTTGTTCCCACTAGCACAGCTCAATAATGCATACTTAAACATGTCGCCTTCTAGGTGCTACGTACTGCACACTTTGACTCGAAACCAGCAGATCAGGGTGTTTATGACAGCACAGGGGTATGACAATGATCATATGGTTGCCTTTGCAATGGTAGTCTCAGAGAGAAAGGTCGCCCTCCTTAGAAATGCCGGTGGAGAGGATGATGGGGATAATGCCTCCCGTGCTTTCATGGCTGAGATCTTGTCAGGTATACCAGGCCTCTTTCCAAGACTCGCACAGTTAGGGGCAGATACCTTTGTGAGAGACCTCACAAACAATGGTGGGAACCCTTTGGAAGTCATGTTCAACGATTTACCTGACCCAGCAAATGCCCAAGCTGCTCTTGCATGGGGTGCTGCCCGGTTCAATGCACTCATTGATGCAAGGGTTGCCCAAGGTATAGGTGTGAATTCAATGGTCCAGCCGCTCTTTACCTTCATTGTGTCAATTGGCAAATTAGGTGAGGGTTCTAAACAGTGGGCTAAGGATCGCCTAAGAAGCATCTCAAGCGACTTCCCTGATGTTGATCTCCCTGACAAGAAGAGTAGGTACAAGACTTTTGAGCTGATTACCCATCTCCTCACTGCCAAGAAGACTGCTCTCCTGCAGATCGCAAATGCCAACCCCCAGCCCGGTGGACCACCTGCTGATGCTCGAGCTCAACTAGAGTTTAATCAGTTCATGAATATGGTGCTTACTGAGGTCCAGACCCTGGCGGGGAATCTTTCTCCACGCCTGGCAGACACTGTTGAGAGAACACGGGGAGCTGGCTTTACTGGGCTTGAGCTTGTTAAGGATACTTTGAGAGCAACAGAGACCATTGCTCACTGGGATGTGGTGTTCGCTAATCCACACTTTGCAACTGAAATGAATGAGATCCTACATGCTAATAGGCAGCAAGCAATTCATCCATATGCTCCCTTTGAAGGTGAGGCTGGGCATGCTGCAAAATTTCCAATGGTCATATACCTGTGCAAGCAGTTACAGAAGAAAGTCCTTGGGAGCACAACATGGTCAGATTATGCAGGTGGGGAGCCAAAACACATGAAGGTTCTCCTAGATGCAGTTGTGGAAGATGCAGTGCGGATCCAAGGAGCAGGTATTCCAAACCTGGCAAACAATGCCCCTGCTCCTCTGGCCCGCGGGACTGCTCAGAACCCAACATTCCACTATCGTTTATTCCATTAGCTGGTCTTGGGAAAATAGGCCATAGGCTCTCTGTTAGACAGATGAAGCAAAGAAGATCTCGAATGGAGAGAAGCTAGCAGTAATAGTATGGATAGTTTGCAGGAGTATGGAAAACATTAAGAAAGACAAGAAAGTAATAAAGTAGTAAGCTTAAGAAAAACTTTCTACTAGAGCGTATACTTGCAGTTTGCTATTTCACAAGGTGACATTATGAGTGCAGAGAAACAGGTTGAGAAAGGGACTAAGACGAACTCTGCAGTTCTGCTTGGTGCCATTGAGAAGAAAGAGAGCATGCTTGTACCCAAACCTCCTGAAGAACCCAAGAGACAAAGCAAGAAAGAAAGGTCAAGAGAGGAGAAAGCTGAGAAGAATGCACTTATGTCTCTTCTAGTAGACCCTATGGAAGTTAAGAAGAGGCTTAGTACTACAAAGCCCTTTGGTGTTGATGTTGGAGGCCTTTCCCAAGAAGTCATGTCGTGTATTGTGGTGGATAACATGAGAGGTTATTATATGACCATGGTCGAGAAAGGTGGTGTTAAGGCCTCCACCTACTCCCTTTTTAGTGAAACAATTGAGGCATACAATGGTGTCTACTCTAGCAAGGGAATCTGGTGTAAAGGAAGCATAGCTAAAGCTATGTATGTGATGTACAAGCTACACTATCTGGAGACTCGTCATTATGCAAAGATCCCAGAGTCTTTGATGAGCCTTATCTGTGGATGCCCATTGAGCTACAATGACCTCAATGTAGATGAAATTGGGTTTGAGGGAGAGTCTGAAGTAGACTGGACAATGGAGACTGTGATAAGGAGGTTTGGAGAAGAGCCAGTCGAGGTCCCCATCACAATGGATGACCCAACCAACGAGCCCTTCAGAGTGTCTGTTGTGCAAGAAATAATGGACTTGAAGTTAAAACTGGCAAAGCTCGAGTTTCAGAACGGAGTCACCATTGCTACCGAGAAGGTTGGAAAGCACCTTAACAAAGTTGAGGACAATCTTGCGTATTACTGGGACTATGATCCGGATGCAAAGCCTGAGGCACCTACAGAACAGCCCAAGCCCTCAGCACCACCACAGGAGCCAGCCGCCCACAAGGAGGACCAGAAAGCCAAAGCTGGGAAGAAGAAGGCTAACAAGAAGAGCAAAGCTGAGTGGACAAAGGAAGAGGCAAGCTATGCTGAGAAAATCTTCTCACATAACTACAATGTATATGGAGGGAAAGCAGAGTATGAGTCCTCTTTTAAGCCTAACTATGGGTCTTCTGAAGAGGCAAAAGACAAAGCAAGCAAAGAACACCAATGGACTGAGGAGGAGCTAAAGATGGTAGCATTGATGGATCCCAGTCACCAACAGGGCTCTGGAGACCAGTTTGTAATGAGCTTCCCTTCTTCTATGACGAGTGAGCAGGTCATATCCTCAATAGAAGAAACAGCCATGCCAGTTATCGCATTGGAGAAGTCTCATGGAGGGATTAAGGCTCTCATGGAAGCTCCAGAAGATGAGACAGTTGTTCAAGATGGGGAGAGCCCATATTGGTCAATGAAGAGTGTCTACCCTAAGCTAGTGCCAGACACTGTTGAGGGTAAGGACCCCAGTACTCTCACTAGCTTCACTGAGGAACAATTGGATCTCATGGTAGAACAGGGAACCATGCCTTCTTGGATGAAGGCTGAAGTGTCAGCACTTAAGAGTCTTGGGGGTGGAACCATTGGAGATTATGAACTATCTGATGAGGAGGAGGGGGAGACACTCGTACTTGACAAGGCTGCTCTCCCATCTTTACCAGCGAAGTCTTCCCCAGGCTTGAGTACTCAAAGCAGTTTCATTGTATTTGACTAGAAGCACCGGCTCTCAATACTAGCTAGTAAGAACCTCTATATAACCCTGCACGACTTGTAAGAAGTTCAGTAGATAGCATGAAGCAATGTTCGACTATAGGCCACCTAGTAGGAGGTAAGAAAGTAGTAAGAAAAGTAAGAAAGTAATAATAAAAATAAGTTTAACAAAAACTTACTCTGTAATGGACTAAAACATCTACACAGTAACAAGTATTCAAGCTAGGAGAGCATTAAGAATTAGGCTGCCGAGTTAAGAAGAATTACAAAAAGAGAAGGGGCAAGTAGTAGAGAGCCTAGTAATATCATGGCTAATGAATATGAAGAGAGGAGAGCTCGATTGCAGGAACAGATCCCTGGCTTACTTCCATTCCGAGTCACTGAAGGTTTAGGCGTAACGCAAGCTATAATGCTGAACAATGCGAGGAAATTCTTTGAGGAGAATGCTGACAGTCTGAATGAGTCATTTCCAAATATAGAGCCACCCAACTCCCTCATAACTACAGCAATTGTCTATGAGCACTTTGAGAGGTGCTTTAAAATTGGGTCGAAGAAGAACTTAGAGGAGTTATGCTCTATTGCTAATGGGTACATAGGGAGCCAGTTTGATCACATGGACTCATTTACTAAGGCTGGGTATGGAAAGACAATCCTAAAGGAGTCAAAGGAGTTCTCTAGGAGGGTTGTCGGAATGACTATGTCAGTAATGCTCTATTCGGATGAACAAGAGTATGCTTGGACAAAAGCTATAGCTCACCTGTTGAGGAGAGAAGTTGAGGAAGATCTTGTTGTTTCTACTGAGTACTACACAATACACTCCCTAAAATCAAAGTATTTGGTTTACACTGAAGACAATTCACAGTTTCATCTGTTGACTCTAGAACAAGCTAAGATGGTAAGGACGAAGATAAGAGAAGCTAGTACTCTAGTCTGCTTAGCAACTAGCTACGATTCTCAGTCAATGCAAATTGGGTTTAGAGATAGATATAGAGCACTAATTAAAGAAATGTATAGGTGGACTCTTAAAGCAGAAGAAGGCCGGGATACTGAGGTATTTGCTCTGATGGAGGCGTTGCTTAATGGGGAACTATTGAGAGAGTCTGATAAGGATCACTTTGATAATGATGGGTTCCTTGGGTACATGTGGGATAAGCTAAGGGAAGTAGTCTCAGGCCAGCCTGAAAACTACCGGGTCTCTAAATTCCATCAGATATGTCTGGATATGACAACACCAGAGCTTGTGGAATCTATGTCAATTGCAAAGGCCCTAGGGTTTGCAATAGTAGACGTCGAGGCAACCTTTACCAAGGTTAGCGGACGATTATCTACTAAAGTTGATACAGATCCAGTCACATTAGCAGACTTTCAGGCGTTCATAAGACATAACTTCTGCCAAAACTACTTCTTTAAATTCAAAAAGTGGCCTAAAATGATGATGCATGTAGGATGCCATAGAGCCATTGTACAAGCTAACTTAAGAGGAGTATGGATTAGTGACCCCTTAATAGTGAGACGATTTGGTCGGGCTAATTACCAGCATTTTGGGCGGACAAGCTTTGAAACAACTATCACATGGGATCCTTATATCGAGGCTTTAGAGCTTTCTAAGGACACGAGTATAGTAGGAAGGAGGAAAAGAATGATAGAGCACTCTCTTGCTTTGGAAGGCCTCGAGGCGTCTTATAGGTTGGGCCAAGATGCTGTTGAAAGAGCTCTTAAGGAAGTAAAGGAGACACGGTTAAGGATTGAGGAAAAGTCTTTGCTAGCTGCCATGTTAGCAACAAGGAACCTAAATGATCATCTTATTACAACTAATGAGTACTATTACAGTAGGAATGTCTCCAAGATTATGGATCTAGCCTCACAGGGTCTAGTACCTAAGATGGGAGAGCTCAAGTCTCCAGCAGGAAGACTCTTTGGAAAGATGACAATGGAACTAAGACACAAGAGATCAGTAGACCAGCACAATGCAGAAAAGATCCACAAAATATGGCAGCCTCTAGACGTAAAGAATGCAAATGATGCCCGTATAATCCAGAACATGAATAGGCTCACTTATTACAACAGGCTATTTGATAAGAATGATGACAGGATAAACTTCACAATAATGATAGATGCTGAAAGGTGGTGTAACTGTCATAGTCAGGCACTATATGATAGGAATGTAGGCATAGTCTTTGATGAGATCCTTGGAGCAAGATCCTTTAGAAACATAATGAAAGAGTCAGGGATTGAGACAATGTGCTTAACCTCAGATGGAGTGGTCAAGATATTCAAAAGGAACCCTAGGGCAATGAAAACCTACATGGATGACAAGCCAGGCTGTTCTCTGGAAGGACAAGAACAGAGTATAGGATCAGATGGATATGGGTCCGTTATCCTTTACTGTCTGAGGGACATAGAAGAAGTAATAGAGTATAACAATGGTGATAATGCTGATGCTTTATGCTCTGCTAGTAGAGCTAATAAGAGGCCTGGTGAAACTGACTTGGAATTTATGTATAGGACAGTAGAGGAGCTACAAGTGAAGATGGCTAGGTTTGGATATAGAATTAAGCTGACTGAGACTATGGTCTCCAAGAACCTATCAGTAATGTGCAAAAGGGTCATTGATAGAGGAAGATTGATAGGAACAGGGCTTAAGAAAGGAGCAAAGATCTGCAATGAGCCTGAAGATGCCTTTATGGTGACAGAGAACATTGTATCTTCAATGTCATCAAACTTGGCCTCAGCAGTTTACCAGGGAATGTCACATATCGGCACTTATAGTGTTTATGTCTGTAGGCTAGTGATGTACTTTAGGAGACTTCTTGGGAAGGTTAAGAAGAAGGAGATTGGAAGGATATTACTTAGGCCTGGTATCTTGGGTGGGTATGCTATAAGTTCATTCATTGACATTTTGATTAGAGGCTGCTCAGACCCCCTCTCGCGGGCCTTAAGTCTACTCAGATTCCAATCCACTAGCAATGACAATTTCATCAGCTCTTCTGCAAATTACATCCTTACCCACACCCCACTGGAAAGACATGGTGTCCCTCACATCCTAGCTGTACGAAATCCTAATGGGCTATCCATAAGCAGACCTAGGAGTGCTTCTCAGGTGATTACAGCAGCAATGCTTAAGGTTATTGCTGACTGTCCAAACAAGCATATCAAGAAACTAGCCCGGGTTAAGATTAGAGAAATTGAAAAGGGTGAGGTAGACTATCTCACTCGGCTTGCTCTGTCTCTTAGGCCTTTCTCTCCAAGAGTAGCTAGTGCTATAGCATCATGTGGGGATTCAAACCTAGCATCTGAAGTGATCCTAAAATTCACAAAGAGTAGAACCTTATCCAATGTGTACCTAATTGCTGGAAGAACTATGAAGAGTCTAAATCGCCTATTGAATAGAGTCACAGAAGCAGACCTTCGATTCATTGACTATCTCGTTTCCACTCCTGAGGGTGATATTAGATCCAGGGCTGACACTGCATGTAGGCACGCACAAGAACTGAGAGAGGCTTGTTTCGGGCCACAAACATTCGATAGCTATCCAGCTGAAGTTGAGGCCTACATCTGGACTGACGAGAAAGGGGAAGCTGCAGACTATCCATATAGTCCGGAATTTATAGTTGCACCAAAGCCACAAATTGATGAGAGAGAGAGGCCAGGGCACAATGAGCCACTGGACAGGAATGTTGATCTTGAGAAGAAAACAGTTGGAAAGCTTGATGTGCAAATACCAGAGTTCTGCCAAGGGAATAAGAAGTATGACCGGATTAAAAGGCTTCTCCTTTTAATTGGGCACTTGGGGAATAACAACCAGAGACTCAGAGCCCATTTGATAGACTATATCCGTCAGCAGGACTACGAGATCGCAGCTCAGATTGGACCCATAATCCCATTGAAGTATTCAGGTACTTTGAGGCATAGACTAGCACTAATGGTGGATGAGTTGCTTTCAGGGCTAAATTGTATAGCAGGCTTAAGTACAAACATGAAGAAGCAGTTAAAGAAAGCAATTGCACTTGCAACTCTTGGGGACACATCAACCAACATGATATTGCTAGAGTGTTATGCTACTACCTTTATCTCATTCCAGCTAATGTTCCCTGTGCAGAAGCTTCCAAATAGAGCTGTTTTTAGATTCACCCTTAGTAGGCACCCAGATAACATGCATGATGTTTCAGACCCAGTCTTTACCTTCTTAGTGGAACCTCCTGAGAAAAGTGCAGTTTTCTCCTATGAGCATCCATTGGAGAGAAAATTTGTTCAAGACTCTATAGCTGAGAGCTTAGCTGATAAGAGATTCCGTGCACTATCATCATTCACATCACCTAGAGTTGTTAATGCTGCAAGAACAGTACTAGCAATGGCCTATGTGAGGCCAAAGAAAGATCTAGCAGAGGAAATAGGCAGGTACAAGGGATATAGGAAATTAACTGGAGAGGATTTCGACCTAATAGAACAAACCTACGGAATCAAGAGCACTGGTTTAACATTTAGTCTGAATGACCTCCGGAGCTTGCCATCTATGGCAATTTTAAGAGAGGTAGTGTCAGGGACTATATCATGGGCTATTTTTAATCAGCGTTTCAATCTGAGAGACCTCGATCTAGCTCTTGTCTCAATGGTCCAGATCTATGAGCTCCCTTTTAGGAACCTTGCTAGAGAGTTGATAGACTCTTTAATGATGCCTGTGCTAGCATTAGCAGTTACAGCTCTTGGCTTACCAAAGCCAAGTACTGGGGAATGCTATAGAGTAGAAGCCTGCCAGAGGTGGCTCCTAAAAACCGCAACACTAATTATCTCCTATTTTCTAAGGGGGGCCCCTCTCAAAGCACTAATACCTAAGGAACATGATGCTCTCCCATTTGCACCAGATGACCTCACAATACGAGAAAAGATGTTTGAGAGGATCAATGTTAGGGCAATGAGAATCGGACAGATACACATGAAGGATTATCACTCTATGGTAGAAAGGAACTGTGGGAGGTTTCTAAGAGCAGTCCGAGGCTTGCATGTAATCCAGAACTTTCCAGCTATACAAGAAGTCATGAATGTAGCTCTAGTCCAGAGAAGCAATGCAACTCCAACAAAGCTCAAGGATCTCGACACCCCCTTAAAAGTTCTCATCAGTAGCACTCTTCGATTTAACTGGTGGGAAAGGGCTTGGGGGAAAATGGTATCTAATCGCTCTGGGAAAGTTGACAAGAAGCTACAAGATCAGATAATAGATGCTTTTCGAACAGAAGTAGTCATTCTGAGAACTCAGGATGCTATAACAGTTGCAAGGGCTAACCAGTCATTAGAGTTCGAGACTTTGCTTAAGACTTTGACAGGCTTCACTAGTGTTCCTATTGCTGTTGGTAGCCCAGGCCTCCAAACCACGAGAATTCCATCGAATAGAGTCTTGGGCCCTAGGGAGCTTGAAGTAGAACATAGACCAATTGCTCAGATGCCTGTCATGGCAGATATCCATGACAAGTATCTCGTTAAAGCCAGTAATTGTAATCGAGTTCTAGGCTCAGAAGTCACATCATGCAACAAGTTCCTGGATATCCTAGAGCAGTTCAAGTTAAGAGCTCCGAAGTCAAATACTAACCCAATAGCAACATTTGCAGAGGGATCTGGTGGGACAGCTCTGATGCTTCTTGAGCTCTTTTCTGGTAGCCTAGTGTTCAACACCCTAGTGGACGAGGGGTCACCATTATTGCCAAGCTGTATCATGAATGCTGGAAGTTTGTACATTAATCGGGTTACTCTTCTTGAAAGTGCAACACTCCCATCAGATATGTCACAGGAAGATACTGCAAGGCTCTACTCTGAAATGGCAAACTCTAATGGGCTTGACAACTTCATCCTGGTAACTTGTGATGCAGAGTCACTACTGGAGAGTGAAATGATCCGTCAGAGTGAGAGACTTTTCTGCAATGTGTCTCTTTTTTGTGCTTCTTCTGGACATGATGATGTAACTGTGATATTCAAGGTCTCTGGGAGGGATGAGGAGCTGATTGAGATCTTGTGTAAGTCTCTCGTGTATTTTGATGCTTCTACACTCTATAGAAGCAAGGCAACACATACTGACTCAGCAGAACTATTTGTGGTTGCTCAAGGGGTCAGGAGAAGTGAAGTACTCTCGTCATGTCATAATGGTTTTCCGAAAGTTTCTAAGTTTGTTCCACCTGATGTCTATGGGAAAGCTGTAGGGATGATAAACTATGTTAACAATCATAGACCACCTCTTACTCAGATCCCAGCCCAAATATCTCTACCACATCCCAGAGTCTATAGTCAGCTTATTGATACATGCGGGTTCTCCTTTGAGAAGTTCCTTAGGCAGACTCTGTCACTTGAAGTTGACACTATTTACTGTAGGAGGCTTATTAAAGATCAGAGGGTGGGTAGAGCATTAGTGGATGCTGCTAGGGAGAAAGGGAGGATACGAACTACTATGGCCAAGACTGCAAAACCAAAAGTTATTTCACTAGTTAGGTACAAACTTGTGGACTACTTAGAGGCTTTCTTGAGTGGTAACATGACGAAGAGTGACATTGTAAATCTTGACACTTTAGCTGAAGCTAGAAGAGTTTGTACATTCATAGTTGGGACTGGAGAGGTCCCACCTACCTACGGGGTCTTTATGGATGGGTCTATTGGAAATAACTTTGGGGATAAAGTTGATGTCCGGCTAGAACTTGTCCATTTTCTAAATAACATCTTGAGAATAGCTGGTGCTATTGACTTAAATAGAAAGCCGAACTTTAATGCTATCTAAGCAGGGTCACCCAGTCCTCATCTCTTGTTCTAATTCTTGCTCTATTACAGTATGACAAAAGTTAAGCTTAAGAAAAACTAGACAGTTAGATTAAAAGACAACACTAGGCTATTAGTACTCGAGTTGCCAACCTCCTTAAGTCCCCATTAGGTAAGTAAGAGGTCTCACAGCTCCTCATCCTAGGAATCTAAGATAAGCAGGAGGAGACAAGACGAGAAAATGAAAACTTACATATAGTAATAGAGAGCTGAGGAAGATGACACTGTTCTTGATAGAGAAGTAGTAGGTTGTAAAATAAATCCTTATTAACCTAGTAAATGTTAGTTAGTTGGTTTGATAATAGTCTTTGTTGTTCGTACC
>ERZ1738536.19-NODE-50-length-15340-cov-33.653059_pt1 | contig 15340 bp, 5 predicted proteins | sample MGYA00581727_ERZ1738536 | MGnify/ENA primary metagenome ERZ1738536 (study PRJEB40740, sample SAMEA7388100) | Antillogorgia elisabethae | biome: Marine coral reef biome; feature: Environment associated with an aquatic invertebrate; material: Seawater | host...
AAAATGAAAGACTATTGACACTTCTTTCGACTGATTCACCTTTGGAGACCCTTACAATGGATGAAAGATATGATTGATTTTATGAAGGAAGCGGCTTAAGAGATGAGAATTTTACAGTTTTTAATAGATTTATAAGGGAATTATTAGGTGAAAGAAGGTAACACATGATCATTCATTAGCAAAGATTACAGTTAATAAGATTATTAATAAGAAGATTACCAGATAATGAGAATAAGATAGAAAAATATAAGAAAAGATTAATAAAATAATAGAAATAGAATGTGAAAGACAAGAAATGTAAATATAAATAACAATAAAATTACTATCTTATAGGGCTCCTAGAGAAGGAAATGAATGACGTGAGAGTAGCCGGATGCCCGTAAGGAAGATAAGAGAGTGACGCACACCAGCCACGACAGGAATAATGAAAGTGTAAGCCTTTTGGACCTATAAAACTAAGATTAATTTCCTTGTTACCTTTACAGCCTAGATGTTTGGCCCAGGTAATCCACTGAGAACGAGTCCACCGGTAAGGATAATAAGAGAGTAAACTGATGGACAAGGACCAATAAATGAAGGGTGAACAGACTTACCGCCGGACACTAGAACCACATAACAGGAATTATTAATGATAAAGTCAGTAATTTTAATAGATTTACAAGCGTCTACCAAGAAAGAAAGGCATGATAATAAAGAAAGTTGATTGGGTTTTAGGCTTCCTGACTTGGATAAGAGCCTGGTGTACTAGAAGCACTTGATAGTTGGCATGGGGTGAAGGGACGTGACTTTAAGGTGAATCAGTGGTTAATCCTCCAATCCTAACCGCCAGGCACCACCATAATATCTTGCAACCTTAATTTCTGATGTGTCAACTCTTGTATCTTGGCGCTGCCTTCATATTATTTATATTATTTATTGTGCTTCCTTGGTAAAGATATTAATGAACTTATAGGTAGGGAAGGAACGTAGAGACGCCCATGAGTGAAGGAGTAATGTCTAGGGAGAAGAGGCATCGGTTACATGAAAATGATATTATTTTTGAAAGATTATTATTATTGTTATTTATTTTATTATTACTTCCCATATTATTAGGACTTCCTGCGTGAGAGCGGTTAGGCGGAACAACCAATCAACTTACGGCATGAACCTGAGGTCCTTCTCAAGAGGCGTTTGTAGGTAATTCCTAGGACAATAACATGATACCGGCCAGGAAATCTCAACTATAAAACCCTTATTTTTGCCATTATATGTGGCTTAAGAGAATAAAATAAGGGTTTATAGATTAAAAAATAAGAGATTTCCATATTAATAAAGCTTCTTACACTTACAAAATACATAAAATATATTAATTCTATAGAAGCTTTATTAACCAATGAATCAACACAATAGAAAGATTAAGTTTTTTAACACATTAAGATACAAATAATATAGGAATTTCTTAGTTGATTCATTGTTACCTTTAGGACAAGACAGAAGGATTCAGATAAGAAAATTCCCACCAGATATAGCTTAAGAAAGACAAGCCAGATAACCCATTCTAGAAAATCCATTGAAAGTCTTTTTGATAGACATTAAATCCTGAATAATAAAAGACTAGAAAGATAAATAACCATAAGATTTCAATTAAATGCCAATAAAAAAGTCCACAATTATAAAATATATGAATTTCCAATATTCTAAAGTTTACACCCATTATTTTTATTATCATTAATTATTTCATTAAATCCATAATATTATTAAGGTTTCTTGGGTATTTACATGTGGTTCACTTGTAAAAAACCTTATAAAATAGCATAACAGATTAGAAAAGTCCCTGAAAAATACAATTTATTTTAGTGTGTTAAGGGCATACAAATAGCGGTTGAAGTGTAAGGGGTCCCCACATCCCTACCGGGCGTCACAAGTGCTGGAAATAATCAGTTTATATTGTCGGTCTAGAGTTGAAGTAGCTGTAATTATCAATAAACTATTAATTTTATAGTAATTCATATTAATTATCCGTTGCAAGCACGCTGCCGCTATCCCAACATAAGAGATTATTGATGGACATGGGAGACCGAATGCAACGGACCGGAGGCGTGAACACTCGTCTATGATGAAGGCAGGGCGTCCACACTATCTTCCAAGGCTCTGATTCAAGCGCATGATGTGCTCACGGGATTAGTAATGTGATGGAAGCCTTGCTAGCGATAGCGTCCACGGGAGCCCAATGAAAGACCAAAAAACTTAATTTTTTATTGTATTTGGGCTCCCTCACACATCTCTCCCAAGGCACATAATCAATAACTTCATCATTTGGGCCTTCCTTTCTTCCATCTCTTCATCATTTCATCTATATGGATTATTATTGAAGTTTCTTTGTACATTACCATAAAATCAAATAATATTTCTTTCTTAATTACCTTAAAACTTCAATAATATATGCATTCTATGGTTTCTGTAGGGAGCGAAGGGACCCATAAGATTAATAATTAAGTTCTTTCTTAGGTGCTTCAGGTACCTCGGGGCTAAGTCTCTTATCCGCCTCACGCCTACGGCCTTATCAGAGATTATTAATGTGATGGAACTTACAATGTAATGCTTATTATAATAACATAAAAACTTAATTTTCTTTATCATGCATTACATTTCTTTGTCATTATCTGTATTCTTTGTTTATAGATTACATATTAATTCTGTTATCACTCACACGTACAAGAAGCTTTAAAAATATAAATATATTGTTATTTTTGGAGACTTCTTGGGCTCTGCCCCGGCCCGGTAGTGAGTGGGTGAACGGGTTTATGTTGGTCCTAATCAGTGGTTTATCTTACAAGCTTCTTGCCAGTTATTTTCCTGTGAACACCCATAATCAACATACAAATCCTCCAGAACAAAAAGAAATTGAAAGATTAAGTGAAGACAGAATTTATCTGGAATTATTAAGGATTTTATAGTTGTTACGGTTGGGCAAAGCCCCTTAAAGAATACATTGTGTGGTTATTATCAGTAATTAATTGTATTATTAGGGGCTTTTCTTAGGCCCAACCTCTGTTTCCACACAAAATAACTTAATTCTTCCCTTCCGGCCAAGGGGCTGCTTTCAAGGATTTTTAATAGTAATTTATAGTCTTGCTATGGTCGTAAGCAGCCCCCACATTATAGGATTAAAGGTGTGACACATACAATCTGATAGGCTTTCAAGGACATCCCAACTAAACCAACTAATGATTCACTTCATAAAGCTTCCGAGGTAAATCTGGCACACTTTCGCCGTGAATCAGGACATTTAGACTAGCCGCAGGAATCACACAACTTCTGCATCTTGGTCCTCTCGCTAGACTTCCTATCATATACTTACAATATTATTTTATTATCTTCATCATATTGTATGCGGCTTTATGCCTAGGGATTACAACTGAGACACCTTCACCTTCAATATCCTGCTCTAGTCAAGACGCTTTCCACCTGACATGATCTACAAACTAATAATAATACATAATATTTATATTTCCTATCCATAAAATCCTTAACCTAGCAAGCATATCCTTGTAATTCCCCGTAAATCTAGCATCTGTTTCACCGGTTTTAATCTCGTTTTCATTATCTGTTTCATGTCATCCATTTCTGGTTCTCCTTCATCTTTGGGTTACATGCCATCTATTTCTCTTTCTATGGGTTAATAAACTAAAATTATTATTGTATTTATAATCCTTGTATCTCATTTTCATTTATATTTTCTGTAGTTTTCTTTATAATAATGTATTTTTTAGTTCTTTTAGTGTCTTCTCCCTCTAGATCTAGTATGTTATCCTTTAAGCCAAGCCTTGGAAGCACCTCATAAAACACTTTATCTGGATTTTATTAAGCCTTCCTACGTCCGTTGGCCCATGCGTGATTACAAGGTTATGCTATTTATAATGAACAAAGATTATTGCCAACGGACGGGTACAGAAGGCTTGGGAAAAGGAAATAATCTTATTAAAATGAAAATAATTGCAATCTTTTATTATCTTTTACGGGATGAGTGTAGGTAAGATTAGGAAGATATTGTAAGTTTAAGGTGTGTTACAAGGGATTATTATGGGTCTTTACACTCACCCGCGTACCAGATCCTTTAAGAGAAAAAGACTGGCTTGGATGATATTATCCTGACCGGTTGTAAGACTTGGAGTGGATCAACTGTAAGGTTAGTAAGGTTATTACTGGTGTACCCTAGGACTTCCTCATCCAAAAAGCAATGAAAATAATAAAAGCTTTTTGGCCCAAGATGATATCGTTAAAGCTTCCGGGGTACGTCTGGAGAACATGAGGCTACGGTAGGTCTAGAAGTGGAAAACCCTGTAATCCTATAATGAATCAACATAAAATTGTATGGTTTTTGAGGAGCTCATAGACTGGTTCTTACTTCCTAGATGAATCGGTTACCAAGTTAATACAGTGGGTCAAAAGACTTCATATTTATGCTCTGGGTCCAATCGTCTGTTGGTTATTCCTACGTGTGGAGGCCCTGTGCTAAGACACTTTTCCATTCATGATCCTATTGACGGGTTATATCTGGACTGTTTTCTACCTCAGGATCTTGACCAACTACTAGGCGTCAAAGGTAAAACCTGTAATTCTATGGACCAAATGTTAACCTTGGAATGGATCTTGAGGACCTCATCACACTGCCAGGCACCTCTAAGTCTAAGATTACCCACAGAAAACACTAAATTAATAATTTTATTAGGCGTTATCCCTAGGCACTAGCCCCCTGGGCGTGAGGAGTGCTAGAGGGAAGAGAGTCTGGCGCAGTTATAACGCATAATATTCCAATTAATTGTTGATTAGAAGACAAGGCACGTAAGGAATAATGAATGATCACTAGCCGGCTGACGCCTCCCAACAAGAACTAAATTATTTGTATTTTAAAGAGATTTTATTAGAGGTTTCACCTTTGATTACTACTACCGGGGTCTAGGTTTGACATCATATCCAGATCATATATTTAAGGTGTTACACGGTTGTAGCTGGAGAACCTGATGTAGCAGAGGATTAACCGGTTATTGACATGAAATTATAAATAAAATATTATTTTCTTATAGTAATAACCGGTGAATCCACTCTTATCTTGCTCTTTACACTCACCCGGGGTACCCGCACCGTAATCCCTTGGGTCACTGCTTGCGCTGGATTAGTGGTCATCCTAGTAAGTGGAGATGGAAGAACTCACCCAAGAATAAAGAATATAATTAAAATCTTTTGTGAGAGTTATTAAGTGAGTTCTTCCACCATACCAAGCTCTCTTACGACCAGCTGTTTCTCCTTGGGTAAGGCGCCAGAAGGTTAACACTCGGTCAATCCTATCTTGGAAGTGCCTAGGGAGAGTGAGTAAGTCACTAATAAACAAATAAGAAAATTATATTTTTATTGTATTTTTAGTGCTTCTGCTGGGTCTAAGGGTGCCGCAGGCGGGTAAGAGAGTGTGTATGACCCAGCCCAAGCCAACTATAAAACTATATTAATTCTCATAACAGATCAAAAATAAATGTAAACAGATAAGAAATAAGATAAGAAAATACAAATAAATACAAAATATTTTGGGATCTTATGCTCTTATCAAAGGTTAATTCTGGTAACTTCCACGATTCATTCACGGGAGCATGCTATCTTCTATGGTTCTTTCCCCGGGAGCGTGCATGATATGGTTATTTGGAGCGGTCGTAAGAGACGCTTGCACGCTCCCCATAATAGACACATAATATCCAAAAGGAATCAATAAATTATTAATACTTTCTTAATAACTCTCCCATTATAATTCTCTGATATTATCTTGGGATTACTATAAAATGCTTATTACTTTCTTAATTAACCGATGCAAAGATTGGATTCATCATGTGATTCACGCTTCCAGACTAATAAAGAAAACAAAGAATTTAATTGTTGATTCATTATAGTCTTCTGGCTCTTGAGACACGATTGCAACGCATTATTAACTGGTGTATGGTGGAAGGAAGTGTCTCGCCCAGGTTGTTCCTATAGGTTACACCAGATCAAGAGCAAGCGGTAAGTGAAGGAAGGTAATAGGAATGTGAAAGGAAATGAAATAAAATGTGGATTTTACAGAGATTACAGAAATGATAATAATAAAAGATTAAAAGAGTTCCAAGATATGATGTAGACGAGGTAACACATGGCCAAGAACACTTCTTTCCTTAGGAGCCATAACAACTTGCCCGTAAGAAAGCATTATTATATGATGGAGGTAGAGCGTGAGGAGAGGTCACTCGGCTACTATAGGATAAGGCCACCCGCCGTAGGAATCCCTTTCAGCTTACATGGTTATTACTTGGATTCAAGAGATTATTGCTAGGACATTAAGGTGAAACCGGCTAGCATGATAAGGTCCTCCAGAATTAAACCGTTTATTTTGGTTATCATTGATTATCCCATATTATGCTGTTTTATTTTGGTTTTATTGATTATTACCAGTACACCAGCTCCAGATTCTTCAACCGATTCAGCTTGGGAGACGTCATCCTCAGGTTCATTTTGTGAGGTGATCAATCTTAGGTTTCATCCTGTGGACGTATCTTGGAGGCTGGCAGTCTAGGAAATGGTCACCCGGCTATCCTCCATTTAGAAAGTGTTACAACAGCTGGTATAATTCTGGAGTTACTAGTAATAGCCCTTACAAATACCCTAGATTTCCTCACACACACAATCCCTTATTTTTCTTTGAAGGTATATGGGTTATCGGGGTGTCCCCGCCCCGGGCCGGAAGGTGGTGGCCCGGACAATAAGACAAAGAAATAAGACCAAAAGACCAATAAAATCCCATAAAAATATAATATTTTCTTCTTTCTTTTGGTCTTGGGGTTCCGCAAAAGTGACTTTGGCCGCAGGAACCCCTATAAAATACCATAAATTTATATTATTAAGGCTTTTTTAACGATTTCTACAGTAAAATAACTTAATAATAATGAATTTATAATATGTAAAAGCCTTAATAATTACTATAAATTTATAATATTTTATTGTTACCCGTCCTAGCTCGTCTGCTGGCACTCGGACAATAGGACACAGAAATGACGAAGAGAGTGCCAGCCACCAGACGAGCGAGAGGACGGGTGTAAGGGCCACATAAGCACAAAAAGCATAAAATATTATATTTTTAATGGCTTTTTGGCTTAAGGGAGTGGCCCAGGGCCCTAAGAAACCACTAAAATATAATGAAAAAATCATTAAAAAATATAAAAATATAGAATTTTAGTGGTTTCTGGGTCCCTTCGCCAGCACAAAACCCTTATAAAATAACTTAATAAATGAAATATAAATGGATTTTTACTATAGAAATATAAGGGTTTTGTGAATTCTTTTATTAATCCATTCCGCGCTTAACCCGCTCCCCGGCCTAGCGGCAGCATATTCTCATTCCCTGGCCCTCCTCACGCATAAAAGATTCCGGCCGCTGGAGGGAGAGGGATAAGACCGGCCAAATTCCCAGTAAAAATCAATTATTTTTACATTTTGGGAGTTATTTGGGCACTATTATCCCTCCAAAAGCCTGTAAAAAAACCAAAGAATTTTCCATTTTTAAAAGGCTTTTATTAGGTGAAAAGGGTTAGCACAGATTCATCTTAAAATCATAACAGCTGTTAACCTTCCGGGAGCCTTATAAAACCTCAAAAAACTTACAAAATCTATATTTTATTTCATTTTATTTTAGTTTTAATGGCTCCCTTATACCTTCCAAGCTAGTCTGTTGGGATTTATTAAGTGATTTTAAAGGGAATGACGGGAGCCAACAGACGAGCTAGGAAGGGTGAGAGGGAGTGGGAACGGGTGGGGTGACATGAGGGAAAGCCCCTGTCCTACTATTATGATTCAGTTTATTAATGAAGTTCCTTGTAATCCCATATAAAAATAGAAGTGAGTCAACATAATATCCTAAAGATAACAAAGAAAATGCAATGTAAATTTAATAGATTTTTACTGGCTTTTTTGCTTATAAGAGAGTTATCCCGTGGCCGAATGCTTCTATAATCCCAGAATTTATTTATTTTATTAGTAATTAAAGCATTCGGACACGTGGAAGGAAGTATAAATGACTTGGTACACGAGGATAGGATATAGAATCCTGATGTAAGCCTTAGTAAGACCGCCGGAAGGAATAATAATGTTAATATAAGATCAGATAACTCGCGACCGGCGGACATAACATAAATAATATAAATGAAATATTTTGTAATTATTAAGTCTTATGGATCACTTGTGAAGGACATTACCTTTAAACCCATAATAAGAAACAGATTATTTCAACCAAATCCTGCTAATGAATCGTCTAGGTTGATCATAAAGTCATACAAGTGTAACATATTGTCTAGGCCAAACCAGGTTTTATGCTTGAGAACTAGGACAGCTGTAACACTTTCACCCGGAATTTATATAAAATATATCTTATTCTTGGAAGGTATGCTGCCGCAGGCCACGCCTCGCCAGAGAAGATTGGTTGAATGGAATCCTTTTGAATGGAACTTACTTGGCTAACAAACAAAACCTTTAGAATTCTTGTATGCTCCCTACCTTTACCAACTATTCAATCCCAACCGTTGTAAGCCCTTATCAAAGACTTGACATCTTGGTACTGGTCAGGACTAGACTGTAAGGTTACCAGAAGACACGCAAGGTATAATTAATATGAAGAAAGCAAGGTTTACAGATTATTACCTGGAATTATATATGAGGTTCCTGATGATATGCTTCCGGGTAACAAGACACATAAAATTATAAAATTAATGTTTTTTGCTATTCCTTGGCACTCTTTGCCTCTGATTCCCTCCTCTGGGTCATAGCGTACACCTACAGGATAGGAAGTTGATGCACTGGTTATATCTGGAGAATACTGTCTGGCTAGCGTCTCTCAGTTCATTAATAGTGCCTCCAGATTTACTCGCAAGTTATTGTATGTGGAAACAGAATTATACCTTGTGTGGGGAGTAACCTTAAGATTAATAATCAACATTTGGGCCATCCTGTACTAATAAAACTAATAATTATTTCAGGGATTTTGTTAGTTATTGATGGCCCGTTAGTGACATCTTGGTACAGATAATATGAATCAAGAATTAATTATTAGTGACCAGTGCACTCGGAGTCTATTCGTATTACCTAGCAAATATTAAGGTTGTAGCACACTCCTCGCGCCCGTAAGGGATAAAGACACAAGATAAGATTGAAAACTTGGCATCGGTTAACCCTTGATTTGTGGCTCGCCAAGGATAACAGGTTCTTGAATCCTAAGAGCTCCTACAAAAGGATTCTGATGGCACCTTCATGTCGGTTCATCCTTGTGTCTTGACATTACAGATTATGTTTCTTGTGCTTGTCTTACCTACGCCTGGCACAATAACAAGCTTCCAAGGTTGGGTCGTATAAGGTGATGTCTGGGGTGAATCAGTTTCTAGTTTTGTCGAGAGTTAAGGGTGGTATAATCCTGAGTTTAAAGGTGAGTGCTAGTACCCAGACTTCATATTTTAATTATTTTATCATATTTTATGTCATTATTTTAGTGATTCTAGTACGCCGGACGCGTTAACGCGGGCCGCTACACCAAGTGCCAACGGATGGGAGCTGAAAGGCGGACCAAGGGATGGAAGGCAGGGTGTACCGGAGGGAAGGAACTTGTGAATGGTGGATTTTATTAAGTTATTTGTAGGGGTGTGTCTGGGGCAAAAACACTTATTTTATTTCTTCTGGACACACCCGGACAATATACATATAATAATTAATACTTTCTTAATAAAATCCTATTATCTTCACCATCTATTAGTAATTACCAGTAAATAACCATCAGATACAGATTCTAGAGTTAATGTCCTACCAAAAGGAATTAAAAATTGATATTTTATGTATTTGGATGAACCACTGATTTTCTCATGATCATACCCTTGGAGAATAGTGTGGTGCTTGTGGGTCTATAGCGGGATACCGGATGGGAATGAACTGACCTTAGACACAGCTTATGATTGAGGATTTTTCCGGTAGAAATCTCTATTATAAATTCATTATTATTATTATTATGAAGGGAAAAATCCTTAATAATTGCTGCGTCAAGGTTCATTCACAAGATCCCGCTAAAGAAGCCACCACATTATGAATGGAAAGGCTATGATGGGTCAGGAGCCTCCCAGTGTTATCCTTAGGACGGTTACCAGTGTATTATCCTGTCGTACACCATTAAAGCTAGGAAGTTATTATGTAAGGGTATGCCAGGTAAGTTCCATCTTAATAAAATACAATTAAAATTTTAATATATTTGTATTTCCTAGGCCCTTGGCCCCTAAGGATTCTCTAAAATAACAATATTTTCTTATTTTCTGAGTAATTATTAGGTGTATCTTGGGGGCAACCGGCGTAAGTGGAGCCGGGATAAGGGCAATAACCAGTAAATACAAGATTGTAAAGGCATTATTAAGGTAATTTACAGGAAATAATTTATTATATTTATTATTACTGGACGATTAAACCTACAAACCAATGATTCATTCTTGAAGTTACCAGTGTATTAACATTCCTTTCATATCTGTTTCTATTGTCAGTTTTATATCTGAGTAATAGGCGTCACTAGTGATTGACATTATAAATGGATGATTTCTTAGGGTGTATCCTGTACGTTTAGGAGCGGAGTGACGCCCAAAAGAAGCCAAGCAAAACAAATAAAATATTAAGTTTTATTGGGTTTTGTACGGGCTTCTTGCCACCAGTCCGTAGGCTTACCTCTAGAGCTTAAAGTTATAAATGAACCAATAAAAGACCCAAGATAACGGATTATAAATGAAGAAATATAAGATTTACAATATTCTTTATTCTTGGATGAGTGAAAGTCCTTTGACGGGGAATAGTCTGGGAAGAACCTGGCATCATAATAAAGAATCTTGGAAATCATTAAAGCTTTCAATCATAGACTCGTTCCTAGCGGTGTCTCTCTCACACAATGGGCCACGAGAGACATGAAAGGATATGCCGGATCACATTGGGAAGCCTGTTAACCCTTGGGAATTCTTTTGTGCTTTATCCGCCTACCGTGTCTCCAGTCCCAGGCTCTTATCCCACATTCTTGTACGTTGGAAGCTAGCGGAAGTAACCATAAAGACAATAAAAATAAGAGATTAATCCACATATAATATCTTACGGCCGTTCACTCCTCCGGGCACCATCAGTCTTCTCTTCAATCATATCTTATGGTCATATCCAGCTTTAATAATCTCGTTTTATCTATGCATTAGTTATTACATTTATAATTACAATATTATCTTTTAATGGTTTAATTAAGGAAAAATAACTGGAATGACCAACCTAACCCAGCTATCATACTAACCACACTATCATCTCGCTCCAGATATCATGCCAATAACCGGTGTAACCTATAGGAACGCAAGGAAGGTTGATAGTGTGACCATAAGACACGGGGATGATGCCAGCCTTAGAGTGAACATTAAACCTACAATTTATTTATCTTTTAAGTGATTTACGCTGGCCCTTCCTACATTATCCATTCTATATTCCTTCCAGCACACGCCCTGCGGCTAGCGTAATGGCCAAGACAGAACACATACAAAACATAAATTTAAATTGATTTTTTAGTGATTTTATTAACCATTTCATTAACCTTTCCGTCTCTAGGAGCTAGGCAAAGAAGTAAAAAAGATTGTAATTATATATGCGATTCCTAAGATTTCTTGATTTATGAGTGAATAAGATTAATAATATATTATCAGAATTTATTTCATTTATATGGATTATAAGGGACTTTTCCTTTCATCCACTCATCATTTCTTCCGCAGGAGCGTGGGCTGCGCCAGCATATTCTCCAAAAAGACACAAGAAAATAGAATGGTTTTATGGCATAATTAACAGGAAAATAATATTGAATGTATAATCCCTGTAAACTATAAAAAGATAATAATTTTATGGAATATTAATGGCTTATAAGAGAAGATTATAGAAGAAATAAGAAAAGATAATAATAATAACAAGATACAGATAAGGAAAAATCCATTTTTATTTACTTTATTCCTTCTGTAACCGTCCCATGCTAACTTCCTTCGTTCTCATGTTGTGTCTCTTAGGTGGCCAGGTTTCTCACAGATTTATCCTATTGTATGAGGCGGTTACAAGGGTTTATACAATAGAATTCCTTAAGAAAATAAATATAATTTGTAGTTTTATGAATTAATATTAACTTCTGATAAACCCCTGGGAACCAAGTCATAAACCCTTAATAATTTGTATCTTATAAGCTCTGGTATGTAGGAAGGGTATGTAAGACGAGGAAACCAGAAGATTTAACCTAAGAATCATCAACAGACTTTCAATTTCCTGGAGTTATTGATAAGGGTCCACCCGCCTTATGCATTACTAATAATCTTTTCCTTATAATAATCCACAATTAATATTTAGTTTGTTACTAGGATTAACCACTTAATGACCTTTCCTACATCAACTATAACACTTACAATAAACCAAAGAAACCGAGGCCCAGCTTAAACGATATTATGCCGCTAGCGACAACCACAAGAAGCCAATTAAAAGATATAAAAATTGTAATTTTAATGGCTTTTATGCGGGCTTCTTGGCAAGGAAACGGATTATAGACACAGACGATAGAATTACAGCTATTGATTATTGGGTTTACACGGATGATATTATTCTGATTATATTTACAATTTAAGGTATTTTAATGTTGAAGATGCATTATTATTATGAATTAATTTATTATATTGAAGGTTTATTAGAAGAAAATAGTATTTTATTATGGTTCTTGAGTAAGAGGAAGAGGATATGGAACAAGTGACCCGGAGTTTACACATTAAATATGAAAGCCTTAGATTGTGAAGGAACCATCAAAATAAATTACATTTTCATTCCATTCGGGCTCTCGTTAACCCTATAAATACCAATTAATTTACATTTTTAATATTATGTGTATCTGGTTTTCCTTTAATAACCTTAGCAACCTATCCTGTCATCCCTTGTCCCTTTGCCAATATGCTGCCGCTAGGCCATGTGAGTGGTGGCAGAAATTAATAAAAATAATAGTATTTTATAGTGAGAGCCCTTACACCCTTATCATATTTTGACTTTATCATTAGGAAAGGCTTGGAAGAACTTGGTAGGTGCACTGGTAACAGATTTGTAACTGAGAATGAGATCCTGCTAATAGGCCACAAAGGTAAATCCCGGATAATACTGGAGATTTTATAAACCTGTAATTGTATCCTTAAGGTAACCGGGTATTGGCCATTTCCCAACCTTTCAGCCTCTTATCTTTCTAATCCTATGGTCTGTATCTAGTGTTAATCCTATGATCACTGCTTACGACTGCATAAAGACAATATGAATTTATAATCTTATGTGTGAGGTGCTTCCACGGTTCCCCAAGAGGCTCGTTTCCTATCATAAATACCCAAAATTATTAATAAAATCATCAGGTAAAACGAGCCTCCAAGGACTTGCATGGGTGGTATGACGACTCCCTACACAGATTATAAAAGCATAAAATATTATAAGTTTATTGATCCCGTCATAGAGAGAGAGACCACTGCAACACTCTTTTTTCTACCAAAATGTAATCTTTTGTGTGTTTATGAGTGGAAGAAAGACTCGTCACGGGAGGAATCGCTAGTAAAAGACCAAAAGACTAACTTTCAATTTCTTATCTTACAGGCGTGCTATCGTCCATCCCAAAGAAGCTTGCATCTTTAAGGGATTTAGTACGCCCCAAAGGGACAAGGCGTCAGCCGGCACACACTCTCTTACACTAACCAGGCGTCCCGCGAGAGAATGCATTGGTAACTTCCGCGTGTGTCTTGAGGCTTGGTATGGACTGGACCCTGACGCTGCATACAATAGGAAAAACTAAGTTGCAATCATATTATTTTAAGGGAATGTTGTTATTGAATCCTCCATATCCATCCACCCGTAGAAAGCCTTATTAATCTATAAAACCTTAATAATCTTAGTATCTGGGTGCCCCTTTCCTATTAACATTCCTTTCATAATTATTTCTATATTATCAGTTATTATTAGGATAAAAAACCTTATTTTTTCATTCCTTTCTGATGATTCTATGGTCTTATCAATATCTATTAATCTTATGTTTTCATTATTTGTCTTTCTGTTTCTTTGCATGTCTTCCATCTCTTGGCTTAAATCTCTTATACATTCCAGGAATCTTACGGGCTAAATCTCTTAAATCTTCACTATTTATTAGGGCTCCCAGCCTCGTGCCTTACGCCCATATCCCATTAATAACTGTAAAATCTTCTTCAGGAAAATAAGACATTAAAACTCTTATATTTTTTATTACTAATGAAATCTCATTTACAATCATATCCTTGTCCTCTGATCATAAATTATTTTTGGAATCTTGGTTTTTTATTAGGGGTTGCTATTTTATTACAAATTATATCTGGAATCTTCTTAGCTTTACATTATACATCAGATATTAATTCAGCATATTTTAGTATTTTCTTTATTATTAGAGAAGTATATTATGGATGGTGTTTACGTTATTTTCATTCTAATGGTTCATCATTTGTCTTTCTTTTTGTATTTCTACATCTTGGAAGAGCTATGTTTTATGGTTCATATTTTTATAATCCAAATACTTGGTTTTCTGGAATTATTATTGTTTTCTTCTTGATGGGAATAGCATTTATGGGTTATGTGTTACCTTTAGGACAAATGAGTTTATGGGGGGTTACAGTAATTACAAATTTATTATCTGCATTTCCATCTTTAGTAGAATGGCTTTGTGGAGGATATTGCATTCACAATCCTACATTTAAGAGGTTCTTTGTCTTTCATTTTCTACTTCCATTTCTTCTTTGTGGTTTTCTTCTTTATCATATTTTTAGTCTACATTTTCTATCTTCTAATAATCCTTTAAGGAATTCCACTAATAATAAAATAGCATTTTTGCCTTTCATTATTAGTAAAGATCTCTATGGAATGATATTAATTTCCTATCTATATTTTCTTCAGATTCATTTTGGATTCTCTTCTCTCTCACATCCAGATAATGCATTGGAAGCTTGTGCATTACTTACACCTTTACACATTGTACCTGAATGGTATTTTCTATGCCAATATGCTATGTTAAAAGCTGTACCAAATAAAAATGCAGGATTCATTGTCTTACTAACTTCTATCTTTGTATTATTTTATTTTATGAGAAGTCTTTCAGTATCTTTCTATTTTATCGTGTGGGTAACCTCTAGATTTAATAGTTTCTTTGTAATTCTTTGGTTTTTAGTTTTCATATCCTTAATTTGGATAGGTGGTCAATTTCCTGTCGACAACTTTCTATCTTATG
>ERZ1738536.21-NODE-52-length-15242-cov-18.752222_pt1 | contig 15242 bp, 9 predicted proteins | sample MGYA00581727_ERZ1738536 | MGnify/ENA primary metagenome ERZ1738536 (study PRJEB40740, sample SAMEA7388100) | Antillogorgia elisabethae | biome: Marine coral reef biome; feature: Environment associated with an aquatic invertebrate; material: Seawater | host...
GAAACCAACAGACGGACAAGGGAATGGAATGGAGGGAAGAATGAAGGGAAGACACGGCCACGGCAAGGCTATCAAAATTATATTTTATTTATCTTTTAGTGGGCCTTGCCTCGTGTCTAGGGGCCGTGTGAGGCCACGCCAGCGTAATGGAGCCTTCTAACACACCGCTTGCGCCAGCCGTGAGTGAGTGAAGGATATGGGGTGGTGGGTCCTCCCCCCCGGCCTGCGGTGGCGGTGGCCGGATATGAATGAAGGAAATAATAATAAAATATCTGAATTTATTGGTAATCGCTAGTAACTCAAGAGCAAGAACCACTGGAAACTGATATGATTTTAAGGTAGAAACCCTTAGTAAAGTGAGGAGAGGTAACCCACATATTAAGATTAATCCTCACAAAAACACTAAAATAAGATCAAAGATTATAGAAATGTAATAGATGTGAGTGAACATGCGAGGAAACCATAAGGCCGCTCCTCATTCCTACCGCCATGTGTATGAACCAAAAGGTTACAATTACAAAATATTATTAAGAAAAATACCAATTAATTTTATAATTAGAGCATTTGGAACACAAGATTCATTCCTACCTTTGGTGCCTACTAACCCCTTCTAACTCTTGGTCTTCCCCCGGTAACTAGGATGATATGTCCCAAGATACCCACAAAATACAAAATATTTTAAGGATTTCATGAGCTTTTCCAAGATTATTTCTTACTAACTTCCTGTAAAATCCTTGGAATCTAGTCACTGCCGAGGTCAAGCTTGGGATCATATAAGACTGGCAATCGTACATAGAATGTGATAGGAAATGAATCTTAATGGACGAAATAAATAGTAAATTTTATATTGTTTTTGTAATCCCATGCACTCTCTCGTGACTTTTAGGCGAAGCATTATGGTGGCATGGGTTAGTAAAAGAAGATTACATTTTATATAAGTTTTAAGGACTTTCAAGATAAAATCCTATATTTTTACACTTTAAGTAGCTTCCAAGGGACATAGAATCCTGTAAATGTAATCTTTTATTAACTCAAGAATCATATTACCTGTCATGTGACTCACCTCCCGTAAACTCCCGTAAGATATTGTAAACTTACAGGCGCTTCCTCCCTCCCTTCGCAAGCTGGTATGTTACTAAGAAGCTCCTCCAAGACACTACAATCCAAATATTTTGCTATCTTATGTTCCTTAGGCGCTCTTGGTACACTTGTAAGAGAAATAACTTATGATCAGCCACCAACTTTCCACTTTATAAATGCCAATTAACTTTACATTTTGTGCGCTTCATGCGCTAGTCTTCCCTTCAACTCTTTTCCTTCTTTTGGATGGGTTATTTATGGGTGTCTTTTGGTAATCTTTTCCTTGTAATAATCAATAAACCCAGATAATAAGATAGTAATTTTATGATTTTATTAATACTTTTGGGTTCTTACCAGCTATTTCTATTGTGAGGACCTACCACAGCTTCCTTCAACCAAATGTAACTTCCGGTGCGAGAGCTAGAGTGGGTCATACGGCTGATTGGCATGTTCACTGTCCCCAGGCACTAATAATATAAATTTAATTGATTTTGTTAGTGCATCCGGGTACACGAGGTCCGACCTACAGATAACCCCCTAGCATCATTCCCGTCGCTTCACTCGTTACACTAGGAATGTTATGGGCGTAGCGGGATCACTTGGCTCGCTTCATTCTTGTTTTGTCTTGACTTAATCCTTAGTTTTGGCTGTATAAACTCATAAAACCGTTTCTATCTTAAGGTCATTCACAGGCAAATATTATTGATTTTTCTTGGTTATTTGCCCTTAAGATAGCATCATCCGCCTCGGGTCTCCTCGTCATGGAAGGGCAACCGGTTAGTGCTTAAAGTGAGGACAGAGTGACCGCGGTAAGTGGATGAAACACCAGATAAAAAGCCTTCCAAGAGAGCGAGACACAAGGGATTGCAAGTACGCGAGAAGGGCAAACAGCCTCTTAACTCCAGCATAAGATCATATAAAACTGGCAATGTCAATATCTGGTTACCTTGGGACAGCTCCTTACAAAACCTTAAAAATATTAATAAATTCTGCAGTTACATCAGTCCTACCTTCCGGTCCTAAGGTTGTAAGGGTAAGGCGAGTCCAAAGATGAAGCCGCACCACCTATAAAACCAAAATGTATATTATTGATTTAATCGTGTCTTTCATAGATTTCTTCATTCATAATCCTTCTTTCCTTCCTTCATTTCTGGGCCAAGGGCCTTCCAAGACTATTAATTACCAAGAATTATAATGGGTTTCTTCTGGTTACCACTCTCTACCACTGATCCATACCAAGCAAACAAACTATTTTATGATATTTTATTAGGCGTGAGCCGTGAGCACCAGTTTTGACTCGACAGTATATTGCCAGGAACCTTAAAGGTATAATCTGTAAACCTGTAATAATATAGGAAAAACATTCAATTTCTTCTTGATTTATAGGTTACATCTATTAATAATAAAGGATTATCTGATAAAAGCTGGGAAGACATGGGGTTGGTAAGGCGGTTACCATAAGAATCCAATTATCTTTTGTATCTTGGTACTTGGCACAGGTTCACCCTATGATCACAAGTTCTTTCACCGGATTCTTCACGGGACCTAGGAATTACCTAAGAAGACCCACCAGAAGATAAATATGAAGATAGAAGATAAGATTGCCAGGTTTTTAAAGGCATTTCCTTCTTCCTTTGGCCAAGCCCATGCTTCCTTCGGGCGCCTAATAAATACCCAAAATAACTGAATTAATAATGAATTTGCATGGCATTTATAAGATAAAAAATCTTAATTTTCTTTATTAATAAATGATGATTTTACAGAAATGAAAAGAGATGAAAGATCAAATGTAAATGCAGGATTCCTTACGCTGGAGGTGCTTTAATAATCATAGAATGTCAAAATAATATTAAATGTATAAGGCTTTGCCACATAAGGAAATAGAAATGTAATTGTAAATTTATTAATATTTTGACATTATATATGAGTTTCTGGGTACACGGATTCTCTTTCTCATGAACACTCCCTGCATGGCCCTGAGAACACGTAAGCTGGCATGCGCACATAATCTATTAAATTCTATCTTTTATTATAGGAATATAGGATGTGGGAACCTGTTGTAGCATTATTACGTAATAGAAGGAAGAAAGCATGGATTGTGTGACCTCTTCCCGGATAATATTCTTTTAAAATTAATGCTTTCATGATTATTACTAAGGATTCAATAGATTATTTGTATTATCCGGTAGGTCCAGAGCTCATAAAACCGATAACTGTATTAATCCCCAGAGAACCAACTGACGGAAAGGAGCCTCCAGAGATGAATCTATTGATTATTCCATATACTCCGGGATGAATTTGTATGATTATAAAGGGATTTTACCTGTGATTGGGCGTAAGACACGAGGCTAAGAGTGCTACAAAGAAGAGAGAGAGAGTGTGTGACCTTGGGAGAACTCGTTTGGCCTAAAAACCCATATTATATTTGCATTTATTATTGCATTTACTAAGTTATTTAATATGGGTTTTTATTGGTATTTCTATTATTTATTAATATTTTAAAGTATTTTTGCAGGATATTATTAGTATCTTATTGTAGGGTGAGAGAAGTCCCTTTGCCCAAATACCAGTCTTTCAATCTTATGTTGTCTTTATTAATAATCCTTGATATGGCGGTAGAAACCCAAGAAACATAAGATTTTATTAATTCTATGATTACTGTAGCCGCCTGACATGGGTTAATCCTTGAATCCTTAATAATAACAATAAATATACAATTTTAATATCTTTGTTTTATGGGTTTATTGACAGTCTTTTGGCCTTGAGAAGATCCTAAATTTGGAGTGTACTAAGAGCCATAACTAGTGATCCTTCATTCATAATCCTGCATCAGATTTTCCATCTTTAATGATCATATCCTGGTGTAACAGTCCCGACAATAAGATCCACATAATATCCTGTAATAATTAATAGATTTATAGTGGAAGTGCCTTTAATCCGAGGAAAAGATTCAATAAAATAAGTTATTTTTATATTTTGTAAAGGCACTTCCCTCCCGAGTCAATTATTTATGTTCTTGTACCTTAAAGGTTTAGGAACTTCCATAAGAAACCAATTAATTATTGAAATTTATGGTATTTATGTGGCTCCGGCGGGAATTCTGATAATAAATTAAAGATTTTTGACTTACTTGGACGACTTCCCGCCTTAAAGTCACGTCCCGGGTAAGTGGTTGGTAGGACAGAAGACTGATAACGGATCATAAATGAAGTCTTAGTACTAGCCAGGAAGCCTAAAAGACACCACAGAATTTATCTTGATTCAACTTTATGCTACTGTCAGACCTAGAGATTTCCATGCAAGACACTGTGTTTGACCTCCGAGATGGATCAGAGAACCTGGTAAGATTGGTCCTTGCAAGTAGCTGTAACCTATAAACTCATATTATTATCATCCAATATTAAGAAGTTCCTAGATTCAGTCCCCACATAAGACCCGAGAATCCATCCCGCCTATCGATCTTATCTTCATTCTTCTACCTTGGTCCACGTCCAGATTCTAAGGCGGGTAAGTAGTCCTCACGCATAAAGTCACTAATTCTATCGTGCGGTTAGTGTCTCACCTTCGGATTCTATAAAGCCAGTCAGTTTGTTACCCGAGTCTATGGGTCCCTTTCACATTAACATTAATAATATAAGTAATAACAACTAATAAGAAACCAAAAGACGAGGACAGAACACATTATCTGATAAAGATGCAAGTAATAAAATAAGTTGAATTTTACAGTGTGTTATTGGTCCAGAAACGGATGAGTAAAAGGAAAGATTACCAAAGAACTCATATAATTAAGATGGATTTTAGCAAGACCAAGCTATTATCAAGCGAGAATTCGGCCGTAATATTCTCAAAAACTCCGGGAATCGGCACTAAGATCAGACAAATAACCCAGTAAACGCATTATTAATAGAAATAACTAAGCATTTTATGCGTGGATGATAGTAAGCTTGCCTTCACTCATTCCTTGCATTCCTCGTTTCCTACAGACAAGTCCCTTAAAACATTAATAATTGTACATTTATGGGTGGAAAAGAGTGGTCCCAAGTAGCCACAGAAGCATAAAATAGTAAAATATTGACATTTCTTGGGACCTTTTCCACCAATCAATCATCACGCGAAAGGAATCGGATAAGGGCGACAGCGGATGTAGCAAGCGAGAATTAATGTGGCATGTGGGCCCTTGGCCGTGAAAGGAAGGTTAGTTGTTGGACATGCCAGCGTACAGGATCATATTTTTATGTTCTAGTGTCTTAGTTTCCTGGAGTTTTATGGTGAAGATCATGAGGAAAGCACTGTTAACGCCCTATGATCACACAATTTATTCTCGTGTACTGGATTCTCCTACAATATCCTAAAGGTTTCAATCATAGACTTTCAACTGACTCGTGACCCCTAGAGAAGCTGGTGACCGTAAGGCTGAATTAATCTCTTGTATTGACCATTCATTATAGGTTCTTATCTTACGTGCCTCTTGGCCAAGACAATGCCTTTAAAATCCTTATAGTTGCCATCATAACTAGCGTGGGACCTTAGAAGCACATCATGCCCTTGTTCATTCATATTATTATAAAGAAAATCACAATTTAATTCTATGAGTGCTTCTGTAGCGTCCGGTGCCCACCCTTTCTCTCTTCTTTGTCTCTCTCACGAGGCACCGGCATTATCCCTTTCATCCTAGTGTTCAAGTGCATCCAGAATTGACATTGTGTTACTGGGGATTACCTAAGAAAAGCAAATCAAAAGAGTTCTCACGGGTCAATTCTCTAGTGTCAATCCTTTGGTCCAATCTATGACTCCATACACCGGTTCAATCGTCTGTGTTAACCCTTGCCATCTGGATACCTCGTCCGTGCTAGATCTCTTATGACTTTAAGGATAGGATTCTGATGATAAAGTGAGAGATGTAAGCTGGACACACCTATAAAATCATTATTTATTGTCCTTATCCACCTCACGCACGCTCTCTCCCTTCCTTCACTCGGATTTCATATTTATTGGTTCTTGTGCATCATTCTCTTCTCTCAAGCGCTAGGAACACTCTCTCATGATAAAATACCAGAAAATAATATATTTTTTAATGAATAATCAATAGAATCCGAGGCACGAGTGGACCGAGAACCCGCTATTTGGATGATAGAAAACCTGATATTATTATTGCCTTGTAAATGACTTAATCCTTGCATCCTTCTTGGGACTCGTCTGGTGGCGGCAGCGTCTATCACACAAGAATTCTCAAAAACTATATATTTTTACTAGCCATAACGCTGCCGCCCCTAGACGAGAAGGATGAAGAGAGTGAGTGTATGGGGGACGGGGAATCCTTCAATAATATGATAACTTAGTTAGTTTCCTGTGGTTTGTACTAGCGGTTACTATAGGATGAGAACTAGACACGAGGTAACCGCTAGGGCCCTACAAATAACTTCAAAATTATGCTAAAAATGCTATTATCTTTATGGGTGTAAGATAGGCTGCCGGATCCATCTCAGAGATCATTTGTAAGGTCCTGACTATATGTTAGACCCGGTTTAGGCTAGAGATTGCAACCCAGATCTTATGCTCTTGAGATAGAATCAGATGCTAGGTTTAAAGTCTGTGAATGAACTGGTCTGTAATGGTCCCTTCGGTCGCATGGAATGGCTTAAAGGAGCAATAAAAGATATTAAAAATATAATATTTGTTGATTAATAAAGCCATTCCACATAAAGAAATAGAAATATTATGATTGGTTTTTTAGAAGACTTCCTGTCCCCACCAGTTACTTCCATAATAAAAGTCCAAAGAATCCACTGGTCCATTCTCAATCACTTGATACCCGGGTTACCGTCATACACCTTAAATCTGATATCCTTTTTGACTGACCGTTGGCACTCGGATAATCCCTTATGTGGCTCGCTCACCCTGGCATGGAAGGAAGCCTCACTCACCCTCACATAACTTTCATAAAATCAATAATAATTATTAATTCATTTGTACCTTCACCTCTTGCGCTAGCGCTTGCATCACATTATAAATGCTTTGTTTCTTTGGTAGGGCGTGAAGGGACGGGTCACCCACCGCTCATTGCCGCGGAGGCTAGGGAAGAGGAAGAGAATGGGTGACCGGTCCCACGCCCTTACGCTCACGCTTGCGACGCCAAGTCTCTCTCACGGGAATATGCTCGCGCCAGCGCACCAAACGCGTTAACGCGAGGGGACCCATAAGAATCAATAAAAATAAATAAAATTTATATTTTTATGATCTTATCTAAGGGTCCCCACCTATAAACCCATAATATTATTAATGAAAATATAAATATAATAAGTAATTATAAATAAAATATTATGGGTTTATATGGGGGAAGAGAGAGGGAAGGCACCCAAATCCCATAACAAAAGTAATAAAAAATAGATTATTTCTGGGTGCCTTCCTTCTCTCACCCTACACTCATATTATTCTGTAATGTCCCATCCTAGCTCGTCTACTGGCGGAAAAGATTGGAAGTTATTGTAGGGCCGCCAGACGAGCTAGGAAGGGCCAATAAAATAATTCTGTGTTTATAGGTGGGGAGAGGGAGCCCCTGGCAAATATCCAAAATAACTTTATTGTTTTCTGTGTTTATGCGTGCCAGGGGCCCCCTCTCTCCTTCCACTCACTTACGCCCGCCCCGCCCTTTCACCCTTCCTTGGCCGACCGGAGGGAGCACGGGCGGAGCCTAGTGACCGAGGGCGGGCGAGTGGAAGGGTGGGCGAGGCGCGGCCGTAATCTCTTATGCTTGCCTCGCCCCTGCAAAGAACCCCTTAAAATTATAATATTTTCTTAATTATTTCTGGGTTTTTATTGTATTTATAAGGGGTTCTTTGTGGGTGAGTGGGCAAGCACCCCATGTCCAAGCACAATAAAAATAGATTATTTCTTACGGGTGCTTGGGTGCTTGCATGCCTTCCCTTCCTTCGTCCCTTTCCTCCCTTCATCCACTGCTTCCCTCGTATAAAAATCAAAGAATCTTATTGGCTTGGAAGCAGTGGAAGGGAGGTAAGAGGGAAGGGAACGGAAGGAAGGAAGTATGGGCCAAAAGTGACTTCGGCAGGCCCGTGAGGGAGGAAGGGAGCCCAAGAAACAAAAGAAAATTGTATTTTTATGGGTTTTTATAGGTTCCTTGGGCTCTCTTCCCCGCCATCCCTTCTCTCGCTTGTGTGGTTTGGGGCAAGGCCCCTTCTCCCCACTCACTCGCTTGCGCTAGCGGACGCGTCCCGCGGCTGAGAGTGCATGGGGCCAAGGAAACAAGGAATGTAAAAACCATTTATTTCTCATTTTAAAGGAATTTTATTGTAATTTCCTTGGCCCGGGGCTTGCCACGCACTCTCTCTCCCTTACACCACTCGCTTCATGCGGCGGTTAGGGGGCGAGGACGTGGCCTTAGCCCGGCCGGGTGGAAGGAACACCCAAAAACCCCCCAAAAATCTCTTAAAATTGACATTTTTTAATTATTTTTGGGTATTTTACGGGGGTTTTTGGCCTAAGATTGACTGGTTTTATCCACTTATATTTCCTTCTTTCACTAGCGATTTCCTACAAAACACGATAAAACCAGTCCATGAGTTAGAAAGTTGATTCACAAGGGATTGATAGGAAGGTTAGGCCCTTGGTAACCATATAATTAATATAAAAATACAGAAATTATTAAGTGATTATTAATCCCCAGATACGACCGTAAGCCTAAAAGATACCAAAGATTTCAATTATTTTCTAGAGATTTTGTTAAGGCATTACTATTTTCATGAATTATTATCTTTTATTATTAAGGTTTCTGATGACGCTTTCTCTGGGTGGATTCTCTTAATTAATCCTTTTGCTAGCAAGCCAAAAATAAGGTGAATTCTTCTTGAAAATGGCTTGCTCACTCCCTTCCTTCCTTCCCTCCACATATAAGCATAAAATCTTAATAAAATCATCCAAGAAAACCATTCTATTAATATGAGATTATCAATAATTCTATGATTTTATGCTTAATATGTGGTAGGAAGGGGAACCCAGTGACCCAAAAGGAATAATTTTTGTATCTTGTGGGTGGTGTTTGGCATGCGTCTGTTGGCCCAAATAAAAGATTTTTTAGTTATTACCTGGGGGCCAACCTACAAACGCATGCACCACCCACCCGTAATTACCAAGAAACTAATAAATATTTTGGGTGTTTCTTGGGTAATTACTAGTACAAAAAACTTATTTTATTTATTATTGTCCGGTGGGGATCACTTCCCCCGTTAACCGGTTCCCCCTTTACCCACACTATATTCCTTAAGGGTTTGGGCCTAACAACATTAAAAATATAGTAATTTTATATGGAATAAGAGGCCCAAACACTATAGGATTATCAATGAAATGAGAATTTTACAGATTAATTATTAAGAAGATCATGAGTGAGGAAGTGTCCAGTACGCTCCTATCCCAAGAGAGCCAAATAACCATCAAAGATTATTAACTCCCAGGCTCGTCTGTGGGCAAAGACCCTACAAAATACTAAGTTTTATTGATTATTTCCTTTATGATGGGTCTTTGCCCCGCCCCCAGACGAGCCTGGGAAGGGTGAGAGTGGGTGGTTATGGGCAAAATCAGTAAAAAATAGTATTTTATTGGGATTATTAAGGGATTTTGCCCACCCACTCTCTCTTCCTCGTTTCCTTGGGGGCACTCGGCACGAGTGAGTGGAGTGAGTGGAAGGGCGGAGCCCCCATGAACGAGTGAACGAGGGAGAGTGTAAGACCCCGCATAAAAGCCAATAAAAACAATATAAATATTATATTTTCTGGGCTTTTATTAGTGTCTTAGGCGGGGTCGTATCTTTGCACTCACCCGGGCTCCGCCACGCACCGTAAACACTAAATAAAATATATTTTTATGTTCTTGTTATGGCTCTATGCTCAGGGTCTTTGTGCCAGTCTCTTGCCACTTAATAAGCATTCAATTTCCTGTTTTGTAGGTGAGGACTATTACCCGGTACCAAGAAATGATTAAATCCTGGTATTATAAAGGAGCCTTGGAGGTGGGGGGAAAGGTCCGGAGCATGCCAGCCGACGTAAGGATTTCCAAGTGAACCAACCTAAGATTGTAACACACTGGCAGTAGAAACTCAAGAAAGATAGCATGGTTTTCATCTTCAAAAATAAACAGCTGATATAGTTCTCAAAGGTAAACTCTGGTAAAAACTGGTGTTGGATCACATACAAAATCTGAAGCTGTATCCGCCTGACAAGAATCCTAAAGGTAACAAAGAATCCTGGAAATCGAGGGAGATGTCGTAAGTTGTCTTTATGATAGTGTGCCAAGAGCCCGGCAAATAAGCTCCAAAATCAATAAAAATATAAAATTTATATTTGTTTTTGCTTATTTGTGGGGCTAGCACACTGTCCTACGCCCTTACAGCCTCCGGGATCTACCTTAGGATAATAAGTGGGTTACCTTGTCCCTTCATAGAAATCCTTATAAAATTATATTAAAATTGTATTTTTATGGGTTTTTATTAGGGATTTCTATGGAATTATTAAGGGATTTTCACTGGTCTTTACACTCACGCCTGGTCTAGCGACGCATATTCCTTTAAGGAAGTGGAAGGTAGGTTGTAGGTGTGGTAAGGTGAGTTCTGGGTTAACAGTCTGTTGGTGGACCATATTTACCAGGATTTACCTTTGATTACTAGTCCCCAGGGGCAACCCAAATATAATATTTTATTTATTTTTATTGTTCTTTACGTGTGCATGAAGCCTTCTATCCTAATAAATACAATAATAAAAGATAATAATAAGGGATATAGCGGGGCAAGCATGAATGAAAAGCATAATTTTTGATATTTATTGTGGCTTGCCCAAATACGAGGATTTTACAGATAACCGTCTATTACAAAGAATTATTGACCATTAACTGCCAAGGAACAAATCATCCAAGAAGCATTCTATCTTTCATGGACATTACTGGTTAATATTGTCGGGTCTTATGCTTCTTCATTAATAATTTTATATAGATTCATCACGTAATAAGGCTTAGACCCGACATCACTTTCTTCTCATAATCAATCCCTAATAATCCTTGGCAGTTATAATGTCAATATAATATCAGATAATAATTTCTTGAGATCTTATAAGCCTGAACCACCTATCAGATATTAATGTTATCCAAATGAAACCGCCTAATGAACCTAGAAACTACAACAGATTATCTGGTTAGGACCTTCCAGCGCTACTACCGGGTGACCTTTTCTATCTTAACATCTGGTACAACTTTCATTCTCTCACTTTGGGGCTCGTCCATACACTCCAGGAACCTCCATAATAATGAATTTAAAATGTAATTTTCTTTGTCATTAAAGGTAATAAAGATGGATGGGAGGTTCCTGAAGGATTAAATTAATTATTTTATTAATAGTGTCTTCTAAGAAAGCGAGGTTACGAGTGGGCAAGCGGTGGAAGGACCACACTAAATCTATATTATTTTCATTGATATTTCTTGGTATTATTATTATATTTATAATTGGTTAAGGTAAGAGGCTGTAGCTGTAATCCTTTCTATGGAATAATCTGTGTCATGGGTTAAGAGATGTCGCATCCTGATTTAACATATGATTGACGCTCGTGGACTGGCTATTATCAATAAACTCATAATATTGTCTGTGTAATCTGGTTTCTACTTACAATCCTATATCCGTCCACCAGTGCCTCGTCCATCCTTAACATATGATTCCGCCTAATACACAATAAGATCACTAAAATTACTATCCAAAAGGCACTAGCACGACGGTATGCTCCTAAGAAAAACACCTAAAAATATAAATAATAATAAGATTTCTTATGTGGGTGATCTGGTTACACGAGTTCTCTCACACAATAATCATTACATTTTATGTTCATCATTTCAGTTCTTGTATATGGGCCAAGGGCAGGATGATATGATTAATATGTTATTTTTATGGTTTCTTTGTACGATTCCCTGCCCTTGGGGGTGCCTTACGGCCGCAGGAATCTTCTCAAGAACAATATAAATTTATATTTTTATACAATTTATTTGGGTTCTTTGTAGGAAAGGAAGGTTGACCGTGTACTGGCGAATCATTCTCTGAGTTCAACCGCCAGTCAAGGAAGGTCCAACATTCCCCTTTCCTTCTTTCCTGCTCTTGGGATTAGACCGCCAGGCGTGGAAGGGACGGGTGGCAGGGGTTGATCTGGGGCTGAGTCTTAATGTCTTGAGTTACTAACCGGCTTAGAGACCAGTCCAACCGCTGCATTCACATTCTATTCTATAAAGCCATTCTATTTCTTTGAGGATATCATGCTATTTTCATAAAATAAATTAAGTGTTTTTGACTTCTGGAGTGTCCTGAAATCCTGATAAAATCCTCTAATAATTAAAAAGTTTTATTTTATTTTACTGGCAATATACTGTCAAGGGACTCCCAAAAGGAGAAGAAAACACCAATTTTTAATCTTGATTTTGTATCTGATGTACCTGAATTAATATATGATGTGACTTTTAGTTCGTCCGTTGGCACTTTCATGGATGATTCTATAGAAGATCCCAAAGGTAGACGAAAGGCAGGACACTAAAACCAAACTATTAATCCTGTAAGACACGTGGAGCCCCTACAATACACTTCAGAAATAATATAATTTTAAAGTTATTAATGGGGCTTTCTAGAGAGATAAAACTAATAAAATATCAGAAAAAGAGACGAAGAAAGCCCCAATAAAATCACTTAAATTTTCAATTATAAATGCATTTTATTGGCTTCTTTGCCCGGAAGGAATACAAATAAATAAAAAGAATTCTTGTTCCTTAGCCCCTACCCTTCCGTCATCCTAGAGCTCATATAAAAACCATGAAAACTTTAATATATTTATGAGGCTGTGTGTAGGTCGGTTGAAGTGTCTTTGGCCATTCCATCTCTCACATTCTCGTGCCACAGCCTCTCTTCCACTAGGCGAGACATCGTATAATGAATCACTTTATAATTCTCTGTTAATAGTCTCGCCCATACAAACCATTACAGCTCTTATAATTCCCTTCTTTCATTCCCTTTCTCATGGCCATCCCTTCTTCCTTCTGCACTCCTTGCAAGGGAGCGGTTAACGGCGGAATAAACACAATAATATATTTTAGTATTTTATAGTTTATGTGAGGGGAACCCCAGTAAAAGCCCAATAAAAATATATTAAAAATACAATTTATTTTTATTTTATAAGGGCTTTTACAAGGAAATCAATATTATTTGCTATTCTCGTTTACTCGTCTCACATCTTCATTGCGGGGCCTCTTGGCCTTTGGCCACCCGCATACCTTCAAAAATACAATATTTTCTTACCTTAGAGGCTTGTCCATATAGAAAACACTATTAATATAAGAAAATCTTTGTCACTTACAAGCCTCTAAGGTAATAAAAATATATTGTATTTATTAAGTCACTTGGGAGGGACCCGGCAATATAATCAAAAAATCTATATTTTTAAGTGCTTCTTGGCATGGCCGGGTCCCTTCCCCGTGAATAAATCTATTATAAATCCTGTAAATAATCAATAAATTTGGAGATGTAACCACAGAAATCACTCAAAAATCAAGTAATCTTATTATTATTATGCGTGAATTAAGAAAGTTATTTGGCATCGGTTAGTGAATGAAAGTCCTTGAAAGATAGATTGGTTTTTAGGTGAATATTATTGACTCACAAGATTCCTTTCATCCGCTGGGGATCACTTCCCCCGTCTAGCGGCTCCCCCTTGACTCACATTATATTTTCATTTTATTTATGTTTCTTTGATGCTTCTGTGATCTCATTTTCATTCATATTTATTGGATTTTATATACATTTTAATAGGATTCTCTTCATCCATAAAGATAAGAAAGTTTTCCTGGTTTTATAGTCCCCAAAGGAAGTCAAGAGATTGATAACGGGAGTAGGACAGGACTATAACCAGATAATAATTTGGACCAAAATAATCCTAAGATAACTAGCGCTGGAGGGTCCTGTCCTAGCCCACATCAACCCTAACAAGCTTTTCCACTCCAAATCTTGGAACTGATTCACCTGGAAATTGACGGGCTACTGTAGGATATTGTGTCAGGACTTTACCAGATAATATTAATGTTATAATAGCAAGCCTCCCTTCACAGCCATATAATTCCCTTTAAAATATAAATAAAATTATTATTTTTGGGAATTATTATGGTGTGTGTAGGGGTCAGAGGCTGAGACTAGTTTGGACGACCTGGGGACTCCTTCAACCGCCTCTTACCTTTGGGATATAATCTAGGAAAAACCCGCCTTACAAATGAGTCCTGAGAAGTGATCATAAGGAAATATAAACAGAATTTTAAAAGGATTTTGACTGAACTTTCCTTCTTGCACACTCTCTTATAACCCATTAATATTATGGATTTTTATAAGATTTTTATGTTATTATAGGAGGTGAACACCCGTATGCCCAAGGAGAACACGCTATTTTCAGAGATTAAATCTAGGATTACTGGGGCTGTACAAAGAGTCTTGACTGGAAGCTTCTTGATTGGTACATTTGGTGGATGAAAGACCCAGTGCGGCTAGCATAAAGACAAACCATAAATAATAAATCCAAAATATGTATCAGTAATTAATAATATAAGAAATAATGTATTTTTAGAAGGGATTGTATGTGAAGTGAGGATAGAGACGAAGGAACCCCCAAGTAACTTTAAAATTAATATTAGTTGGTATAATTCTGAAGGACCTTTCCTACATCAGTTCTTTCCTCCGTCCAGGAGACCCCAGAAGTTAACAATATTATTTATTTTATTATTTTATTAGTGTTATCTGGGGAGGACGGGTCTCACATTCTCATTATAATTCCATTCCTAAGATTATTACCTGATAATAACTTACAATTTCCTATTGATTCCAAGGCTTTCAATGGACTGATCTTGTCCCAGACTTACCTTTGTCACTATAGAAAGCCTCCTCACGGATCAAAGAATCTTGACTCACTTTAATAATAACTTTCCATAAAATAAACCCATGAAACCAATCATTTTATTATCTTTCCTCCGTCCAGAAGACCCTCAGAAACGGTTCTATAATCCTGAATGCTGCATTTAAAAGATAATAATATTGACGTTTCTAGAGACTTTTCCCTACCAATAACTACAAAATAACTTTAATAATAACTTTC
>ERZ1738536.22-NODE-53-length-15190-cov-6.973241_pt1 | contig 15190 bp, 1 predicted proteins | sample MGYA00581727_ERZ1738536 | MGnify/ENA primary metagenome ERZ1738536 (study PRJEB40740, sample SAMEA7388100) | Antillogorgia elisabethae | biome: Marine coral reef biome; feature: Environment associated with an aquatic invertebrate; material: Seawater | host...
GCCGGTTTTGAGCTTTCTGATCCCTAGATCCAAGTGCTCAGAGAGGCTCCAAGCAACCAAAGTGCCATAAGTGCGATAAGTGCCACAGGACTCCAACGACGTGCCACATTCGTGATGGGGTCGATGCGATCCTCGAAGCTGAGGACCCAGTAATTCACGGAAGGCTGCAAGCCTAAAGAGTTGCGAATCTTCGCAATCACCGCCAGCCCTTTGACTTCCTCCGGCATTGCCACGCTCAACGAGACGTTGTACACGCTGTCATCGCAGCAAAGGATCTGGTCCGTTGCATCTTTGATGCTAACAGAAGTCAAGGCATCCCCAACCGTCCTGTTACAGGAATCCACGAAATAGATATCGTAGCTGTCAACCTCATCTTCGTAAATCATGCCTTTGCCACTGAATCTCAAAGGTTCAGTGGAGCGAAAATCTCGAGCCTGTCCAGCATTCAGCATGGTGTCCAGTTGTGCACGACCAAAGGAGATGTTGCCGGAAATGAAGCCTAGCCGACCATCTTCATCCTGGAAATTTCCAACTTTGCAGGGCACTGGTGGTGCACAGCCTTCAGGATACGTAGTGGTGCGGCAACCCGCTTGCATGCGGCATATTGTTTGGATACGCCCAGCGTAGCCCACTCCACAGCGGAACCCTTCATAGGTGCTCGAAAAACCAATGCCCAAGGGTATGGGGTCAAAGTTCGCTGGCAAAGTACAGGAGGGACTTCTGAAGAGCAAACCGTCCGCTTCTGTGTTTCTCACAGAACACGAAGCAACGGTAGATGTTCCCACAAAGGGCGGACGACATGACAACGTGCAACGACTTCCTGGTCGAATGCTGCCGCAACGTGAGTCATCCACACGACATGTGTCCACCACTGGCGCTCTGCAAGCCATGATAGGCAAACAACCTGATAAGAAGGCGATCACTCCACAGGTGGCATTGCCACTGCAAACTCGTTCTGCTGTTCCAACATATCCAATTGCACAGTACCATCGAGGTATTCCCAGTCCGACTGCTACAGGATCATTTGGATTGATGCCAAATTCATAGCCTGCAGGAACTGGAGATGGATCTTCACAGTCGAAGACAGAGCAATTCGGAAGCTGCAGCCACTCGAGTTCTCTATCTGCATCCAAGTTGTTCTCCGGGCATTCTGCCAGTGGAGCAGGACCGTACAACTCGAATGGCGGAATACAGCGTGGTCTACAGGACTCTCCAGGCATCACATTCCTGCATTGCGTCATATTGACCTTGCACTGGTCCACTAAAGGCAGCTTGCAAGGCATCAATTTCTGACATCCCGAGACAAAAGTCGTCACCTCGCAGGTCTCGTTGTTGATGATGCAGCTCGTTGAGGCTGGACCCAGGTAGCCTGTCTTACACCTTGCAGTTGCAGTTGCCCCATCCCACTCAAATCCATCCGGCATTGGATTCGGAATTGGACAGCGTAGCTCACACGTGGGAGGCGTCCACGTCACCGTCCGCGTCGGATCCACATTGTCGGAAGGGCAGGATCCAAGTGTACTTTCAATACTCGTCCATGGCTGCCGGCAAGTGACGAAACATGTCCCACCTGGCTCAATGTTGGTGCAATCGGAGACATCTTGGTCACACGACGTCGGCGTCAAGTCGCGGCAGGGCTCCAGCTTCTCGCAACCCACCAGCTGCGAATCCGGGATGCATATCTCACCGACTCTACAGCGCTTCACCGCGGCACCCGAATAGCCTGACTGACACGACCACTCACCAAAAAGGTCTTGGGAGAATCCAGGCGGAATATCCGGGGGATCCGAGCAAAGACATGTGGACAGGTCGTAGGCCAACGGTGTTGTCGGATCCGTGTTGCCAGCGGGACAGGAGGCCAAGGAGGATGCACCGAAAAAAGGCGGCTTGCATTCGATGAAGCACGAACTTCCAGCCTCCACATCCCAACATCCAAGGTTGTCGCGTTCGCATGGTTCAATCTTCAACGGAGAACACTTCACGGGTTTCACGCAGCCCGTCAACTCCAACACCTTGTTGCATGCTGAGTCATGACCACAACGTCGTGATACAAAGGATCCAATGTAATCATCTTCACACACCAGGTCTTTGCCATTGAGTTTGTATCCTTGTGGTAGGACTGCAGGCAATGGACAGTCAATGTCCTCTGCAACGCAGCGAGGGGCCTTGAAGATCAAGCCATTCTCCAGCACATTACCTGGTGGACAACGAGCTTCCATTGGCTTCCCAGCATAGTTCCCAGCGCATGCGATGACACACGTCGCGCCCGGAGACACGCTGAGGCAGTCCGAAACATCGTACTTGCAGAGATCCAATGAAGGCGCTACGCATGGCCTGGTGCTCGGAATGCAACCTTGAAACTTCTTAATTGAACCACAGTCTGCGTCCAACTCACAGAACACATTTGCGGTGCCCGTGAATCCGTCCTCCGTGTCACATCGCCAACCTTCTCCATCTTTCTTGTATCCTGGGTGCACTGGAGGATCTTCACAACCCAATACACAGGGCTCCACGGGCATCGTCAGCACTTGATTCGGGATCAAATTCTCGGCTGGACAGGATGCAGTGCTTGGAGCTCCAACAAAAGGTGCCACACATAGGACCTCACAAGTCTCTCCAGTTGGAACCTCCGAGCAGTTGGACAAGTCCAAGGCGCAGCGTGCCGTACTGATGGGCGGAATGCAGGGCTGCAGTGGTAAACATCCAAAGAGCTCCGGTGCGTCCAAACACTCTAAAGGACGTTGGCAACGCGTCCCCGCTGCTCCGCCAAATCCTTCGTCACATTGCCATGTGTCATCGACTTTTAGGTACCCTGGGGCAGGCAAAGGTTCTGGACATTGGCAAGTGGGTTGTATCCAATCCAATTCCGGTGGGCTCGTACTCGTCAGGTTAGGTCCCCAGGGAGCTGTGGCACGGCACGTGGCCATGGTGCTGGGCCCAACATAGGGTGGCATGCAGCTGACAATGCAACTACGGTCAGGCAAGATGCCGTCGCAGTCCGTCCAATTGAACTGGCATGCGTCGGCGGCTGGGGGGACACAAACCTCGATTGGAACACAGCCACCATAGACGCACTCTGCCTCACATGCAGCATTGATAGAACAATTCACCGACGCATCGCCCCTGAAGCCATTGGCACAAATCCATCCCTTGATGCTGTCCTTCACGTAGCCATCTCGGACCACCAAGCCTTGAGGACAGTTTGTCAGCTCGCATTTCGGTCTGACCCATGTCAAGACTTCAGATGTGTTGATGTTGCCCGCTGGGCAAGTCGCAAATGTTGATGGCCCTGTGTATGGATCCTTGCATTTGATTTCACATTTTTCTCCCCCAAGGACACTCCGACAGTCCGAGACGTCAATATCACATCCATCTGCGATGATGGGAAGGCATGTTTCGATCGGCACACAGCCGCTGAGTGTTGGTGTAGATTGACAGTTCCGCTGTGCAGAGCATTGAATTCCTGCAGTTCCTGCAAAGCCACTGGAACAGCGCCACTGTCCCAAGAACTTGTCGTAGCCTGGTGGCACATCATCTGGTTCTCCACAGATCTCCGCAGCCTGACACGGCACAAAGTCCTGTTGCGACGGCGCCTGCGTGAGCTGCGCAAAGGAGATGGCAAGGTCAGTAGCATTCGTGCAGCCACTCAAGGACAAGACATACTGGCAGGCTTGTGTCTCACTACATTGCATGACGGCTTGCCCGACGAAACCATCCGTGCAGGTGAAGATTTCACCCACACGTCGATAACCGAGTGGAATTGGATCTGGATCAGGACAACCCTCCAAATCGCAGTAGGGCAATGTGACCAGAAGCTCCTCTGGACTTTGCATGTCAGTGCCAGGTGGACAAACAGCAGTGGATGGCTTCCCCGCAAAGGGAGCTACACACTTCACTTCACAGTACTGTCCCTGCGTGATGGAACTGCAGTTGGACATGTCGTACCGGCAGTCTAAATTCGGAAGCCGGCAAGGCATCTGAATGGGTAAGCAACCCGAGAGCCTGCTGGAGATGCGACAGGTGGCATCATGGCTGCAACTCTTCGTGGCCGTTCCTTCGAAGCCGTCGGCACAAAACCAACCACTGGTGTTTCTAACGTAACCAGGCATTACATCCGGGTCAGGACAGAAGTCCAACTGACAAAGTGGTTCTGTGTACTGGAGGCCGAATTGTCCACCAGGATTTTCACAAAAGGCCGTTGTCGAGGGACCGATATATCCCGCGGCACAGGAGATAACACATTGCTGTGAAATCTCAACGCCTTCACAACTGCTGGCATCGAAAACGCAATGATCCAAGAGGGGTGCGACACACGGACCCGCTTTTTGGCAGCCAACCAGCATAGGCTCCGAAAGGCAAAATCCAGGCTGACTGCACACCACCTGTGCAGAGCCCTCGAAACTGTTGTTGGTGTCACAGAACCAGCCGGAGGTGTTCAAGAAATATCCTTCTGGCACTGTTCTGGGATTTGGGCAAACACATTGGGCTGGCGTCCATTCAAAGGCTCCTTGCCACTCAATGTTACGGCTGCTGCATCGAGCCACTGAAGGGTTGCCCACATACGGCGCCTTGCAGAGCACTTCACATTCATCTCCTGGCAGGAAAGTGTCAGGGCACAGCGACGTGTTGTAGCTACAATCATCGTGGAAACGAACGGGACGACAAGACTCTAGCGGAAAGCATCCTGTGAGTTTCGGGGTCGAATCGCAATTGGGGTGCCACGGTCCACAATGCACGGTCGGGGAAACTTCCACCACTCCCACGTAGCCAGCAGCACAGTGAAATCCGTCTGATTTCTTCTCATAGCCAATGGGCAGCGGCAACGGGTCCACACAGTCCTCCCAGGCCAAGTCGCACCTGCCGGCTTCCCACTCGATGGGTTGCAGGGGATCCGTGTTCTCGGCAATACAGGTGGCATTCTGAACCTGGTCCTGCTTGTATGGCGGTACACAATAAATGCTGCAAGTCTCTCCTGGCATCACATTGACACAGTCCGAGAGGTCGAACATACATGTATCCACGTCCGGAATGATGCAGGGTTGCAGTGGCAAGCAGCCCAAAAACTCAGGTTCATTCAAACATTCATCAGGACGTTCACAACGCTTCACTGCAGTCCCAGCAAAGCCGGGGCCGCAAACCCAGTCATTCGAAGCATCGAGCGTATAACCCGGAGGGATGAACTCTTGTGCTGGTGCAGGGCAGTTGCAATCCAAGAATGAACCCTGTGGCAAGATCACTTCCTGTGTGGGATCCGTGTTGTCACCAGGACACGTGGCAAAGACACCAAGGCCGCTATATGGTTTTCGGCACTTCAACTGGCATTCTTGACCTGGCAAAACTGCACCACAGCCAGAGGTGTCGTACTTGCAGCCCTCCAAAGACGATGGAGGCACACATGGCACCAATGGTTTGCAGCCGCTAGGACTCATCTCCAAACCACAGCCGCGCCCTCCCTGGAAGGCACCATCCACTGAGAAGCGGCAATGGACTGCAGGTGTTCCACCATAGCCTTTGTCGCACTTCCAGCCGTCATGAGTCTTCACATATCCAACAGGGACCTCATCTGTCGCATTGCACGACTCCAAGACGCAATCCAGTTCTCCTTGTAGAAGCGGCTGCGCTAACTCATCGACGTTATCCTGTGGACAGATCGCCATGACATCAGCTCCGGTGTAGGGCGCCGCGCAGGCCACGCGGCAGCTTTGCCCAGGCTGCAGGGCTTCGCAGTGCGGCTCCAGCTCCACGTCACAGCGATAATCTGTCAAATTCAACCGAGCACAAGGAACCGTCTTTGTACAGCCAGACAACAAAGGCTGGTCCTGGCACTTCCCAGCACTTCCACAGTCAAGGCTTGATGTGCCTGTGTAGCCCTGTGCACAAATCCAGTTGTCGTAGCCCAAGGCTGCTTTGAAATATCCATGAGGAATGGGACACGGGTCAGGACAGAAACAGTCACCAGGAAACCACAGGAAAGGTCTGGTTGGATCCAAATTGTTGGGCGGACACATGGCCACGGATTGGAAGCCTCTGTAGGGCCTTCGGCATTGGATAGTTAGACTTTCACCTCCCCACAAGATCGTTGAGGGATTGAAATCGTAGATACAGGTATCAATCTCCGGGTTGGCGCACGGGAACAGCTCCAAGCAGCCACTGAGTACCGTCGTGATGTCACAGAACGGAAAGTTGCGGCTGCACTGGGAGATTACACTGCCCCAATATCCTGGTGCACATTCCAAGAAGCCTGTCACATTGCTGCGCACGTAGCCCGCAGGCATTGGCACCGGATCCGGGCACACCATCCTGCAACTGGGCCTTGACCACTCAACCAAGCGGTTTGGATTGGTGTTGGATGCCAAGCAGTAGCCTCCTGTGGCTGTGCCTTCATAGTTCGTCTGGCAACGCAGGACGCAGAATTGTCCAGCCCCCAAATTGTCGCACTCCGAGGTATTGTAAACGCAAGTGTCTGCTGATGGCTTCACGCAACCCACCACAGGGAGACAACCTATCAATACAGTCTCGCTGCTGCAGTTCTGCTGGTCCATGGAGTCCACGGAAATGGGGCAACTCTCCACAGCCTGACCTCCGTAGCCCGAAGCACATTGCCAACTCTGTTTGCCAGACACTGTCTGGAGTTCATAACCAGCCACAGACTGGAACTCTGGCACTGGACACACGCTGTGATTGCATATCGGTGCAGTCCACGTCAACGAAGTGTTCGTGGCGGTGTTGCCCTGTGGGCACGAACCAATGGTAGGTGTCCCAACGTAGGGTTCTTGGCAGAAAATGTCACAGGTCTCCCCTGGCATCACACCAGAGCAATTGGAGGCATCATAGAGGCAGTTGCTGTCCACGGACTGACAGGGCTGAAGTTGTTCACAACCATCGAGCTGCACTTGCATCGTGCAGCTGGCATCCGTAGAGCAAGTATGAAGCACTTCGCCCACGTACAAGTCGGCACACTGCCAGCCACCGCTGCTTCTGGCATAGCCGGTTGGAATCGTCGAAGGATCTGGACAATCACATTGAAAATCCTGTGGGATCACCAAGCCAGACGGATCGATGTTTGTCTGCGGACAGCTCGCAGTGGTAGAGTTGCCCAAATAGACTCCACATGCAACGCTGCAGGTGGATCCGGGTGCCACCTCGCTGCCACAGTCACTGGTGTCCATTCGGCATTGATCCACAGTTGGAACCACACAGGGCACTGTAGGGATACACCCTCCGAATTGCGCTTCCGTGAGGCAGCTCTCGCCCGGCACGGAACAATTCACCACGGCATCGCCCACGTAACCACTGAGACAGGAGTAGCTGGTCAAACTGTTGGCCACGGCTCTGCCGTAGCCCGCGGGCAAAGTGGTAGGGCCAGGGCAATCACACACAGGTGGAGTCCAGTCCATGTCTTTGTTCGGATCTGTGTTCGTGGAAGGACACGAAGCGAAGGTGGTTTGCCCGATCAAAACATACGGTGCCAAACAGCCAACGAAGCAGAACTGCCCCGGAAGCATTGCAGTGCACCCGGAGAGGTCATACATACAGGTGTCGACATCCGGCATCTTGCACGCGACGATGGGCAGGCACCCAGACAAAGCAATGATGGCCAAGCAGTTCTCATCGATGTTACACGTCGCCACCGCCTCACCACTGTAGCCAGTTGCACAAATCCATTCCGGAGCTCCTAGACTGATCTGGGCTGCGGTGGCCTTCACATATCCTGCTGGGATGGGATCTGGTTCACTGCAAGTGTAGTTGCACACGGGTGGCTCCCAATCCAATGGACGCTGAGGATCAATGTTTAGATCTGGACATGTCGCAATGGTGTTTTGGGGCCCCGCATAGGGCGATTTGCATGCCACCTCGCAAGTCTCACCTCCGAAGACACGACTGCAATTGTAGGAGTCGAAGTCGTAAACGCAGGGATCGTCCACAGCAGGCAATGCACAAGACACCAACTCGTCGCAGCCCGACAGCCACGAGGTCACGGAGCAGTTCTCCCACAGGGTGCAATCCAAAATGGCCCGTCCAGTGTAGCCCTCTTCACAGCTCCAGCGGTTGTTGCCAATTTCTCGGTAGCCTGGAGGAACGCTGGGATAAGGGCACTCCAAAGTGCATCGTGGTGCAGGACTCCACAGCGGCATGGCCATAGGATCAGTGTTATTGGCAGGACACGTTGCGATTGCATAAGGCACTACATCACCAAAGTCGAACCACTCCGGAATGTGGGCAAAATCCGTGGCATTGGGATCTTCGAACCAATCCACCTGAGGAAAGCTTGCAGGCTCTTGCATCCGGAAGTTCCTGCCACAATAGACATGGCAGGATGAGCCAGCTGTGAAATTGCAATCTTCTGGGACATAGGTGGAGCAATGATCCACCACGGGTGCGTCACACGATACCAGTGGTAAACAGCCGCTGATGGTGATATTGAGCTCACAATCCAAAGGGTCTTCACTTCTGCGGACACAGGAAATGGAAGGCGTTCCTCCGTAGCCTTCGGCGCAGTGCCAGCCGCGCTTTTCATCCTTGGCGTAGCCCTGCGGCGTTTCCGGCGGATCGGGACAACGGAGACTGCATTGAGGCAACGAATCAATCTCGACCTTGGCGTTCACTCGGATGTTGTCCGGGTCACAACTCCCCACCACGATGTCGCCCACATATGGTTCTCGGCAGGTCACGTTGCATTCCTCCCCTGGTAGAATTCCTTCACAGCCTGATTCGATAGCGCAAGGGTCCGGCAAATCTGGTGCAGCACAAGCCTGAAGGCTGCGACAGCCAACCAGCTCAGCTTCTCGCAAGCACCTGTCAGGGGCTTCGCAACGGAGCTCTGCCGTGCCGCGGTGGCTCGACGCGTCGCAGATCCAGGACCCGTCCACTTTCACGTATCCCGGTGGTGGAACTGGATCAGGACAACTGGCATTTTCAATGGAACCATCCCAAATGGCTTCTTGTGCAAAGTCCGTGTTGCCAGCAGGGCATCTCGCAATGGTCGTGTTGCCCACGAAGGGTTTTCGCACAAAGACCTGGCACTCTGCGCCAGAGGGAAGATTCCAGCAATCCAAGACATCGAAGACGCAGTGCTCCGCCTGTGGAGGCAAACAACTGACCAATGGGACGCAGCCACCAAGAATCACAGGTTGTGTGCAACTGTCACAGCGTTCCGCCACAGTTCCCTTGTATCCCACGTCGCAACTCCAGGTCATGGTCTGCGGATCCCGGACGTAGCCAGGAGGACGTGGATCTGGATCTAAACATGTATTGCAACTGCGACTTGGAACGCACCCGGCAAAGGACAAGTCATTGGCGGCGCAGTCGCGGTTCGGATCGTGGCTGCACGCTGTTGTCACCGATCCCATATAACCCTGAGCACATATGAAGCTGCCGTCCCGCGCGATGGCGTAGCCCTCTGGCATAATTCGCGGAATGGGACAAGCAGAAGAGAGGCACACCTGTTGGGTCCAATCCACCGGCCGGTTCTCGATGGTGTTGTCCGTAGGGCAACTTCCGACAGTGCTGAAGCCAGAGAAGGGATATCTGCAGCGGATTACGCAGCTGCCTCCAGTAGGGACGTTCTCGCAGTCTGAGACATCGTGACTGCATTTATCGACCACTGGAGCACCGCAGGATTGCATCTTTCTACAACCTGATGGTACTGCTTGCGTTCCACAACCTTCTCTGACGCTACTTGGAATACATTGGAAGGTGATCTCCCCGGCATAGCCCAGGGCACAACGGTAGCCAGCAGGGGTCTTTTCCATGCCTTCAGGGAGTGGGTTTGGATCGACACACTGTCCCAGGACACATTTGGGTCTGGTCCAGTCCACCATGCGACGCTCTTGGGTGTTCATGCTGGGACACGAGGCTTCCGTTTCCTCCGGCAACAGGGGCCACAAGCACGAGACCTTGCAAGTCGAACCCACGCCCACTTCATAGCAGTCCGATAGATCGTACAAGCAGTGCTCTGGAATCCCATCTTGAGCGCGTGGAACCCATGGCACCACAGCTGTCGGGTTAGCCGCAGCGAAGATGGCCTCTTCCTGGAAGGGAAGCTCTTCTGAGAAATTCTCTGGAGGAGGTGGGAGGAGCGGAGACAATCTGGGTGCAATGCATGGGATGATCTTGTCGCAACCGAAGAGGGTCACTTCATCAAAGCATTCGCTGTCTCTCCGGCACTCCAAGAGCGGAGATCCCAAATAGCCATCTGCACACTGGAATGGTCCCGCAGCATCAGCAGCTCCCAAGTGAAAGAGGCGACGAAAGTAGATACTTGGATCTTCCACGATCTTCAAATATCCTGGCTGCTCCTGACAGGTGTCGGGGCAATAGCAGGCCGGCAGATAGGTCCACTCGACCTGTGTGGTCGGGTCGGTGTTGTTGTAAGGGCATATAGCTTCTCCTGGTGGACCGACGTAGGGGGGCTTGCAGTGAACGTTGCAAGACACACCGGGGCCAATGCCATCGCAGAGGATGGTTTCCAAGCTGCAGTTGTCGATGGCCGATGTGGTGATCAAACCGTTACACGGGGCGAAGGGCAAACATCCTGCAGGTTCATTGATCAACGTACAGTTGGGACCGAAGGCACAATAAAATGTCACCGTCCCAGCATATCCAGGAGCACACATCCAGTTGTCTGCCCCATCTTTCATGTATCCTTCAGGCATGATGTAGATGAAGCCAAATGGAACGTTCGAGGGATCGGGACAGTTCAAATTGCACACAGGCTTTGGGACGTTCTCCAGCCAAATGGAACTCCTGTTAAAGACCGTGTTGTCTGCTGGGCAACCAGCAAATCCAAAAGTGCCCTCATAAGGGGAAAGGCAGCGAATGATGCAGGTCTCACCGGCTCGGGGTGGATACTGAACACAGTCACTGATGTCGTAGCGGCAGCGATCGGCTGGATCCACATCAGGTTCCTTGCACTGCTGCAGCGGAAGGCAGCCGCGCAAGGTGGGCTCCGTCAAACACACATCGCCGTCCTGGCACAGCAATTCCGGGTTTCCAGCATACCCCCTTGCACACTGCCACACCGTGCCATTCTTTTCATAGCCATCAGGAGTCACAAAGGGATCAGGACAGGAACAGTTCGGCAGAGTGTAGTAAAGTTGCTGAGGCAAAATGATAGCACTACCGGGACCAGTGGTACAACGGCGAGCTGGCATTTTCAAGCTCCGCTCGGACAAGGGTGGAGCATCAGCTCCTTCAGAGCAGTTTGCAAGGCTGGCCACCCCAGAATAAGGAAACTGACACCTGATGCTGCAACTAAATCCGAGAGGAACCGTGGGACAGTCATTCAAATCAAATTCACAGACATCTGGAGAAGGCATAGCACAGGGACCGGTGGGATAACAGCCACTGAGCGTCAGCCTGGGCATACAAATGCTGTCAAAATCACAACAACCATCCACCACACCAGTGTAACCATCTGAACAGCTCCAACTCCCATCCAACTGCTTGGTGTAACCGGATGGAATCGGCATAGGATCCAAACAGTCGACGAGTTCACAGTGTGGCTGCGTCCAAATTAGAACTTGGTCTGGATCCGTGTTGCCCTCTGGGCAAAAGGCAGAAGTGACTGTTCCATTGTATGGCAAACGACAGCGAGCCACGCAGCTGGTGGCGTCTGGCACAGATGTGTCTCCACAGTCACTTAAGTCATAGATGCACATGTCCACAGGAGGCATCTTGCAAGGTCGGATCAAACTGCAGCCTGTCAGGACTGGCTGCAACTGTTGACAGGTGGCATCACCCAAGACGCATTGCACATGCACAGTGCCACTGTAGCCCTTGTCGCAGCGCCAGCCATCTGCTGTCTTCACATAGCCCACAGGGATGGGCAAAGGGTCCAGACAACCCTCAGGAAGTTGACAGTCCGGAAGGCTGAACGTTGGCCAAAAGTTGGGCAGCAAATTGCCTGGTGGGCAACTTCCGGCAGGAGCAACACCCTGATAGGGTGACTTACATCCCACGTTGCATCCAGGGCCTCTGCAACCCGAGGTGTCAAAGACACACTGGTCTAGCTCGATGGGAAAGCAAGGCTCCTGCTTGCTGCAGCCCTGCAAACTTGGCTCCGAGGAGCAGTAGCTGCTCAAATAACAATCCACCTGCACGGACCCCGCGTAGCCCGCGGCGCAGACCCAGCTGCCGTTCATGCGTTGATACGCCACGGGCACCGGGTTCACCTCCGGACAATCCAAGCGACAAGTTGGCAAAGTCCAAGACATTCTTTCGAAGCGATTTACGTTGTCAGCAGGACAATCTGCACGGCCATTAGATCCTTCAGCGAGCACATATGGCGGATTGCACTTGATTTCGCAAGATTCACCACTCTGCACGTTGGAACAATTCGAGAAGTCGAATTCACAATTATCCAAGTCCAGAGGAAGACATCCGTGCACTTTGGCGCAGCCCCAGAGCTGAGGTGCTGAGAAGCACGTCCGTGTGGAGTTGCAACTTTTCACAGCTTGACCCACAAAGCCAGGTGCACAGTGCCAACCTTTTTCCGACTTGAGGTAGCCTTCGGGGATGGGCGAGGGATCCGGACAGGAACAGTCTGGGGGCGTCCAAATCAATGGTTGCAGCATGGTGTTTCCTGCTGGACATTGGGCCACAGTCGCTTGGCCCACGTAGGGAGGTCGACATTGCGCTGCGCAGCTTGTGCCAGGCTCTTGAATGCCACAGTCAAAGGTATAGAGACACGGATCGGCCTCGGGCACCGTGCAGCTCTGGAGCCGCACGCAACCGGTCAAGGTGCTGGGTGACACGTCGCAGTTTTCCATGCTGCACACCACCTTCACTGTTCCAGTCCATCCTGGTGCACAAATCCAAGCAGAGTCATCCTCACTCCAGGCATAGCCGGTGGCCGATTGTGCAGGTGGGCATTCCATTTTGCACTCCTGAGGCGTCCATAATAACATTTGGTTCGGATTGGTGTTGGCGAACGGACAGAATGCCTGTGATGACGGTCCCATAAAGAAAGGTGCTTTGCAGTGCACTGCACAGGATCCACCGGCTGGAACTTCTCGACAATCAGAGACATCAAAACCACAAGCTGCTTGCTGTGGCAAGGTGGCACATGGCACTTCCTCGAAGCATCCCTCCAACACTGTCGCCGTGGACATACAGCGCTCATCCATTGAGCATACCTTCTTGGCAGTTCCCCGGTATCCTAAAGCACAAGCCCAACCAGCGCCTGTCTTATAGTAGCCAGCTGGAACTGCTGAGACTTCAGGATCTGGACAGAATTGGACACAGTCTGGAGGTCTCCATCTTAAACCCGCAGGATCAAGATTGTCCAGTGGGCATTCTGCCACAGTGGGCGGCCCTTGAAAGGGATAGAGGCAATGTACATGACAGGATTGTCCTGGAAGCACTGTAGCACATTCGCTCATATTCACGCTACAGGTAAGCGTTGTGGGTGCCACACAGGCAGATGGATTGCCACAACCCGCTAGTTCACCAGGTGATGGCTGACAGTCGGAGCCGTGTCTGCATAGCACCTCTGCTTTACCAGCAAAACCAGCTGCGCAACTCCACTTGCCGTCGACCAAGGCATAGCTCCTGGGAACCGCTACTGGATCTGGACAGGAAGGAAGACTGCAGTTCGGCAGCTGGTCCACCCAGACCACTGGCGCCCAGGGATCTGTGTTTTGCGCAGGACATCGAGCCGGAGCCGGTGTCCCCGTATACGGTGCCTTGCAACGAACCATGCACACATCTCCTGGATTCACCCCATTGCACGATGAGGCATCCATCATGCAGGTATCAACCTCCAGTGGCCAGCAGGGCGCTTCCCTGACACAGCCACTGAGCACCGTCTCGGCAAAGCAGGTGCTGCTCTGCACCTCGCAGAAGGCCTTGGCGTCGCCCGTGTAGCCGGGCGCGCAGCGCCAGCCATCGCTGCGGCGTTCGTAGCCCACGGGCACGCGCTCCAGCTCCGGACATAGCAGCAGTGCGCAGGAGGGTCTCGGTGGTGTCCAAGTCAACTCCTTGTTGGGATCGATGTTGTTCTCCAGGCAGGTTGCAATGGATGCACCGCCCACGAAAGGTTCTCGACATCGAACGAGACAACTTCCACCAGGTAAAACATTCAAGCATTCAGACATGTCGTACCTACAGAGATCATCGTCCGGAGCGACGCAGGGATGCATGAGGTCACATCCTGTGGGCCTCCACTCGGCCACGCAAGTCTCTTCATTCACCTCGCAGATCGGCACCGGCGTTCCAAAGTGCGTGTCTGCACAACGCCACATACCGTTTTCAAGCAAATATCCTTCAGGAACTGGTGTCCCCGGTGGGCAGCTAGCTTGGCAAGTCGGAATTGTCCAATTCAAGGGCGTGGAGGGATCAACATTCCCAGCCTTGCAGGTGGCAACAGTTGGTGTTCCAGCCCAATTTGGAGCATTGCATCCCACTTGGCAGGTACGAGTTGAAGTCCTGCTTTCGGGCATCACAGGGTATGAATTGTAAAGGTTGTAGCAGGTGGAGAAATTCAGCATGCAAGTATCTACTGCTATGGGTAACTGGCAAGGAATCAGGGCGGTGCAGCCGGAGAGGGATGGCCGCGCCACGCAGTCGTCGTGCAAGGTGCAGCGGTACTCAGCTTTGCCGATGTAGCCCAGAGCACATTCCCAAGTTCCATCTTGGTTCGAGTATCCAGCAGGTGGGCCTCCCTCAAAATCAGGACATTGAATCTCGCACTTGGGTTCTTCCCAAGTGAGGCCCCCTCCAGACTCTTCCGAATTATCCCATGGACACATTGCGGTCACCGGATCGCCGGCGTAGTAAGGCTCACGGCAACGAATTGTGCACTGCTCCCCCGGCTGCAACAGAGTGCAGTTCGAGACATCCAGGCGGCAAATCTGTTCATTCGAGGCACTTCTAGCCCAAGGGAGCACGCTACAGACCGTGCAAACCCGTGGCTGACTATCCTGATCTGAGCGGGCAACTCCCAGGGGGAGGTACACTTGACACGAGAAGTCAATATCGTCTTCGAAGAAGCCCTGGAGCTGACGGCTCCCGACATCAAAGACATCCCTGGCCCATGCTCCACAGAAGTGCACTGTGACCAGGAGCCCGATGCCGAGACCGGGTCGAATCGACATCTTCGCCATCGCCATAGCGAGGCCATGCTGAATTGTCAGCTATGCCAACGTGAAAACAAAGTTTTCAAAAACCCCGATAGTACATCAGCTGAAAC
>ERZ1738536.23-NODE-57-length-14925-cov-13.012979_pt1 | contig 14925 bp, 1 predicted proteins | sample MGYA00581727_ERZ1738536 | MGnify/ENA primary metagenome ERZ1738536 (study PRJEB40740, sample SAMEA7388100) | Antillogorgia elisabethae | biome: Marine coral reef biome; feature: Environment associated with an aquatic invertebrate; material: Seawater | host...
CTTGAACCTTTCAATTTTAATTTGGTGTTGGAAGTTAAAGATTTTACTGTAATTAAGTTACATTGCGCGCACAACTAATAACATATGTGCCACGAGAGGTCCTCGTTTGTCACTTATATTTACATCATATGGGTTCTGCAATATTATCGTTAAAAATCCACATAATTTATTAAAGATAATGTATCAGTTTATATTTTATTAAGTATTTTAAATGTGGCTCAAAGAACTATTGCTGTCAAGCATTTTGCGTTGGATGGTCGTGTATCACTGTAAACTACTGTAACTAGAATTTTACATACGGAATATATCTCGGAAATCTATAACGTTTTGACGTGATGTCCCGACTGTTATATTAGCGTACCTGGACAATCGAATATAAACTAGAGTCTCTTGCTAAATACACCAGTAAAAAGTCCCCAACTTCTTTGATGTTTTATTGTGAAAATCGAGGTGATCAAGCCAGTATAATAGACCGATTAATGCTCAAATGCACACGATATCTTCAACAGTCCAGCTAAGTCATTAGATTCAAGGAGGGGATGTTTTATACAACTGCTTCGTTATGACATTTTTGACGTGCGCAATATGTATAAACATGAAGAAAAAGACAGCGCAAATGATATTTCGACTGATTAGACTCAGACGAATGACTTTCCACGCCCGTGATGTGACAAGCACGCAATAAATTTTTTCATTTTGCAACAAGAAGTGGCTGGTTATTTTTGTTTCTCCGTTTCCACAGAGATCACAAAAGCATTGCTTCGAGGACTCAAAAGAGTAGTTGATCCGAGCGTTTCACTATTACTAGATGGATCATGGTCATTATTCGCGTCAGAATCACGTTGGTCAATAAATTGGTTAAACCCAGACTTTTCCTCGTGGTAACTGTGAGCACTATTGTGGCTACGCTCACTGTCAGAACCACTTTCATGTCGAGTACAATTAGAAGGAGGTCTATCGCTCTGATCACCATCAACACCATCACTTTTGTAACCATAACCATCATCATGTTCATCACTATCTCTGTGACTGTGTTTGTTATCACTATCATAGTCCCCCCTAATTTCACCACAATCACTATCATCATCATCATCATCTCTGTGATTGTAACTGCAACTGCTATCATTTCCCTCTTCACCGTCATCACCATCACCATTATTATCATCAGCATAATCATTTTCTCTGAGATCATAACTGCAATTGCTATCATATCCTCTTTCGTCATCATCACCACTATTTACATAACCATCACTATCAACGTCACTATCTCCACCGACATCACCAACACGGGACCAACACCTGTCATCTTCACCAGACCCATCATTATGGTTCCAAGTACCATTCTCTTCAACATCACTGTCACTCATCGTGCGGGATCCCGGAGAACTAAATCTTGTCCTTCTGCTACTAGAACTAAGTGATTTCGCAATCTTTTTTCGCTGGTTATCTCGAAAACGCAAAAGATCTTGCATAGTAAACTTCTTTAAAATACCGTTAAGCAATGGAATTGCATTCCCGATATCATTTTCCGTCCAATTCTCCTCGCATTCAAGTAGTATATCAAAAAGAACTCGTTTCTCTGAGAGTTTAGTTTTATCCTGAAACCACAAGGTCTGTCGTATGTCCTCTTTGCAAAGCCCTTGCAAAGCACCTTGTATACATTCTGATGTCTGAATTATTCTGTCCACGCTGGAGTCAATATCATCTTTGCTTTCCTTGTATATAGGACTTGTCACCGGCTCTACTGCGCGGAAAATATTCTTCTTTACGCTTTTTATGATAAAATCTACTATTTCATGGTCGTTCGCTTGGAGTAGCACATCTGCGCGCACTTCTGAGAACGTCTCGCTCAAAATCGAGATAAACAGGTTCATATAGACACACATATTCAGCATAGTATAACTGAAGAATATGAAACCGGTTAGAAACCGGTTTGTGGCATTCATTCCATCAAAATCGCTCGAGCCAAGAGTCATTTCCATAAGACTTGAAAGGCACCTCTGATAGCTTGAATATTCAGGCATATCTCGACCGTACACTAGGTACATAAGTTGAGCGTACGCAGCGAATAGCACCATATACGTGAACAAGAAGCCAAGTAAAGTTTCTGTACATGCTAACAGTGTTGTGGACAGGAGGCTGATCTTTCGGTTAAACCGCAAAAGACGAAGAACTTTCAAAAAGTACACGAAAACTGCCAGTCCTAGGAGAATTGTAAATGACTGATCTATTGCGCTCACGTAGTGAAAACTCACAAAGCTATTGTGTTCTTCATTTATTCTCCTCAGAGCAAGCGAAGTGGCGGCCATTCTGGCGAAATAAAGTCCAATGGCTGTGAAGGAAAAGACCAATCCTAAAATATCAAAGTAGTTCCACGGATCTTTAAAATAATTCTTGATGCCTATGCTTCGGACCTCTTTCAATTCGCGGGCAAAAATATGACATAGGACACCCACAAAGATAATCTCACACACAAGGGTAAAGATAGCTTCGGCACCGACATAGTGATATAATCGTAGGGTGTGTAATTGCCCGTACGGGTATATGCCACCAGTGACTTGCTTCTCTATGAGCAACGTCACGGAGCAGAAAAAGTTCGTGAAAGCGTTGTAGATTGTGAACTCGAAAAAGACAGCCCGAGTATCCTTGTCGACCCATGATTGTTCCATCAATGTTTTACTCTCTTTTTGGACCTCGTATAAACTGGTGTCGAGATTCCATACGTAACCTCCTCCCCAATAATTATGAAACTTGCCCCAAAAGGGGGTGCCTTTCAGGTCCCAGGCCGTGCGATATTTCCACGGGGACGTGCCGCCTCTCATTTGCTGACATTTGTGTGCAGACCCGTTATACGATGACCAACTAACGTTGTAGCATCCTTCGTCCTCATTCGACCAGCTGTATTCCTTACTACAATGGCGGCTAAGATGGCGAACAGTTGGGTGGACCGCACAAGTTTCTTGAGGAGAATTTCTCAATTGTCGTGCCCTTGCCAAACCAACAATATAGGAGATACCGCGATCGGCTGTAAATCCTTTGGGATAGCTGTAGTAAACATCATCCAAATGGTCGGAACCAGAGGCACCACTAGACTTCGTCTTGCTAACTTTAGACTTTGCTCTGGCTCGAGATTTACTGCCCGTTGTCTTCGAGATAGTTTCAATATCGTCCAATCCGTAAGGGCCATACCAATAAGGCGGGTTGATTGCCGGTAAGACACTGTTGGATAACCAGCTCCAATAAAGAGGAATGCTTGAGACATCCTCCAGATGTAGTCTTGCAGTATACTTATTCTCAGCAAACATATCTTTCAAAGTCTTGGTAACAAAATAAGCTTTGGGATCGCGATTACCATAAGCCACGATAGAGATTAGCACCAGATATGCAACATACCAACACACTTCGCTGATAATACGTCTCATTATTTTCTGCTTAGTACGTAGTTCTCTCGCGGCCACGAGTTCGGAGGGCGGTATAGGCTTCACCACCGATCTCGGCGTCGCAGCCTCTTGGAAGGTGTCCTCGCCGCTTATCGACTGTTCTTCGTCGCCTGCTTGTTGGTTTCCGACCTGCTCTACTATTTCTGGCTTGTTGTCGCTTTTATCTCCTTGGTCGACCTTACTCGGATCCTTAATGATCAGAGCTATAAACGTCGCAGCGGCAAACACTTTTAGAGGTTGCAACAGCATCAAGTCTTGAATAAATGAGAGCAATGTCGAACTTATCCATTTTTCTGATTTTTCTTTGCCGAATGTAAACCCGTAGAAGATTGTGAATGTCGCTGATACGGAAATGGTCAGGAAAAGTAAAATGTAAGCAACATAGATGAATTTGCGGGGAAGCGAAGTCTTCGAACAACTGACCAGATTCTCGGTCGGATCAGACAAGAGCTCGGTCTCATTCCCCTCGTTTACCGCATATTTCTGAGCATTATCAGAGTTTTTATCCTCGTCATTTGGCCCTTCCTTGGGTCTTACATTTCTGAATATGTACACTATAAGTAGATTGGCTGGCAAAATAACCAGGCAGCTGATGAAACCGATCCATATTTGTTGAAGAGAGAATACCAAAGGACCAGCTCTGATTTCGTTGTCTGAAGCAGAGCTATCACCTGTCTGATAGAACATGGCATTCGCTAACATGGTAGATAGCATAACCGCGAGACAACACGAGAGACGCTGTGCGCGTGTGAATTGACTGCGTGGACGTTTCGAGAGAACACTGAACCACAAATGTTCGTCGAATAATTTTCGTCTCGCTTCGATCGAAAACAAAAAGTTAAACGAAACCAGATCATCTTTAGTTGCGGCTGGTAAAGCTCTTTCGATGAGGCCATCATCTTCCTCAACGGCGAGCCACTGATCGCACAGAAACCATGTTTTCCGATCTGTTTGAACGTCACGGACTAAAATTCGATTCAAATACCAACTCGGGGAATCGCCGCTGTTATCATGCCAGATTCGCACATGGTCGAGCTTACCGAGGCTGGAAGGAATGCTTAGGATGAAAGTGTCAACGCCCCCCGTTTTTAAAGCGGTGTTCGTGGAATCCAGGAGGGCGCGTGGCTCAGTTTCGTCGCGACTTCCAGAAAGGATGATGAAGACTTTAGCAGTAGTGCCAGAATTCTTTGGATAACCTGTGTAGATCACGACTTCGTAGTTATAGTTGTCACGCGGATCGTTGTCAGGAAGGGGTATGGTGACGAACTCTTCTAGATCCTTTTTGTCCACTCTTCGTACCCACACAAGCAAAATAAAATACACACCAACGATAGACACTACCACAGCAAACACGACAGGATTTTCACTCAGATTCGTAAAGCCAGCACCAATGGCATCCCAGTCGATGGAGTTTGGGGGAACCACAAAATCACCGCCGAATGATGTGAGATGATTGCACAGACACTGCGTTACATTTATGTTCGTTAGGACACCCACCGTGCACCCGTCGCCTTTCCAAATATTTCGTTCTTCGTCGAAATACAAACACCCAGACGTGAAAAAGTTTGCTGTATAACTCATGATGTCAGGACACTCGTTACCAGGCCTATTATACATCACTCCAACATAAAACGTACCAGCCACATCACGTTTTAAATCGACATTCGAGACGAAAAAAGTATTGGGACTTTGTGATCCATTATACAGCTCCCTAACTTTGGGATCAGGTAAGGTTATATTAAACATATTTTCATGAAGAGAGGGCTTGCGATTCTTTTGTAAAAACAAACTAAAATTCGCGCGTTCCGAGCAGTTGCCGACCAAATGCAAGTCCACACTGATAGAGCTGTCGTTGTTTTTAACTTCAAGTTTATGAAATATCATTTTTCCGGCAGTGGCTTGGTAGAGGGGGTACGAGGGAGCTGGTTTCGAGTCACGTGGTAGACGAATGTCAATGAAGTCGGTGAGGTTCGAGACGGAAATTCCTCCAGATGCGTTTCTTAAACTGGTCGTCATGACAACAGATTGAATTCGATTTCCCTCATCCTCAAACGGATTAGTAGGTGTGGCAACGGTAGCAATATCCACAATCCCGCTGTCATTCAACAGGTCGCCCATTCGTGGCAAAGCAAAGCTTCCGGCACCCGCTTTTAGGACTTTTAAATCCAGTTCACTCGCACTGTCACGACACACTTCCAGCGAAAGATGAGGAGTGTCAATGCGTGTTGGTTGTTCTCCAAGGGCTTTGTTCGTAGTGACTGCTTTGGCGATTTTCCTCACTGTAGACATCAATTTATTGCCCAGCTCTCTTTTCCTTTGTTTTTCTTGTAAAGTCTTATTATTTCCCTTCTCTATATCAGTGCTCTCAGATTCCGTCTCGTTTATCTTGGGTTGCTGTACTACAGCAGGTTCTTCGACATAAAATGCGGCGTGGATGACATTTCCCAAGCCAGATAATACGGCTTCTGCTGTCTTCGCAACAATTCGTGGGTGAGTCCCAGGTTTCTCAGCCGTGTTTTTCAACACGTCTCCTATCGTTTCTAAAGTTGAAGTCGCAGTGTCCTGCGCTTCGGCCGAGATCTCTCCGGTTTCCTTGGTAACCGTGCCGAGCACTGACGAAGTGCGAAGTGCGTCATCCAACGTTTCTACTGTAGCAGTTGAAATGATGTTTATCAAACCAGTGCGTAACTTCGTATTCTCATTCTTAGCTTCCTGTTTTTTGTCCTCTGCGTTCCAGTCAGTGGTTCCATTGGGCGAGGTAGCTGTGCCATTTACGATTGACTCACGCATCCTATCTTTCTCGGACTCGAAGTTTAACATGTTACCTACGGCCGAGATCATTTGGAATGCTCTTTGGGTATCTCCAGAGGAAAGCAGGGTGCCCAAGGTACCATTTGCTAACGTAAGGCCATCGACTTGGGATTTGAACGCATCAGGATTGGTAGGGTTCACCTGAACTTTAAGTTGTACAAGTGTTGAAGCATCAAGAGCGTCAGTAACCAACACGACAAAGATCAACGTGTTATTCTCTTCTCGACCAGTCGGAAAGGTGACGTTCGGACTGAAGGAATTTCCTCCAACGTACACCAGAGACTCAAGAAAACCACTGCCAGGGGAATACGAGAATGTGTACTTGAGAGGGAGGTTATCGTCCATCCAATCCCCGCAGGTTATACCATACAAAGTATCCAACGCATATCCAGTCTCAGGACTAGCCAAACACCATCCTCCAAAAGGCGGTGTGTTTACGGTTCGTACAAGCTCGGCAATGCCCGGAATTCCGCCAGGTCTCGAAACCTCTACACGAATCTTGTAGGTTCGGTTGCCAAGTAAGGAATTTTCTTTCATGACAAAACTTGGCGACGAGTGTCGCGTTAAGACTACGTCATCAAAGTTATTGAGCATCACCCACGAGTCTTCAGTGAACAGATAAACCTCCCAGAGGTAGCTCATGCCGTCGGAATTTCTGCAGTCTTGACACGTAACTTCCAATGAAACTCTTACACTCGGGTTGAATTTTTCCAGGCAGTTCCGGAGGCAGGATAAAGCTACTGTGGGTGGATTTCCTGGGATTATTTCCATGAAAAGGTTGAACACACTTCTCCTGAAATCTTTCTTGATCAAAAGTTGTAGCGTATACGAAGTATTTTCTCTCATTAGACCAGTATCAATATCTATTGCCATTGTGGTATCAGAATGGTTCAGTCGTCCAGGTCCCTGACCAAAGCATCCGCCATGATTAACAAACTGAGTACTGTTTGTTGCGTTTGGCAATACGACAGGTTGTGTGATGTCTTCAGGCTCAAAGGGAAAGGTATAGTTGTCGTCACTGCGTTTGCAATGCCAGTAAAAATACATGTCTTCAAGATCACCCTCTTCAACGTCCGGGTCACGTGACAATCCACCATCCAACAGGATCATTTTATTAAACCCTACGACACGAACCGAGCCACCACGAATCCCAGCAACAATAGGAGAAGGTATGATTTTGATGTATCCAAAAGCTGAGGAACTAATTCCTTTTACACCAACCATAGTTAAAGTGAAACGAATGTAGTACGAGCCATATTCGAAAGATCGCGATTTGAAAACAATCTTCCAATCGTCCGTTTTTATATCTGGCAATAATATTTCAACACTTTCATCTTCAGAGAATTCTTTTGAAATCACCTTAAATACTTTCCACTGGAAGTCTGTATCAGAAGAAGCTTCGCAATCAATGCTATTTTTAGTAATAAGTTCAAACTCCTCTGACCGCATATATTCGCGCGCGTCGTCTGCGTTTTTCGCGAGTCCCTCGATGTCAACAATCGGCGTGGTGCAAGGAATTGGAACGATTACTGCCTCAGTTTTAACGATCTCGCTAGAGACTGGATTCGAGCCCACACATGTTACATCATAAACAGTAAAGTTGGCGTAAACATGAGTGAAACTTATTCCTGACTTTGACGTAATAAATCGTATATCAGACACGTGATTGTATTCCGTTGGACAATTTGCTAGGTAAAAGCCTTTGTATATAAGTTCGGTTCCATCACCAAGGTTAAAATAGTAGCAAGGATATGTACCCATTTCTCCCACAGTTACCTCGAATATCATCTCCTCACCCAATTCCACCGGGCCGTTGGTCTCAATGGCTACATCTTTAACCGGTTGTAATAAAGTGAGCGTAAAGCTGGCGACTTTAAAGCTTATAGCGTTTGAGACAATTACAGTCACATCGTAGGAGGCGAATACAGGTGGAAATATATGTTCTATCGAAGTGTCGTTTGTGATAATAGGCAGAGCGGAATCGCCAAAGTTGACCGTATAGTTGACAAATTGGCAATTGGTGGCAAATTGGAACAGAACGGGATATTCTAGGGAAAACATATTTTGTTCGGGCCCATATCCCGCAATATCCTTCTCTTGAAGGGTCGTGATGTCAAGTTGTGTGATGTAAACAAGCACTTTCACGTCCAAGCTTGCGTTTGCGCTATTCACTGGATTACTGCAGTTTAACTTCAGAAGATACTTTCCGCCAAACGGGTAAACGTGCTGTACACCTGGCCCAAATGGGAGTGTCTTTCTCGTACCGTCACCAAAATCCCAAGTGCAGTTTACCACCAAACCGCTGTCCACTTCTGTTGCAAACACTGCGGGCTCACTTGCAATTACCAACCCAACCGTCGCACGAAGGTTTATGATCGTTAAACTTTCGACCAACAAACTACCATTGTAGATCTCCGCACTTACATTGTTGTAAGCCAAAACACTGAAATAGTACAGGCAAGGCTCAGTGAAATTCATTAGAAGTTTATCACCCATAAGAAACTGCTCCGGGAGCGTCGTTCCTGTTTCGCTACAATTAAATGACACCAAGTATTGGACATCTGTACCCTTAGCAACGCTGGCCAAAAACACCACAGGAAAGCCTGTAATGGGTGACTTTGTTGCCACAGTAACATTGACGTCACAGACATCGTCCAAAGCAATAACCAGTCCATTTAACGTGGCATTACTCACCGCATTTTCTGCGAAAAGGCTCGTGTTATACGAGCCAGCAAACGCATAGGTATGCGATACGCTGTGCTCATTCCCAGTCCCAAAATCAAACAGTCCTGAAATGACAAAAACGCCATCACCAAATTGAGCGGTAACTGTAACATTTTCCCCAGATTTTGCGATGAAAGAGAGATTAGCAAGTCTGTTAACTGGTACATATAATGAACTGGGCCATGCCAAATCCTCAATGGGATCTAAAATGTGGATTCCAGATGTAATATGAAATTTAGATTCGACGTTTTCAACAGTCAACTTCACCGGATAATAACCAGATTTTGTAAACGTATAGCTCACGTTTAAAGTGTGACTCGAGTTTTCACTCTCGACGAATATTGTCTTGTTTTCACCAAACTCAAAATTATACGAAACATCCCCGCCTGGATGAGGTGGAACGACAAAAAACACCAATTCGTCAGTTGCAGAAATATTACGGAAAATCAATGAGACATCTGTAATCTTTTCGTATATTTTAATATGATCTAATAATGTGATGTCTGGTGTAACATCGTTTCCCAACAAACAATTCAGCTTTCCTGCTTTACTCAAATCAAAGTACAAACGTCGCTTCGTCCAGTAATGGGCGCGTAGCAGGGCGGTGCGGCCTTGGATGCGTTCAACTCGTGAGTAAAGTCCAGATTCTGTCCACTCCATGCGAAACGAGACACCCGACGATTTGTATTGTAAACCACTAGCACCCGAGTAGCCTAGCATATCGCCTGGAGATAAAAGCAAGTTACTAGCAGAGGAATCAATATAATGCACTCCACCTTTGGAAAATTCGCTATAAACTTCCAAAATTACTTCGTAATTGGCCGTCAGATTCAATGTCAGTTTACGTGTTGGGCAGTACGGATCGAGCGTGTCGCAGATTTTCCCAGTTGAAGGAAATGTATGCGCAGTGGTCGGAGGATTGCATCGTGAGCACTTGTCCCTAAATCTCTCTGCCAGTATACAACTTAAAGTCGTTTGACAATACCTCATTCCTCCGTCACAATTTGGTCGAAAAATCTTAATTGTTAGACTTCCTGGGCCAGTGCTCATAAATTCAAATCCAACCAAAGTGCCAATAACATGCCAAGTTTGCGCCGGCAACACTATCGTAGAACTGGCTTCACCGTCAACAACAGGAACTGGATACTCCGGAATGATATCACCAGTTTTTACTAACATGTTGTCATCCACTTCCAATGGAAAATATTCCGCAGCAATTGAACAGTTTATTTTGATATCATTTCCTCGGCCTATTGCTATATAATTTTCATATGTTTCTTCTCTCAGAACCCAATTCGGGCATGTGGTGCTTAAATGCAACACTTCATGCTGCACTGTTAGTCGTCTAGTTGCTACAGCAACCCGTCTTCCCTCCGTATCCCTTGCTTCAGCGACGAGGTAGAGGTCACCACCTTCCAAAAATTGGTACAGTATCTCACCTGTTGCTCCTGCGCTAAGATTTGCAATATGTACTCCATTTAAACTGACGTCGATGTATGAAACTGCTTCGCCAGAAGATTTTGCAAAAATTTTTATTTCGCTGAACATTTTATTTAGTGGGTCGGAAAAAATTCCCACGGTGCAGTCGGAGCACAGTCTCGGTTCAGAACCTGTTTTATACAAACTGACGGTCGTTTCTCCACCGCAATGTAACACTGGATTTCCAGGGCAAGAAAACGAACATTGGTCGTCGGACAGCTTGGCGAATGTCAAAGCACTTTTGGTGCAATAGCACACAGAGCCTTGAAACAGACCGGCTAATTTGTAGTTTTCCAAGGCGCATGCAATTTTGCAGTCTTCCGGGGTGCTTGCTAGAGACTTGAAAGACGAAGGAAAAAATGTCTGCAGTTTAAACAGTTCATCACGTTCAATACAGCCTTCATAGGACGGGACATGTTTATAAAGCCACGAGTTGAACGGAAGACCGTAATCATGATCATAAATCTCTGTTTTTAAAGCCATTCCGACATTTGCCAAATATGGATATATTCGGATATACCGAGCGACGACAGGAGAGTATAACATTACCATGGCAACGGAATTCGCATCGTACGAAGCTCTGAATTTCTGTGGTTCTTCGTTAATGTCAAGGAAAAACTCCCACTGCATGCCATCTATGCTGTACTCAATTCGAGCCCAGGTGACCCACATATTTTCCTTGCCTTGAAAAGCCACGTACATGATATGACATGAAATGCCTAGATCCACTTGTAAGTATTGATTCTGGTCATTATCCTCGGGTGCTATGACCCATGCACCTTCTCCAAACAGACGGGCCATGTTGGCGCCAGTTATATTGCTTGAGGCGGATGTCACCGACAGAACAGAGTCAGGTATGTCCCCTGATTGCATTCCAATACCTCTGACAGCTTGGTGAATTCTAAAGTTCTTTAACGATCCAATAAAGCTGCTATCTATTGCCACTCCCGTCTCCCAATCCCAGCCGTCTGGTTCCTCGGGAATAAAAGCGATGATGGTGGATTCTAGACGATTATCAATAAATAATGACAGCCTGCTCTCCCATGCATTATAAAACAATTTGATGTTATGCCAGGTGCCATCGGCAACAACAGAATACGAAGAAATTTCATTTGTTCCAATTTGAATATATAGAGTAGAATTCGCCATAACACGCATTGTCGTTCTATAGTCATTTTGATCTGTTGCTCTTCCCAGAAACTTCACGCCGTTTTGAGTTATATTGACGTCGACGTTAAGAAGAAAATCGAACGCACCAAGTTTTGCAGAAGACAAATCTTTTTCCCAAGTTTGAACAGAATTCTCATCGATGATAGTTTTTGAACCTTGCAGATATTTCGAAACATCGAAGAAAACCTCCACTTCTTTTATTCCAATTGTTCCTTTGGTCATTTCGTGGGTGTCAGTAAAATACAGATCAAGCCATTTTGTCCATTTTCGCTCGGAGAAGAATTCACGCATATATGTCTTGCCAGAACCAGTTGCTGGGAACGTGGAGAGATACTCTATTTCATCGCCATAAGAAGACATCAATTTCAATGTTTTAAGATGGTCATATGTAGCAGCATTGTGCACCAGCCAAAGTCGCAACAGGTTAAACGCAACATGTCGATTTAAGTCAATCCGTATAAATGTAGGGGGTGTTTCGAGCAAACTTGAAGGGGGTGTCTCCTTTAGATCTATAACTGTCATACTATGATCTGATGTTAAACCATCGGTGATGAATGGAGTCAGTAAGGTAGAACTCTTATCCTCTACGCGACAACCATAAGCCAAATTGACATATCTACTGGCAAGGTAATTAGTAGAAGAGTCATAGTAAACACTAATTTCTGTGACGCGTGTCAAGGAAGAAGAGGCGACCACCGATATTTCCAATGAATCAGTAGCTTTATCTTCGAATTGTATTTGTTGGGAATATCTAGGATCGGTCAACTTAAACAACTTAGTTTCATCATCTGCAAATTTTATCGTCAAGTCTGTCTCGTCTTTATAACCATGAAACAATATTTTGTTGACAACGTACACGCGATCGAAAGTAAGTGCAATTGTCATAGTTGATTCACTTCGATAAGACTGGACTGTGTCTTTTCCATCAATGACTCTCTGGCATGGGCCATCAGAGTGCGCATTCGATGTGCAACTACCGCCGTATTTTGGAAGGGCGATATTTTGTCCAGGAAAGGGGAAGGAGCCGGCCTCAGTCGATGGATGTCGATAATTGACCGAGAACTTTACAGGTTTTTCAAAATTGTTACAAAGATAATATCCACGTGCTTCTTCTAAGCTAATTCTTCGTTCCCACAAAGCAAGTTCTCGAATTGCCATGCGTGCAGAGCGCGTAGGCACTCCAGTTTTCTGCCCAACTTGAAGACTAGTGAAACCAGTTCTTGCAGGACTACTGCGGGATTTGCTAGTGCCAATAATCTTTTTCTTATTATTCACCAGAGCTTCCAGACCTTTTACCGGATCCCAAAATACAAATACATGTTTCCAAACCGTTCTGCCAAGACGGAGCGTTGCTGAATATTCCTTTGCTTTAATTCTAATTGTGATTTTAAATTCAGACCCCTTGTAATTTAGAGAAAATCCAAAATTTGACAGCCAAAGAATTTGTTTCCAAGCACTAGCCGGGTCAGCATCTAAAGATGACACCCAGAAAGCGATGGTGTATCCAGCAGTGCAAGTTGTTATGTCAGAAAAACAACCATCATGGAATTTCGAAAGACGTAATCCCCCTGAATACGCGCCGGAGAGGTACAGTGAAGATGATGTATGACCATCGATAAATGGTCCAAAGGGTAGTACTTGAACTTCGTTTGCGTCACGAATGTAACCGTCTTTTCCTCGGCGGAGCTCGGCAATGCTCGTACCGCCAATGAGTTTGTCCGCAAGCCAGAAGTAGTCGGCTTTCTCGTAGCATTTACCTATATGTTTCCAAAACGTCAACTTTACTGGTTTTAAAGAGGAACACGAGATGCCCCACACTCTCATTTTAAGTGATGTCGTATCCTCGACCGTTTTCACGACGCCAGCTCGGTGACCAATTTCCCAATGCGTAGCATTTCTGTTGATAAATAACAGCATTTTGTTCTCGTGATATTGCTGCGAAAAGGATTCATTTTTCATTTGGGTAACTTCTTTGTTGAAAATTTTTAAAACGCCAAGCTCCTTTCGCTTTGTGTCAATGATAAACTTATACGAGTGTGAGGACAAGACAGATGGCTTGTAAGCAATGTACAAAGTTAACGTCTCGTGAAATGTCAAGAACATTTTCACAGATCCGGTAAACGGAGACCAACTTCGGACGACTGACTTGTCGGTTGATAATGAACGATGCTCCATGTTTAATTCTTGATAGTCTCTGTCACAGTTCTCGTCGTAAATTTGAATATTTCTGAAACCTGGCAACACATAACCGTCTGAATTCATCAACCCATTGTCAGTGTATATGGACAGCACTGTGAACGTTACTGTTGCCGATGACCGCGAAGCGAATTTCTTTGCATCCAAAGCTTCCGATGTGCCATTGATGTTTTGCGTCAAAGTCATCTGTAAACTGGGTCCATCATCAAAATTAATAACAATTTCTTTGATTTGAGAATTTTCCCATGAGCGTTGCTCAATCATAACTTTTGTCATCCGAAAAGCTTTAGGGAACTCTACTCGATACCACGCTCCAACGAGTTGGGCCGAGATCCATTCTCCAGACTCTGGGGAGTTAGTTCCATTAGATAAAATGTTCCAACACATTGCAGCATTACTCGCCGACTGCGAACTTTCACACGAGTCAGCAAGATACAGCAAGTTTTTGGAAAAACAGTTAAGGTTTGCCTCTTTAGACAGACATCCGGCTTTGCAAGGGCAAATGTTTAATAGCAATGCAAGCCAAAGAGCCAGCCATAGGCTTCTCACGGTAACATAGAACAAAGTGAACGACTTCTTCATTATTAAAATCACCAAGTCCTTGCAGAATATCTTCACTTTTTACATGACTTAACACCCTTCGAGCAACTTCAAAACAGAAAGACTACAAAAGAACACTATTAGAACAAATACTGAAATTCATTTTAATTTAACCGTATACTCACTTGTCGAACGCAAAATGAATGTGCGACACGCACTCCAGTGTACGTAAATTAGTGATTGAGTTACTGGGAGCCAGCCACAACATGGAGGCTTACCAGGAAAAACAAACAAAGTAACTGCTTACAGACAATACGGCAAAATTGTAAATAATTAATACGACCGAGCAAACAACTGTTGCTACGACGTGAATCGACACGAGAAATCCAAATCATGAGGTTAACTAGACAAAGCAGGTCTGACTACAGATTATAGACAAAGTATTTTACATTACATGTAAGTCGATGTGTTTATGTTTAAATTATATTCAATGTAACGCATATTGGATCTTGAAGCGGGAGATTTACCTCGAAACGTCTCGAAGTTTCGGCAGTTCAGACGCAAA
>ERZ1738536.26-NODE-64-length-14580-cov-15.079174_pt1 | contig 14580 bp, 2 predicted proteins | sample MGYA00581727_ERZ1738536 | MGnify/ENA primary metagenome ERZ1738536 (study PRJEB40740, sample SAMEA7388100) | Antillogorgia elisabethae | biome: Marine coral reef biome; feature: Environment associated with an aquatic invertebrate; material: Seawater | host...
CAGTCAGTCTTGCTGCAACACACATCCTTGGCATCTTCCCCTGCGAAAATGACCTCATCCTTGTAGGCTGATTTCAATCCACAGAGATTGGGGTCGCTAGTCAAGGCCTGAACACATGTGGATGCTGGCACCGCTCCTTTGGAGCAATGGTCGCCCGTGCAACCTGCGTCACACTGATCACCTTCACAGCCGTTGGCGCAACCAACACCTTGACAACCAGCTGCACAATAGGCTCCTTTGCACTTGGCAGCGCAGCGTCGGCCAACGCATCCAGCAGCGCAATGGGACTTCGCACCTGCAGTTCCACTGCATTCTTTTCCACAGAAATTGCCCTGGCATCCCTTTGCACATTCAGCACCAGTGCACTTGGCAGCACACATTGTTCCCACACACTCAGAACCACAGGCTTGTTGCTCCCCATTCGTGCCCGAGCACTTGTAGGCACATTTGTATCCCTGGCACTTGGCGGCACACATGCCGCCAACGCACTCAGAGCCGCATTCCTCGCCCTTGCACTGTTTGGCACAAGTCTGACTGCTGCCACTCCCGCTGACGCAACCGAAACCACAGCGTTCACCTTCGCAGAGTTCAGCACAGCTGCTGCCATCGCACCGGTACGCACATTCTAAACCTTGGCATTTCGTTCCGCAGGTGCCCACATCCTCATGTTTGCCCTGGCAACGATAAGCACAGCGGTCACCAATGCATTCGGCGGCGCACATGGTACCAATGCATTCGAAACCGCATTGCCTGCCCTTGCACTTGTAAGCGCAATGGCCTTCACTACCTTTCTCACCACTGCAGTAGCTGCCGCAACGATCACCGTCGCATTCTCTGGCGCACTCAGTGCCTTTACAGTAGTAGCCACACTCCAAACCTTTGCAGCCCATACCGCACTGTTGTTTCGTATCGCCACCAGAACATTCATAGCCGCACTTGTTCCTTGGCAGCCAGAGGCGCAATTTCCACCAATGCATTGAGATCCACATTCAATACCCTTGCAGTCACGTGCGCACTCCTCCTGGCCGAACAAAGATCCTGCACACTTGTAGCCACACTTTTCGCCTTGGCAACTCTTTGCACATGCTGGGCCTCCGCATTTCTGGCCCACAGTCATCGCCTTACATGCAGGTTCATCGATGTAAAAGCCATCATTGCAGCTGGCACAGTGATCGGCCTGCGCGCGCTTCGTTTGTTCCACACAACTCTGGCATTGCCCTCCAGTACCAAGAGAACAACTCCATGCTTCACAGCCACCATCAAAGTATGGTGCACCAATCTTGGCAGTCACCGCTCCGGTATATCCTGCATCGCATTTGCAGCCGCTGACGATGTCAGAGCCACTGGCATGAGCCGGGCATGCAGCAGGAGTGCACTTTCCGCTGAAGCCAGACGGTGCTGCTGTAATTACACCTTCAAAGCCAGCATTGCAGGTACAGCCTTGTTGCACATCTGTACCTCCGGAGTTGGCTGGGCAATCCACAGCAGTGCAACTGGTGGTGTAATAAGGTGCCGCGGTGCTGGCAGCTACGCTACCGATGAAGCCGTCTTTGCATGTGCATCCACTTGGGACATTTGGTCCCTTGGAATTCTTAGGGCAGGCGACTGCATCACAAGAGCCCTCGAAGAAAGGCGAATCTCCGCTAGCAGTGATTTCACCACTGTAGCCCGCCAAACAGCTGCATCCACTGGGCACATCCGTGCCACTGGAATGCGTTGGGCATGCCACTGCTACACAGGTGCTAGTGTAAAACGGTGTCGCTTCGGTGGCCAGCACCGTTCCAGAGAAGCCGCTGTTACACTTACAACCACCCGGCACATTGGTTCCAAAAGAGTTCGCCGGGCAGGCCACGGCCTCGCAAGTTCCGGCGAAGAATGGTGCTGACGTGGTCGCTGAGATACTGCCGCTATAGCCTGCATCACAAGCGCAACCGCTAGGCACATCGGTACCAGTGGCATGTGCTGGGCACTTCACTGCTGTGCAGCCATCGTTGTAATATGGACTGGTAGCTGTGGCGGTCACTGCCCCGCTGAAGCCAGCATTGCATGTGCAACCTTTGGATACATCCGTACCCTGCGCGTTGCTTGGACATGCCACTGCTTCGCAGCAAAGCTCCTGAGAATTTCCGAGAGTGGCTTTTGGTTTGGGCTTGAAGCCAACTGGGCAGGTGAAAAGACTGCAAGTCTCTTCGCAAACACCCGTGAAGAATGGAGCACTGGTGCTGGCAGTGATAGTACCACTATAGCCCTCGTTGCAGGTGCATCCGCTCGGCACATCAGTACCGTGAGAGTTCGCGGGGCAAGCCACAGCTGTGCAACCTTCACTGAAGAAAGGAGAGGCCTTCGATGCTGTGACCGTTCCGCTGAATCCTGCTTTACAGGTGCATCCGCTCGGGATGTCAGTGCCTTGGGAACCTGCTGGGCACTTCACAGCAGAACAGCTGCCTTCGTAGTACGGATTTTCATCATCTCCGGTAATGGTACCGGAGTAACCTGCCAAACAGTCGCAGCCACCAGGGATGTTGTTGCCCGTGCTGTGTGCAGGGCATGCCACTGGCGTACAGCTTCCCGCGAAGAAAGGACTAGCCGTGGTGCCTACGATGCTTCCCTTATAACCTTCCTTGCACTTGCATCCAGCAGGCACGTTGTCTCCTACAGAGTGTGCAGGGCATGCCACTGCTTTACACTCGCCACTGAAGAAAGGTGTGGCTGTGGTTGCGGTGATGGTGCCAGAGTACCCCGCCACACAAGCACATCCACTTGGCACATCTGTTCCACTGCTGTGCGCTGGACACTTCACAGCTGTACAGCTGCCCGTGAAGAACGGATCCTTGATGGACTTGGTGATGCTACCACTGAAGCCAGCCACGCAGCTGCAGCCAGCCGGGATGTTGTTGCCAGCAGAGTTGGCAGGACAGGCTACTGGGGCACAGGCACCTTTGTAGAAGGGTGCCTTGGTAATAGCCTGGATGCTTCCGCTGAAGCCTGCTTCGCAGTCGCAGCCTGCTGGTACGTTGGCACCCTCCGAGTTGGCTGGGCAATCCACCGAAGTGCATGACCCGCTGTAGTATGGGCTTGTGCTGGAAGGACTGATCTTGCCATTGAATCCTGCTTTGCAGCTGCAACCATCCACCACATTACTGCCACTGGCACCTGAAGGGCATGGCACGGCTTCGCAGCACTGATTGAGGGTAGAGCCTACCACATCATCACCCAAGGGTTGCCAGCCTTGAGGACAAGTGAAGAGTGCGCAAGTCTTCACGCAAGTGCCCGAGAAGAAAGGATCCACACTGGTAGCAGTGATGGTACCAGAATAGCCTTTGTCACAAGTGCAGCCTGCTGCCAAGCTTTTGCCGTGACTGTTCTTTGGGCATGAGACCGCCTCACAGGATCCTGTGAAATAAGGAGCCTCTAAGCTCTTGGCAATGGAGCCGGTGTATCCTGCATCACAGGTGCAGCCGCTGTGTACGTTGAGGCCACTGGAACCCGCGGGGCAGGCGACAGGAGTGCAGCAGCTGTCAGTGCTGGAACCAATGGCGGTGCCCGGCTTTGGGGTGTAGCCTGCAGTGCATTCGAAAGTGGAGCACTTCTCCTGCGAGCACAAGGCTGTCACCTGGACGCGGTGATTGCCACTCCAGCGGGTGCACTTGTGATCGATCGGGGCAAAACTGTCACCACTACTCTTCTTGTCCGGGGCAAAGCACTTGTTGTCCACTCTCCACCAAGAGAAGCAAGTGCATCCAACAGCATCACCCACCTTACAATCCACAGTGGTCCAACGTTTGTCGGTCACCTTGACTGAACTCACCTGTGGGATAGTCTCTGTGGTCCAACATGTAGCAGCAGCACGGACGCGGGTGCTTCTGTATCCCGCTTGTGCGGTGCACTTTCTGCCATTCGCACTGACAAAGCTACCATCTGCTTTGGCACCTCCCCAGCACTTCTTAACCCACATGCCAGCAGGACACGTGACAGTGACCCTCTTGTCGTCGCCATAGCGAGACCATCCAGAGATCACATTGTGTCGTTTCTTGCACACGGTACCAACGCGTGCAAAACCAGGGTTGCAGCTGGCACATTGGTTGTCCGCCGTGCGCTGGTCTTGAGCGACGCAGGTCTTGCACGAAGAGCCACCCTTCTTCTCGCAGGCATAAGCCTTGCAGCCTGTGCCGGAGATGTAGTAACCAGGGTTGCAAGTGGCACAGTGGTCCTCTGCCTGTCGCTCTCGGATCCCTTTGCATGTCTTGCATTTGTCCCCAGCACCAGTGGAGCATGGCACCACCTCGCAAACGGCCTGCAACCTTCTCTTGCCGCCATTGCCTGCGCAACGGCCGCCGTTCGGCTCGAAAACCGCCACGTTTCCACATTGCTTGGACACTTCCCATGCTGAATGGCAGGTGCAAGCAACAGCTTTTGGGCATGGTACTGTCAGTCTTCCTCGTGCCCATTGGCCATTGTGTGACATCAAGCCGAAAGTCGGGGTAGTGCTGCAGGTCGCCTTGGCCCGCAGGGGCTGGCGCTCGCGGCCCGTCTGCACCGTGCACTTCTTGGCGGCATCGTCCACATAGGCACCATCGCCCCAGTCGCTCTTCTTCAGAACTTCGCACGTCTTGATCCACATGCCTTCAGGGCACGTGGCCGTGGCAATGGCATCGTCCGCACGTCCAGACCAGCCACTGTGCACCACGTGTTGGTCCTTACAAATGCGTCCCACCAAGGCAAAACCCGAGTTGCAGCTAGCGCAATGGCTTTCCACCTCACGTTTGCCCGGTGCAGGACAGGACTTGCACACGCTGCCCGTGCTCCCCGTCTTGCACTTATAGGCCTGGACCACGGTGAAGATCGCATCAGCCCAGTTGGCCGGGATTTTATCTCCATCCTTCACGATGGTACGATCCACAGCCCCAGAAGAACGTTGAGCTACAAAACGGTTGTACTTGGCATTGTGCAGGGCAATCTTGCCTGATCCCATGTCCACAATGGTGAAGCGTGCCTCATCCGAGATGGAACTCTCAGCTACTTTGCCGGTACGCAAAATGTCCTTGTCCGTCATTTCCATGTAACTCTGCAAGTTGGTATTATAGAAGGCCAGTTGACCCAAGCCAGCATCTACCACCTTGAACCGAAGGCTTTTCCAGTGATCTTTCAGTTGATTGATGTTGGCTTTGTATCCCACCATGGCCAAATCCTTGGTCATCTGGAGGTAACGGCCATTATTGTGCAACGCCACGATACTGCCAGGGGTTAAACCTGGAATCGCCTGTACCACCTTGAACCGCTCCCAACTCCAGCCACCGGGCAAGTGCAACATGCCTTTGGTGCCGCTGACGTCCAGCGCTTTATTGCCCAGACGGATGAAGCGATTGTGGTTGCTGTTGTGGAAGGCCACATCCCCATTTCCAGCATCCACCATGCGGAACAACTCCCAGCTGCGCATGTGACCGATGTTGCGCATGTTTGTACGGTCCATACACACATACTTGTTCTGGCGTGGGTTCTTGAATCCCACACGTCCTGCACCACCCTCGTAGACCTTGAAACGCTCGGCTGCCCAGCCATTCGGCAAGGCATCTGCCCTTCGAGGAGGACTGCGTTGCATGTCGTTGGTCACCATCTTCATGAAGCGATTGTTGGCCTTGTTGTGCAAGGCAATGGTAGCACCCACCAAGGCCGACTTGCATGTGCCGGTGAAGTATGGATGGCCTGACTTGGCCTTGATATCACCAAAGTAACCCTTAAAGCAGCTGCAGCCACTTGGCACGTTCTTACCAGTAGTCCAGGAAGGGCATGCCACAGCATTGCAGGCACCTGTGAAATAAGGACTGCTGGTCGAGGCTGCAATGGCACCAGAGAAGCCTGCATTGCAGCTGCATCCTTCTCCAATGCTCTTGCCAGCAGAATTGGCAGGGCATGCCACGGCCTGACATTTCGTTCCAACCAACTTGTAACCAGCATTGCAGCTAGCACAATGGTTCTTCACTGTACGATCATTGTGATTCTTGCAGCTCTTGCATGCGGAACCGCTGCCGGTGCCACAGGTGAACTTCACATTGATAATGGTAAAACGTTCCCAGAGGTACCAGTGTGGCAAATCGTCCGCGTCCCTCACTGGACTGGTGTCAGCAGCCTTGGCATGGAGGCGGATGTAGCGGTTATATCTTGGATTGTGGAAAGCCAACTGTCCCTTTCCTCCATCCACCACTGTAAAGCGCTCATCCGTCCAACTACCTGGAAGTCTGCCATCGGAACGCTTGCCACTGACACGCAAATCCAAGCCGTGCAAGCGCACGAAGCGCTGTTCCTTCACGTTGTACAAGGCAATCAAGCCAAAGCCAGCGTCCACCACACGGAACTTAGCCCAGGTCCAAGCATCGCTGAAACCATTCTTGGCCTTCACCGGACTCACAAAGGTGTCTTTGGAATTCAATCCCAAGAAACGATTGTGGTGACCATTATGAATGGCAATGACGGATCCAGGTGCCAGCAATGGATGGGGCTGACGAATGGTGAAGGTCGTCCATTCTCCTTGGATCTGATCTGCACGGTAGGACATCTTGCTGATCATAGTAGCTCCCGTCATCTGCATCCATGCATTATGTGCTGGTGAATGGAAGGCCACATCCTTACCAGTCCATACAGGCACCCACGTGGTGTCACTCTCAGCACAGCCAGAGCATCCGGAACAATCACAAATATAATCCTTCTTGTCTTTATTCCTGGCATCCGATCCTACCAACTTGCCAATGCCGCATCCCCAGACACCATCATGGTTGCACCACTGGGAACAAATGTTCAGTCCGAACTTGGCATCGTCACACTGCGGCACTGGTTCTGCTGCCGGTTCCAAGTCACCCGAAGACTTCACGCTAATGACCTTCTTATAGTATGGATTCTTCAAGGTGACTCGGCCTTTGCCGGCATCGATCACCAAGAAGCGTTCAGCTTGCCATCCTGCAGGGAAACTGTCCTTGCCCCTGATAGGGCTTCGTGTCATGTCGTGCTTACCGAGCTTCACATAGCGATTCCAAGCGCTGTTGTGAATGGCAATGGTGGAGCCCACCATCACAGACTGACAAACGCCACCCTTCAGCACGTAACCAAAGTTACAGCTCTGGCAATGGTCATCCATCTGCTGGTCTGCTTGCGCGCGGCAGCTGCTGCAGAGGCGATTCTTGCCCTCTTGACATTTGAAGGCCTGGCAATCGCGGCTGAAGAGGTAGTAACCACCATTGCACTCGGCGCAGTGGCTATCTTCCTTACGTTTGCCTTGCGACACGCACGTCTTGCACTTGTCTCCCGCACCCGTAGTACAGCCATAGGCCTTGCAGTTCTTCCCTTGCAAGTAGTGCCCACCGTGGCAAGAATTGCAGTGGTCATGTTGAGTTCGGTGTTTTTGTGCAACGCAGCTGCGACACTTCTTGGTGTTGCAGCCATAGGGCTTACACTCTCCATTGTCCAAGTAGTAACCAGGGTGGCAAGCATTGCAATGATCGTCTTTCGTGCGTAGATGTTGTGCTACACATGTTTTGCAGTTGCCCCCGCATGCATACGCCTTGCAGCTGGTACCAGACACATAGTATCCCGGGTTGCAGCTTTCGCAATGATCGACGGCGGCACGTTCTCTATAGCCCTTGCACGTCTTGCACTTGTCGCCAGCGCCCGTGGAGCACGGAACCATCTCGCAAATAGCGTTCACCATCTTGGGGCCACGACTGGCACGTGCGCAAATGCCATTCGTAGGGCCGAAGATTGAAGTACTATGGTCGCACTGCTTGCGCACTTCCCACAAAGATTCACAGGTACAAAAGATGGCAGTTGGGCAGATGGTCTGGATCTTACCTCTTTTGAATCCACCAACTGATTTCAAGCCATAAGTCTGCTTGGTAGTGCAGGTGGCCTTGGCCCTGAGCCGGTTGCGATCTGTGCCCGTCCGCACGGTGCATTTTTGGGCGTTCTCATCCACGAAAGCACCATCGCCCCAGGACCAACGATTGTGGCGATGCCTCTCAATATCACACCGTTTGAGCCACATGCCTGCAGGGCACACCGCCGTGGCCACAGCATCATCCCGACCGCCAGACCAGCCGCTGCGTGTCACGTGGCTGCTCTTGCAAGTACGACCCACGATGACGGTGCCCTTCGGGCAAGTCTTACAATGCACATGAGCCTGTCGGTGCTTCTGTGCCACGCAGGTGGCACAGACGTCGGTATTGCAGCCATAAGCCTTGCAAGTACCTTTCTCTGGATAGTAGCCCGGATGGCAAGATGCACAATGGTTCGCGCTTGTTCGTAAGTGCTGTGCCACACAGCTCTTGCAAAGCTTGGTGTTGCAGCCATAGGGCTTGCACACGTTGCCATCCAAGTAATGGCCACCATGGCAGCTCGCGCATTGATCATTTTTGGTGCGTTTTTCTTGAGACACACAGGTCTTGCACTTTCCACCACAGGAATAAGCCTTGCACGTGGTGCCAGAGAGATAGTAGCCAGGATTGCAGCTGGCGCAGTGATCGATGGCCGCTCGCTCTCTGTATCCCATGCAGGTCTTACATTTGCTTCCGGAACCAGTGGAGCAGCCTGCGACCTCACAAATCGCCGACACCTGCTTCGGGCCGCGACTGGAGCGCTTGCAGCGGCCACCAACTGGTGCAAAGGTGGCTTGACTGCTGTCACATTGCTTGCGCACTTCCCAGAACGTATGGCACTGACAATGAATTGCCTTTGGACAAATGGTTTGCCTAACGCCTCGGTGCATGCCGTTTGTTCTCACACCATAGGTCTGCTTGGTGGTACACAAAGCCTTGGCTTGGAGTCGTTGCCGGGACGCGCCCGTGCGCACGGTACACTTCTTGGCGTCGTCGTCCACGAAGGCGCCATCGCCCCAGTCCCAATGGTTGCCTCTTCGTCGATTGATATTACAGCTTTTGAGCCACATACCGTTGGGACAGATGGCCGTGGCCACGTTATCATCATGGTGTCCCGACCAACCGCTGTGGACCCAATGCTCGCTCTTGCAGTCACTGCCAATCACCACTTTGCCACTATGGCACGTCTGGCAATGCGCATGTCCCTTTCGCAAGTGTTGGGCGACACAGCTCTTGCACTTCTTCGTATCGCATCCAAAGGGCACGCACTTGCGATTGTGCAGGTAGTAACCAGTATTGCAGGTCAGGCAGTCATTCGATGACTGACGTGTTCCATGCGGCTGGCAGGCTTTGCACTTGTTTCCACCACCCGAGTTGCATTTGTAGACCTGGATCACTTGGAATTCGGCCCAACCCCAACCGTGGGCTGGAAACTTGTCACCATCCCTCGGATGGGTCACATACGAATCGCCATTGCCGTGCACTGCCAGGAAGCGATTATACTTGGCATTGTGCAAGGCCACCTTGCCACCACCCAGATCCACCACAGTCCAACGCCCCTCATCGTCCAACTTGGTGGAGCGCTTCACGTCATTGTTGGTCATCTCCACAAAGCTCTTCATGTTGTCGTTGTACAAGGCGATTTGGCCCATGCCCGCATCAGCCACCTCGAACCAGACGCTCGTCCACTTGTCTGTCATCGCGCCAATAGAACTCCTGTGGGAATTGACATGCCATGAGTGGGTAATCTGCAAGTAGCGTTGGTTGGCAGGGCAGTAGATGGCGACCAAGTTTCCGGGTTTCAGGCTGCTCACCGCCTGGACCACTTGAAAGCGCTCCCATTGCCAACCACCGGGCAACTGATTCATACCCTTGCGGCCACTGGTGTCCATCGTACGATCCGACATTCGCAAGAAGCGATTGTGGTTATCGTTATGCATCGCCACTTCGTTGTTGCCTGCATCCTTGATGCGGAATCGTTCCCAATTGCCATAGTTGCCATTGCTTTTGGCGTCCGCATGGTTCATCATGGCATACTGGTTTGCCCAAGTGCCTTTGATACCCACGCGACCAGCACCGCCCTCCACAATCTTGAAGCGTTCGGCGGCCCAACCGCTTGGCAAATGATCTGCATTCCTCGTTGGACTTCGCGTCATATCGTTCTTCACCATCTTCATGAAACGATTGCTGTTCTTGTTGTGAAAGGCGACAGTGCCACCCACCAAGGCAGACTTGCAGGAACCTGTGTAGTAAGGAGAACTTCTGGAAGCCGTCAATGAACCAAAGTAGCCCTTCCAGCACTTGCATCCACTGGGCACTGTAGATCCATCGGACCATTGAGGGCACTTGGCTGCAATACACTTGGAATTGTGCAAGTAGTAGCCAGCATTGCAGCTGTTACATTGGTTCGTAAACTTTCGCTGCCCCGGTGGAGGGCAGCTGCGACATTTGCCGCCGCCACCACTGTGGCAATGGAAACTGGCCTGAATGACTTGGAACATGGCAGCGTGCCAGTTTCCAGGCAGCTTGTCACCATCCCTGTGGCCAGTGGCATATTGATCGTTATTGGTGTGCATTGCGACAAAGCGATTGTGCAAGGCATTGTGCAATGCGATCTTGCCACCACCCGCGTCCACGACGGTGAAGCGGGACTCATCGTTGAAGACGGTGGTGCGATACATATCTCCGCGATGAAGCCTCACATAGTTCTTGAGCCACTCGTTGTACAAGGCAATTTGCCCATTTCCACCATCCACCACCTTGAAACGCACCGATGGCCAGCTATCGTGCAGTTGATCCACACGGCACGGATGGCCGTTCAGATGCCAGGCGTGAGTCATCTGGAAGTAGCGACCCATAGAGTACAACGCAATGACAGTACCAGGCTTAAGTCCAGGAATCGCCTGAACCACCTTGAAACGTTCCCATTGCCATCCACCTGGTAGATCCTTCATGCCCCTGTGTCCACTCGTATCCATGGTACGATCGCTCATGCGCAGGAAACGATTGTGCTGGTCGTTATGCAAGGCCATATTGCCTCCGCCCGCATCTCGCACACGGAATCTTTCCCAGCTTCCCATGTGGCCAATGCTCCTGGCGTCCGCACGAGCCATGCAATAAAACTGATTATTCCAACCTTTGATACCAATGCGTCCATCACCTCCATCGAAGATCTTGAAACGTTCTGCACGCCAACCGTCGGGCAACTGATCGGCTTTTCTTCCAGGACTTCGTGTCAAGTCATTGTTGACCATCTTGATGAAACGTTGATTCCAAGCATTGTGAAAGGCAAAGGTACCGCCCACCAGCTCGGACATGCAGCGTCCCGAGTAGTATGGAGCACTGGTCGTTGCTCTGATAGATCCAAAGTAACCCTTCCAGCATTTGCATCCACTGGGAACATTTTGTCCATCCGTCCAGGCAGGACATCCAACCAAATGGCACTTATGGTTCTTCAAGTAGTAGCCCGCATTGCAGGCATTACATTGGTTGTTCATCTGTCGATGCCCTGGTGCTACACAGCTGCGACAATGGCCACCGCCCCCCGTTTTGCAGCTGAAGACCTTGATGATGCTGAACATGCAATCGTGCCAGCTGCCATGCAGTTTGTCTCCATCCCTGGGGCCAGTCGGATAAGTATTCCCATGAACGTGTTGGCATAAAAAGCGATTGAAGCGTGGGTTGTGCAAGGCAATCCTTCCATGACCCGCATCCACCACGGTGAATTTGGCCTCATCATTGAGCGCCGTCGTGCGGTAGATATCATGAGGGTGGAGTCGGACATAGTTCTTCATCCAATAATTCCACAAGGCAATTTGCCCATTGCCCACATCCTTCACCTGAAAGTACAAGCTGTGCCAGCCATCTTGCAATTGATTAGGACTAGCACGCCAACCTCGCAATTGCCATGCATGATACATCTGTATGAAACGGCCGCGTGCGGTCAGTGCAATGATCGACCCAGGTCTCAGGTTGGGAAGCGCCTGAACAATCTTGAAGCGCTCCCATTGCCAACCACCAGGCAAAGCTCGGCAATTTCTATGGCCGCTGGTATCCACGTGTACATTGCTCATACGCACGAAGCGATTATGGTGGTCATTGTGCATGGCCACATTGCCACTGCCAGCATCCCAAACGCGGAACCTCTCCCAGCCATAAAAGTTCTTGGTCACAGCCATGTTATGATGAGCCATGACCATAAACCTCCCTGCTGCATATCCATGCAAACCGACACGTCCGTGACCACCATTATAGATCTTGAACTTTTCTGCCCTCCAACCATCGGGCAGCTGATCCGCCCTTCTCGGGGGACTGCGCATCATGTCATGGTGTGTCATCTTGAGGAAACGGTTGTGAGCCGCACTGTGGAAGGCAAAGGTTCCACCAATCAATGCAGACTTGCAGTCGCCGTTGAAGTACGGCGCACCTGCTTTTTTAGTGAGACCACCAAAATAGCCCTTCCAACACTTGCAGCCGTGCACCACGTTGGGTCCATCTGTCCACCAAGGACATGGGGCAGGTGTACAACCACCTGAATAGTAGGGATGACGGTTGGTCTTCCCAATGGCGCCTTTGTAACCTGCATGGCAATGGCAACCACTTGGCACATTTCTTCCATGCGAGCCGGCAGGGCAGGGCGCTGGTGTGCAGCACTTGCCCACGCTGTGACCAATGGTGTTATGGTGCTTGCGCACATAGCCTGCAGGACAATTGTAGCGGCCACAAGGTTTCTGCGAGCACAAGGCAAAGACCTTGATATGGAAGTTGCCAAAACGACGGCACATGCCATTCTCAGGACGGAAGAAGCCCCAGCGTGAGGTAGCCCATCGGTTGGTCCAAGCACCACACTGATTTCCAGCGCGCCACGCACTCATGCAGGTACATCCAATGGCTTCACCTTTGCTGCAGCCCCGTTGGAAGTGATTTCGACGCCAGTGATGCCCACCCTCAGCAAGGGTGTACTGGGTCCAGCATCGTGCAATGGCACGCACATTTTCATGTCCATGTCCACTCTGGGCATGACAGCGTCGTCCATTGTGACTGGGCCAGGCACCATCGTTGTGATGACCTCCATTCGAATAGCACTCCTTCACCCACATGCCATTCGGGCAATCCACCCATGTGACTCTGTCATCACCACGATGACTCCATCCACTGTGCACCACATGCTCCGTCTTGCAGGTGCGTCCAACCAATGCCCATCCACCGTGGCAGGCATTGCAGTGGTTGTTTTGCTGTCGATGCTGCAGTGCAGGGCAGCTCTTGCAGGGATGCCCGCAAGTATAGGCTCTCTGGCAGCACTTCCCCACGCTGTGACCAATGGTATTTGGATGCTTTCGAGTCCAGCCTCCAGGACATCTGTAGTTGCCGCATTTTTTCTGTGAGCACAAGGCAAAGACCTTGATGTGAAAGTTGCCGTAACGTCGGCACCTGCCATGCTCCACTCCAAAGTGACCCCATCGTGCGGTAGCCCAACGGTTGGTCCAAGCACCACATTGATTTCCACTGCGCCACGCACTCATGCAGGTGCATGAAATGGGTTCACCTCTGCTGCAGCTCCGTTGGAAATGACCTCTACGCCAGTGATGCCCGCCCTCAGCAATCATTGGGGTGGTCCAGCATCTGGCAAACGCACGGACAGCTTCACGGCCATGACCACTCTGTGCGTGACAACGTCGAGCGTTGTGGCTTGGCCATGCGCCATCATTGTGATGACCTCCATTGGACCAGCAATCCTTTACCCACATGCCATGCGGGCAGTCAACCCATGTGACTTTGTCATCACCACGACGACTCCATCCACTGTGCACCACATGCTCCGTCTTGCAGGTACGTCCCACCAAGGCCCAACCACCGTGGCAAGAGTTGCAATGGTTGTTTTGCTGACGGTGCCAAAAGCCTGGGCAACTCTTGCAAGGATGCCCACACTTTCGTTCATGACAGTAGTGGCCGTATCTGCGCCAACCACTGTGGCAGTGCGTGCAAATAACACGATGTCCCCACCGCCTGCCACGCCAGCAGCCCCTGGGGAGGCGCAAGCGCCAAGGATGGCTGGCCTCCATTTCTCCAGTCATCGCCTCACTCAAGTTCATCGAGCTGTTGGAGACACTCAACCCTTTTTCCGAAGCCATTTCCGAAGCCAAGGCAAGGGAATCATCCTGGTCCATCTTTTCGAACTCGGACACGTGGTTTTCATCATATTCCAGGAAATGGTCGTGTTCCTCATCATGATAATGCTCCTCATCGTGTCCATAAGCATCGTCGTGTTCCCCTTCAGATTCGAGTCCATCCACGATATCGTGTTCCATGCCTTCTTCCATATACATCTCTGATGCATTGCCGAGATCATGGACCGCCTCATCTCCTTTCACAAACAAGGAGTGATTAGTGGTCACATTCATCAAAGCCAAGGCAGGCTCATCACCCAACTTTTTGAAGAGCTGGGTGTGATTGGAACTGCCAAAGCCAGGTTCCTGTACCACCAGATCCAGCGGTGCCGCGACCGCGACATTCACACTGGGTTTCACCTTGGCAGCATGGACCAGGTCCAGCAGCCAGAGCGAACACCATAGCTTCATTGTCAACATCATGAAAATTCCACTGATTTTTGTTGCTACGTTAAGAGAGATTCAGCCACCCTCTCTGGCTCCGCCACGTGCTGAATGTGCACGTAGGGGATGGAAATAGAGAGCTGAGCCAAATCAGCTTGAGCCAAAAT
>ERZ1738536.40-NODE-90-length-13753-cov-8.534823_pt1 | contig 13753 bp, 6 predicted proteins | sample MGYA00581727_ERZ1738536 | MGnify/ENA primary metagenome ERZ1738536 (study PRJEB40740, sample SAMEA7388100) | Antillogorgia elisabethae | biome: Marine coral reef biome; feature: Environment associated with an aquatic invertebrate; material: Seawater | host...
GGTGTAAGTAAATATCCGTGTTCTTCCTTCGTCTTTGTTCAAACTGTTTTGGAGGTGACTGTACGGCAGCCTTTTAAACACACCTACTGACACCCACGCTTCATTCCAAAGTAAAGGAGGAACTCTTAGCTATAAGTGGTTTTACAATCCTGACATATCATGTATGTGTCGAAATTAATGAATTATTATTTTTCCCATCAACTAAGTGTTCCCATTATCACTACTGCGGTCACATAAAATACGGAATGCACCCCAGTGAAGCGCAATGACAATTTAAAAAGTCTCAAATTTGTTGTTATCAAACGCTACGACATACTGGATAGATACGAAGAATTAAAAAGCCGGTGAACGGTGCTAGCCAGCGTTTTTGCTATCAGCCAAACCTGGATTTCTGGTAAACTACAAATTGAAACATTTCCCATTCAAGTAATGTTAAGAGTATCCTATTGGCATTATTGACCCGCGTGCACAATGCGCTGAATCGGTTTGAAAACAGCAAAGAGAGATTAAATTTGTCAATTGAGTTGAAAAAGTGGCCACATTAAAAGTGCCGAAATGTCCACTGACCACTGGCTCAAGCTGTAACTGATATGTCCTTAACATTAATATAGTCATTAAAGAAGTATTACTAATTTGCCATCTTTGCGCAAGAGTGTGCTACGACAAAGATCGGGCCATATTAAACACTAATGAACACAATAACACAAGGTCTGGTCATTAATTTTTATTAGGATGCAGGGATGACGATAGGCCTCTTACTCTTATATCTAAAGGTACATGCATCCTAATTAACAACTGGATTACGAGCTCGAGGTTTCTGTGATATGATAGTTGACATTTATAAACGCGAACCAGAAGACATTTTACAACCTATCAGTTAAAGAGGTATTTTGTAGGCATAGAAAAGTTTGAGGTAGTAAACACGAGCGAAGACAATGAATGACGTCAATCGAACAATGCCAGTTTAGCCAACAATAAAGATTGAAACATGATAGTAAAACAAACTTATAGACTGCTGTGTAAATGTGGCGACATGCCATTAATTTAGCATTCATCAGTTGGAGAGGTATTGTGAAGAATAAGAAAAATTCTTTGGTAGTAAACACAACTGAAGACAACGAAATACGTCCAACGAAATAAGACGGTCCCAGCATGACAATAAAAATCGAAACAGCAATAGGACTCCTATACTGTTATGAAAGTATGACAACCTTACTTGCCTTTAACCCATCATGAGTCGTGTTGGAATAAAATAACCAAAAGTCGTGCTAGTAAACATAAATGAAAACAATGAAATACGTCGAAAGAATTATGATAATCCACGCTTAACAATAAAGGTCTAGAAATGCGATAACTCTAATATACTGTTATGCAAATATGACAATCACTCATTTACACCTATCATGACTTCCATTGTGTAAATAAAATACGAAAAAGTCCGTGCTAGGAAACACGATATACATGTAGCAATAACAGACTTCAAACGAAAAATGACAGTCCAGCTTGTAATGAAACAGTGACTCTCTTATCCCAGGATAAAAGGGTTGAAGAGTTTTTAAGTACAACAGTAACTCTTTCTTACTCGAGGGGCCTTTATTGACAAGCAAAATCTTCAAGCGTAATATATAGCGGTTGTCAGAATACTGTAAACATTTGAAATTAGACTTTCAAAGACAGGGTAGTAAATTATAATAACAATGTCTTCACAATGATCACTCGAACAGTTCTATAATTGCATCTTATTTCTAGGTGGTTGCATCATGCGCAAAAAAGCAGAAGCAATTTAAGAGTTATAATTTACAAATTCGAGATTTCTTTCAGGTGATCATTGACTAAGGCCAAGTCTGAATCAACCATCACCTCGTAGAAATCATATGAACAAAAGATCAAACATAAAGTATTCCACAAAATATTTCAGAAACACAGGCCAAAAAAAGGGCCAGAAAAAATGATTCCTTTGCGACTCGCCATCTGGTAATAGAAAGTAACTAAAGCAGCCAATCAAATTCCAGCATTTGCAATAGCACATAAGTACATGATTTTACTAAAACTGTATTGCTCGAGCATATAGAATGTTGCAGGCTTAAAGGCATATCCTACCGTTGCATGCTTGGTAGGAGCATTCTATACCAGTTATATCATGTTTTTAAGAACACGTGTATATATAAGCACGAAAATTGGAAACAGTTAGTCCTATTTTTTGCTACCATATGGTTTCTGTTATCTTTATTATTTGTGTCACTAGTTGTTTCAAAACAAACTTTAATTGAAAGCGATCTAAACTTCCGTCTATGCATGTACGTACGTGCGCATGAACCGACTCCTTGTGTACACTCGAATAAAACTTTTAACTATTTTGTTTTTCAACCATGCATTCCGGTTCCGCATGTTTTCTGTGAGTAAACACGCAACGAGAATTTTGGAAGTCCCTGAAAAAAGGAATATTACTTAAAGAAATGAAAAAGTTGGTCTCTGGGTTTTGACAATGACTTCGTGCATATTTTTCGAAGCAGTTTGTATGATTAAATTTAGCAATATCATGTTTAGAAAGTTTTCAATTTTTCCGCGTCTGTGGGCGTATCAAAATGGCAAACTGGAATGAGCTGTCGAGGTTATTTTCCCATACACGGGCTGTAGGTGGGAATCACCAAATCTTTAACAGTCATAAACTGACTCTGTTTATATATTGCCATATATCAGCAATGTAATATATGGCGTTTCCCTATAAAGCGTTTTCACGCATGTAGCGGTCCCAGTTAAGGCAAGCCAAAATACGTTGCCACAAAAACATCAAGTATTTCTTTAACCAATCCTAGAAAGGATCTAACGAAGTTAACGAAGTGGACAGTTAATATTTTTGTGACCTCACTAGACCAACTGGCAGACAAAATTTGTTGATTCAACCTTTCTAGGCTCCGTCAGGTGGAATAAAACATCATGCGCAAAAATTGAAGAAATTTTCTGGAAAACCAAAAAGCAAAATCGTGAAATAATTCAGATTTTCAAGTCACACTTTACATGAGTGGCTGTTGTCACGCACATATCTAGCCAAATTTTAACACATTTGTGTAGGTAAACGATTGCCAAACGCATGAAACATGAAGCAAAAAGCCTTTTGTGGGTCATCTACTATTGCGTGGATATTTTAGTCGATTTTATTCTCGAAGATGGCGCGCTTCTTCGAGAAACTTAATTTCTAAAATATTTTCTGCTAGTCAGGTAGAGGAAACAGATCATTCCCCGCGGAAACAACTTAAATTCCTGGTTTCATAGCTATTGGTTTGGAAATTTTGCGCTCTTCAACAAAAAACATCTCTAAACTATGTTCTATTTGTCAGAAAATCTTATGTAATTGCTTTAGTGCATTTTAGGAGGAAACAGATCGTTTGTTCGTTGTAGGCCTACATATGTGGAACAAATTGAACTCTATTTCCTGATTCCACTCTAATTGGGTAGAACAATTTTAGTGACATGCAGAAAGTTAATTCCTGTAGAGACAAGGAAATTGATTTTCAATTATTGCGCACTTGAGTAAGAGGAATAATCTTCTCTGAACAAACCGTAGGTGACATGTGCTAGCTAAATTCCCACCGAGATATCAAGGAACTTCCCAATTTTGGCAAGTTGCCTGCTCGCAAAAATACAGTATTTTCTCAGTCAAAACACGTTGACATAGTAATAGTTTAGGGAATACAGTAATGTTAAAGCAATCTACGGTGCTTTCTTCCTCACATAAACCAACAATGATCGGCTAAATATCTTTAATTAGTTTACTTGATTAGCATGATGAGACTAAGGCACGCGAGTGTTCTATAGTAACCGCCCATATTATTGAATAACAAGTAACTCACCTTCGTCGAACTTTGTAGTTGAGTCAAGGGCAATTAAAACAGAATAGATAATAAGACGAATCACTTCACTTTGATTCAATTTCATTATATACACTTTATTTCGAAGCCAAAATACATTTGAGAATAGGGACATACTATAAACAATTACAAAAATGTAGATGCAGCTATGGACCTTTAATTCGGTCTTCTTTAGTTCAAAAAGTGACTTTTTAAACGAAGCGAGGCCGAAATTATTAGAATTAATTATTTTTATTTGTTAATTTCAAATGTTTTTTGCCAATATTTCTGTAAGTAAAAAGGAACGCAAGAATTAGGTGTTGGTTTTTAGCTGTTGTTTGTTTTGGGGGTTTAAAGTCAATAGCTTTAAAGGCATTATAAGGAAATACAAAGTCCTATAACATTTTTAAGGTAATGTTGCAGGGTTTTAAAGTAAAGCGTATCAGGCCCTTCCACGGGTGTGGCGTCAGCAACATTAGCCATTTGTCTGCGTTTCTATACATTTAATTGTGGATCTTACTATAAGTAATTGTAAGATACTCAGATATTCAGAGTTTACGTCGTTTGTACACGCCGAGAAAATATTTTTGAAAAATGATTAATGTACGTACGATGTAATGATGTTTAGCATTTTGTCTTCATGGAAGCAAACTAATTAAAAGAGTATAATTAATCTTAGTTCCCTAGGCAAAGAAAACATTTACGGATGTCAAGGAAAGGGTTGCCCACATTGTTTGCTACTCCACACGCATTAGGCAGAATCGTTTTGAGCTTATATGCGTATAAAATGTCAATTAATTATTATGTTACCATTAAACACGAAAAATTATAAATGAATGAACGAGAAATGTGTTATCAAAAATATAAGGTGAAGTATGAACGTTGCATTTACACCCATTTAGCATGCTTACGGTTTTTGCGTCAAGCATCGCGCAATAATAATCATATTTATAGCCCAATGACTACGACATCGACCAATAACTTCGTTATATTTTTCGTTATATCCGAGTTCATATGTTTGAATGTAAAAATCCGAGTTCATTTGCCAATAGTGTTTTCAAAAAATAAGAAGAACATAAGAATAAGCCAGTATAACGTTGCAGAGGCTATTACAAGAACGCCTTTAGATTGACGGGTGAAATTATACTTTTTAAAGTGGTAATTGTAAGTTTATTGCTAAGCAAATTCAAACCCTAAAGAACAGTGCAAGTCACACTAAGCAAAAATAAAAATATAAATGATAAAATTCAACTAGTTTCAGGGCCTAAGTGTACACGAGGTCTGATTGGCTAAATTGATGTTTGATATAATGAGTTTTGGCTCAGAAAGAAATATCAAATATATAGCAAGCACTCATAAAAATCATGCCACGAAAACCCGTCTTTTCAGCACGCTGTCGCACCCTAGATAACGAGGTTGAACTCAAGTGATTTGTGATGGCATGCAATGCAGTTGTCCAACTTTGGCCTGACGCAAGACTATTGATGTCATGGTTACTATCAATTCAAGTACAACCTCTCAAATATTTAAATGCATGCTTAGCCAAAAATGTATTTTGCAACATTTTATATCCTCAAAGTTCCTAAGGTTCCGCAAAACCTTATTTCAAACGAGACCGACTTCCTTAATCATCATAGTGTTTCGTGATTAAAACAGTTCAAGCATTTTAATCGCCGCGGTTGTCATGTTTATAGGTTTAACACTTTAATCGCATATTCTCGATAGTGTAATTTGCAAAGGTCAAGTAACAGGGCAACAGACTGGTGATATTAAATTGTTATTTGAGTTATTTGTAAAGATACATAAACAAATATTTACATCAAATACCAGCAACAACATGCTTCGACCGCTAGTCTGATTTATCAATAAAAGCCCAGCAAATCCTAAAGCGAGAATATGAAAATTACTAAAGAGTGCATGTACTAACTCTTCCATGTGTATACCGCAGATAAGATGCACCTTCTTTCAATTTGGTGTGGGTCCTTTTTGACACTCATAATGTTAATCATTTATACTCGTAGCAATGTTACCATTAAATAATGATAGACATATCTGCCAACATCCCATTGATTTCATTGAAATAAATGGAAATTATGTAGCGCAGCAAGATATATAACGGGCTGGGGCATTAGAATCACTAAAAGATCTCACTATAACAACATTTCTCCTAATTTCATTGACAACGTTTGAAATAGGATTCTGTCTGTAGCAAACGCGCTGAAAGAGTCTGCTCAACCTTATTTCTCCAAGCAAGGAACACTTACATGCCCACATTTGCTACACTTTACAATCAAGCAAAACCATTTCAAGCTTACGGATAATATCAATTACGTTACTATTAAATATGATAAAATGCATGGAAAGCCCAACAAGTCATAAAGCGAACCTCAAAATTCCTTAGTGAGAAGTCTAGCATTTCTACTTATTTTGTTGTAATAAATGGAAAGGTCATGCCAACATTGTTATTAGTTCAATAGAATATAGGAATTCTGTCAAGTCATAAAACAAGACCACTAAAATCATTCCAGAAATTTTCCAAAATTCCTCCTAAGTCCATGTCCTAAATTAAGCTATACGAAAATGACTAAGAGGTTGACTAGCAATTATATTTTTCCTAATTTCAATGAAATAGATGAAATGCCTAGTTTCGAAGGGAGCAATAAATTCACTTAAAGATCTATCAACATTTCTTCCTGTTTCATTGTAATGAATGGAGTTAAGTCAAGGTCATAAATTTAGCTAGACCATTAAAATGACTAAGAGGTCGACAAACTAAAAAGGTCTATTTGATTTTATTGAAATGTCTGAATGAAAGCAAAACAAGTCATAAAGCAAGAACATTAAACCACAAGCCGGAAGTCTGATAACACTCCACTAATTTAATTTTAAATGACTCTTTCAGAATCGATTGTTTTCCGTTCTATGCGCACTATGGAGATTGCACCTGAGAACAGTACAGTTTACCTCCGATCCAATTTTCTACATTCCAACTCTATCATTTCATGTGTGAAATAATATGTGAATATTATGCATAATATAATGGAATCTTTGTGCTGCGTATTCACCGCTATATCAAATATCATTTGTTTGGTTTATGCTTTTACTGCTGAAGGCTCTCGCTGCAACAATTTTTATTGCGATTTGATTTGGCAATTAAATTCACAATTGGCAGTTAATTTGTCAAACAGCCCTAGCATTTCCTTAATTGTGTACTCAACAGTCAATTTAATAAGTTGATTGTCGAGTTAAGTGCCATATTAACTGCCAATTATGTCGCAGCATGAGATCGTCTGGGTTACCGTATGTTTTCACTGATAGGGCTGGCCACAAGAAATAGATAGCCAATTGATTTGAGCAGTAGCAGCTTACATTAACAGTCGTTTGTCAATAGCTAGATAACAGTATAGGGAATCGACAGCAGATTCACTTGAGTTAGAACCCAAATTGAAGTCTGGATCTTCATGCTTGTCGCATTACGTATCTCCTTGCCATTATGATGCCGTAATCCCTGTATAAAAATATCATTGCCCTTTTCCCTGAATATACATGTACTGTCTATTCCTAAACTTGTGTGCTTTATTGTGGCAGCATGTTTAAGCAATTTAAACATTAAGTCATGCAGAATTATAGGTCAGCAACCATCAGGAAAATATGTTTCATTTTTCCGTCAATATAGTGAATAGGATTTCTCATTTTCAAAACTATGTGGTCGATCGACGTTTTAATTGTAGTTTAGTCATTATTGCAAATGATGCAATGTTGATTGAATATAAGGTTCCTGCTGTATGATATTAGACTAAGTCCTTAACATAGAAAAACCTTTAGAGCTGCCAAGTCGCACTGCTGCACGCGACGGCTGCAGACCGGTTTGGTTCTACTGCTATATAATTTGGTATAGTGCCATCTTTTGCATCTCAGTTGTTCTACGGTATTCACCACGAAATCTTTCGCAAATTGTCGCATAATCAGTTTTTCACGCTCTTGCTCTATTTTCAATATAAAAAGAGCATTAAAAGAACCTTACATATCACTTACATTTGGTCATGTGCGATCCTAAGGCGAAGAATAAAATAACATGGTTTAGCAGCCAGTTCAAGCTAAACGCACATTATAGTGCTGCGATATGATATTTATAGTACTATATCTTTCTGTCATCTTCCGTGCGTCATAAGTTATAACTGTGTTCCTTAAATCCTTACTACTCGGCAATGAAAACTTGTGCAAGCCTTTCAAGTAAAGGATAATTTTCAGCTTATTTCCTCCCCGCCGGAATTTTTTCAGTGACTGATTTCATTAAGTATTTACTTGGTGATTTGGTTTTGATTTTTACAACATTTTCCCCCTCCTAACCGTGTTTATGCGCTTGTCCTGACGACCCGCTTGACCCGCATATTCTAATTTGAATGCTTTAACTCCCTATAATGTCTGTAAAATGCGTAAAACGTTAGAGCTGTGATTTTTATCCATGCGTTGCAAATTAATCTACGCATACTTAGGCTCACTACGGAGTTAAAGCACTTGGCTTCAAAGGGTAGCGCTTGCCTTTTTTGGGACACCCTGCATGATGATTAGGTCACTAATGAATAGTCTGCAACATAGAAAAGACGTTCTTCGCATTCAACTCAAGCTTGTGATACGATGCATGCAAAATGCTCCTTATGAAGCACAAAATGAAAGCGTATGTTACCTTATATAGTTGTACTTTCTGCATGAAACTTGAAATATTTGTGCTATCTATGCAGTACAACGCAAACGAGTGCATGGTGCAAGCAAATGAAATTCTCCAACGTAAGAAATATTTGATGTACGTCCATGTAAAAACGACTACATTGCATGGATAAGTCGTCAAGTCCACTACAGCTGGGTTTCAATCACGTGATACGTTTGACACTTGGAGGTCAACATTAAATAACAACGGTTGAGTAATGAATATTCATGTTCCAATTCATATTCAATGAGGTAATGAATATTTAACGGTTGAGTTAAATATTCATTATACATATTAAGCTCATTTCTCAATAAGACATTCGTCCTTCAGCGGGAGCCAAATTCAATCTCTCCCTTAAAAGAACAATTGGAACATTATAGGAACATTATAAACACAAGTTGTGTTTATAATGTTTGTTCTCAGTTGTTGACAAGTCTAAGACAAGTTGTCGCCATCTTTTAACAATAAGGTTGATAATGCCAACAGACTTGCAACAAGTTTCATGTCCCCTGTTGCCTGGCACAAACGGCTACAACTTCTAAATACCAGCAGACGTGCATCAAACGGACAGTAAAACTTTCAAAACGTTGCTAAATTAAATGTAGAAAATCTCTACAAAATTGATCCTGGTTTTAGAACTAAATTAAACTATACAGTCAACAGAGGTAAAAGTAATTTAGAAGAAAATTAGGGATAACAAAGCTTATCACAATAGTAAAATTTACAAAAACTTAAAAAGTATTTTAGTTCATTTTCTAAAACGTTCACCCTAGTGATTCATTGCTTCTTTCAATTTTCTGAATAATAATTAGGATAATTCAAAGGTTTATACATAATCTTTTTAGCGACGTTTTTAACAGTTTTACTGTCCTTTCTCAAACTCCACTTAGCACTGAAAATATAGGGTAATCGTAAAATTATAGACGTAAATAAGTGGAAGCTTTATATCGGACACTACATCAGTCCCAATTGTCGCAAATAAACATTAAATATAAACCCTTAAAGTGTCCTGATTATTATCAAAAAATTGAAGTAAGGAAAAATTCTAGATTTAGGTTATTTTATTGCATGCTTCTTAAAAAATTCGAGGGCCAAGCCCTGCCCTTCCTCGAAAAGACCGAACCAGTATTCTAATGTAGAACCTTATAACCACTCTCAGGTCTTTGATAACCTTGTCATGACAGTTGTGCAATTTGGATATCATAATTCCCCACAGTCAAGTGTTAGTCAAGGGTAAGCAATTTGGAGTTAAGATGTCTTTGAGAATGGAATTGAAAAAGCTGAGCGTGTGCCAAACCAAAAATGCCGGTACTTTATTCTCACAGGAAAAGTGCTAATATTTGACGTGCACAGATTTAAAAAATTTATTTTTAACAATGCAGGAAATTCCGCGGTAAGAAAAATACCAATATATTCGCGAAAAATCAACTGTGTCTAATTGAAGCTGATAATTACTTCATGCCTTTGCGAACACAAGTGCCAATTTAGATACGTAGTACAATTAAAACATTATAGATGATTCTAGTTGGCTATATATAGACTAAATTTTAATCTAGGCAAAATATGGCCAGAAATTTGGGACAGTGTGTAATTATTGATCTATTTCAGTTGTTTGTAAAACTTATGAAAAGAGGAAAAGAATGCCGAACAAAAATGCGTTTTGAACTAATAAACAATTACTGATGGACCGTGATGGTAATAGATAAGTAGCAATGCCAGGGATTCGGTACTATTTTTACTTTAAATCTTTGTTTCATTTAAATAATAATTAAAATACAGCACCATGATGATCTATAATTTATTGAAAAAGCAGGGGAATAAATGAATAATTGTGTACTGCATGTACCCAATGTCTGGCCATGATGAACAAAATCTACTAACCAGAGCCATAGAAACATCGTGATTGAAAAATTCGAAAAATCCAACATGCATTTTGGTCGCGAATGTTGTAAAATGCAAAAATATATATAACCATGACAAATTTTAGAAATTTTCATATACTACATGCTGAGGTTTTAACGTACCGCTTTCGATCGACTTAGTGCGTAAGTTAATACAAATTGAAAAATACACAATTTGCAAATTTCGCCGCTATACTTCTCGCATTTTACAACATTTTGCGAGTCAATTTTGACGTAATCTTATTAATTTTAAGATGTCTTCCCCAGACTACTAATCCAAAATTTAGTCCATAGCTTAAGTTTAGCCATTAAAATTGGTCTAGAACTTGCTTTGTCTGTTAAAAAGGTTCCATCCTCAATTTGGATCAAATGAAATTTGGCAAATGTGGTGGTAAACATATAACCTTAGCGTATTGTGTGGTACTATGCATGCAATCGCGAATACAACACGTCATGTGGCGCAAAATTAATTTCTTATAGAGTCATAGCTAGCGTACCAAAGGGCCCAGGGCAGGCGTTATTCTGTGTGGCGCCAGGCGTGTTCCAAGAATGAGATTAGTCTACAGTTCACTATATAGTTTTCAGAGTCATGATTTTTCTCCCATCATTAAATGTATGTCAAGGGATATTACAAAAGCCAGGTTCCTGTCGCTGTTTAGCATCAGACACTTTTGCATGCTATTAATTTTAAAATATTGCTGTTCTATAAATTTTATTACAAACCTTGTATTGTTGAATATTACTAGCGTTTCTAAAACTATAGAAATCGATGCCTTTTCTAGGTAAGAAATCAGAAATGTTACTGAAAATACCAAAGTTGTTCTCGTAAAATCATTTACAAAAAAGCTTAATACAATCGCTTCAGCTGTATAATCTAATTTCAACATGAAGTGATAACTAATGTGCACGTGAGCAATTATTAAGAGCAAAAAATGTGAAGACGGCCACAGAAAGTACTCGGGTGTTTACCAAGGCATTTCAGTGCATTAAGAGCAATCAAATTTCGTTCTGATGCGAAATTCTTTAGTTCCAGTCTCCACGCTTGGCACAGTACATAATTCTGCCTTGCGTCAGACGCGTCCAACTAATAAAATTGGCGTGGCCACTACAGTTAAGCTCATTCTTATTTGCTTACATGCTTATGTTTTCCAAAGTATTGCGTGACTCAAGAAAATTCCGTGTAACGTTTTCCAGGAAGCTATAAGGGCCCGATACCAGTTCAATTGCGCAACGAATATTAATAGTTCTTACCCAGCGGTAAACGTTTCCCCAAAGTTTTCCATGACAATAATTTATATTAACGGAGCGTTTCATTCGCTTGAAGGTTCCTTTTGCATCAAACAGTCTTTAGTGGCAAACATTTAAGATAAAAGCTATACATATATAGCTATTCAGTATAAACTGTCAAGTGAATATTGAATTAACTGCATTCTGATTGGTGGGGGCTCACTGATTCTAAAATATAGCCACTCCGTTGAAGGTGATTATAACTTTTTGATATTTTCAAAAGAGCTGTTTGTCTTGTGGTGATAACACAAGGTTTTTCTCTCATTGCTCATAGCTTTCTCGCAAACAAATCGCCCAAACACAAAAGAACTAGCTTTAAGTAACTCCAAAAACTATTCTGATTAATTGAAATGGACGTTTCGACTGCTATTCAAGGTTAATGGTTTTTTGTATTTTATCAAAACACTTAAAATCCTGTCAAATACTGGTCCTCATGTAATTAATATCGAATAACTTTTTATGTATTTAACTAACCACAGAAAAGAGAAAAATATTGGTCTCATGACTCATGAAGGGGACACTTTCAATTATGAATAGTTGCCGTCAATCCAGCTAATTGCAATGCGGAAAGTTAACCGAAAATTTTCCAAAATGCACCTAACCTGAAGTTCTTTTACAGTGTTTATCAAAAACGTAATTAATCATCTCGTGTTATCTCGTAATCAATTGCAACTTGACATTTCTGTATCAGTGACGAAGTCAGTCCAATTTTTAGTCATGACATGAAAATATTGCTACGTTCAAAGACCGTAAAAACAATGAATTTCTAAAGAATGAATAATCGTAATCATAAAAAATGTAATTTCATGACTAAAAATTGGGTATGGGTATTAAAAATGCTATTGTGTATTTAGCTTGGCCCATTTAATACAATATATGAGTTCAGCCGGACAGAAAATATTTTTGAATGGCTCTTGTCGAAGAAGTTAACTAAATTTTTCTCATGTGTATCACAATCTTGTTACTAATCTATGTCCCCTCTATAAGCTACGTACAAAATGAATGATTATTTAAGAGGACATATATATATACTATAAGTCACTCTCATGTACTAGTGCAGCATATTAGGAACTATAATAGGAGATAGCCATCAAAACTTAACGGCAGTAAGGGCGTCGCAAATATTTCCGTAATTCGGTACTTATAATACAAGTATGCCCTGAGGCATCTTTTAAAACTCAACCCCGAAAAATCCTTAAAAAATCAAGAAATTATAACGGGATCTTTGGAAGATAATCCACGCCTGTAAACGCCCACACTTTATTACCCCTGGGAAATTGGAATACACTCTAATCGTGTGAGCAATTAAAATGTCTTGCATACATAGATTTTACATGAACGAATTAGGTTTCTAATAATATAAAATCCTCAAAAGGAATGAGAGCAGACCTTACCGATTATTTATTTTTTACCCAATGGCCTCGTTTTTGTGTCAAACACTTACTCGAATTTGTATGCTGCAGGCTGAATTACAACTTTATTATTGAGCCTGAGATCTGCTAGAAACAATTTCGTCTAGGAAAACATTGGAATTGATTTTCATTTGCACTAGTTATGGTAACTCGTGTTAACATATGGAAACGAGGCTATTGGGTAAATAACGTAATAACGAATAATCCATAAGGTCTATTAGCAATGATGAGATAATTCGCCTGCTTAAAAATTCCATTTAAAGTTTTAAGTGCGGGATTTATAAGAGATGACAATGAAGGTCATAAAACGACCAATAGAAAAAAATCCCCTCAGTCATTGAAACTAACGTTGAACTAACTGGAGATTCTGATCACGCAAGCTCGAAACTGCAAGATTGGAGAAGATAGGTTATAATAAGCACTTTAACAGTTTTATTGAACATGCATATGTTTAGTATTTACGATGACAGACCAACCACTGACAATGCTTTTTTTTTTGATGAACCGTTGCAAAAAACAGCCAATCAGCTTTTCAATTGCTTTTCAAAAAGATCACGCCATAGCCGGGTGGGTGACCCCAGCATAGTTTCACAAATA
>ERZ1738536.49-NODE-109-length-13041-cov-5.372863_pt1 | contig 13041 bp, 1 predicted proteins | sample MGYA00581727_ERZ1738536 | MGnify/ENA primary metagenome ERZ1738536 (study PRJEB40740, sample SAMEA7388100) | Antillogorgia elisabethae | biome: Marine coral reef biome; feature: Environment associated with an aquatic invertebrate; material: Seawater | host...
GTTCACCCGAATTCCCCCCCCTCCCCGTGGCGAATCTGGATCCAACCCATGTGGCGACGCTGAAGACCGGCGTCCAAAACGCGTGGCGTGAGGGCCGCTATCCGGCGGCGATTGGAGGAGCTGGGAGTGTCGGGTACTTTCCATGGCCTCCAGCTCCGCGATTACCTTGCAAAAGATCGCAGGAGACTGCATCAAGTCCGTCCGTTCGATCGTGCCTCCGGAAAATGAAGAGGAGGCCGTAGAACTGATTGTAAATATTTGGAACACCTTGGCGGCGCAGTCGGCTCACAGCCTCAAAGTGGGCAAGTCGATGTCGCTGATGCCTCTGGGTGTGCTTTTCAATGCCGGAAAGGAGATGGCACCACAACTTGCAGTTTCAGAGCTCTTTTTGTTGCAGTATGCCATTTCGATGAAACCTGGAGATCAGGGTCAACCAGGTCCTAGTACGAAAGCAGCGTATGGAGAGATTGCTGCCGCAGTGCATGTGAGCGACAAGGCGATCGTTCCCAACGTGGTCAGCGCGGTTATTCACAGATTTGGAGAGCTTTGTGCCCAGCATCCGTTGGTTCTCGTGGACTTCTCCCCCTTGGGGGAGTTGAAATGTGAAAATCAACGCCTGGAGTTTTTGCCCACAAATCAACTCTTAGCTCCTCCGCCGTCCACGGAGCCTGGAAAGACGGTCAAATCCTTGCTGCAACGAAGACGAAAACCAGAGGCTACGGAAGAAGGAGAGGCGCCGGGTATCCCACCTTTACCCCTCCGGAACTCTGAAGATAGCCTCCGGAACGGGGGAGGTTCTGAAATTCGTGCAGTTCCGACGATCCGCGTCCCCGACGGCTCGCCGCGGCTGGGCATCACCCCGCGGCGTGGCCAGACGGTCTATCGTTCCTTGCAGAGATCCACTGAGGAGGCCAGTCCTGCCTTTCGCTCCAATGCGAGTGTTGGTCCGGACAGCAAATCGGCGGTGGACAATGGCTTTGCACGTTCGCACCCTGCGAAGGCCATCGATTTTCCTCCGCTCTTGGATGAGTTTTCACGGACCTTGGCGGCTCCCTATGGCGAGGATCTTCATCATGGAAGCAGCTCTGGTCGAATTGCTTCACATCTGTCACCGCTGTCGGGCATGCTGGTGTGGAGCCATGAAGGAAAATGTTTGAAGTGGCGGCAAAAGAAACTCCCAAAGAAGGACAGTAAAGGTCAACAGCCTGAGTATGCCCCCATGGACATCTTAGAACATGAGTTCGAAAATTTGCAGATTTTGCCAGGTTCCTCCTTAGAGTTGGAATTGGAGGATGCTGGCGTTTCCAGGCGCACCTTCTATGGTGGCCTACTGCGATACAACTACTACATTAGCGATGGTATTGCAGAGACCGCAGTGGCACCCATCAATGTCGAGTGGGTGGAGAATGTAGTGTTCCTGGTAGAAGCGGACCGGCTCTTTAAGAATTTAGAACCGGAGGTGGTGGGCTCTATCTTGGAGACAGTAACTGCAGAGATGAAAGCTGGGTATGTGAAGGCCTGCAAGCGTGCCATCGCTGACTACATCTTCAAGGATGCGCTCAGCCGCGAACGCGCTTTGGTACCTTTCGTGCCAGTGCCTGTGCCTGATTGGGGCACTGTTCCCTTTGAAGGGATTGAAGGTACAGTAGGGGGTCCGCCAGACGAATGGCGCGATGGCATCGAGGAAAATCGCAATGCGGTGGTCCGTATTTTGACGGTGTGTAACCAGTCGGCCCTGCGGCTCTTGTATCTTTGGTATGGCACTGGTTATGGATCAATGCTACTGGTTGATCTTCCAGCACCATCATCCACCATGGTGGACATTGATCACTTTTCAGAAAGGCAGAAATCATGCTGCCATGATGTTGTTACAAAGTTTAAGTCGCAGTGGTTCGAGGAGGTTTGTGCCGTCCTTCGAGAGGAGAGCTTACACCTCAGGAGTCCCACAGAGGCGCGTTTCTTCAGAGGTGTGTTGGCCCTCCTTTCAGTGCAGACGCGGTTTTTGGTGGCACAGTCCGTGCATGAATACACCGTCTTTTTCGAGCGCTTTAGCCATGCGAAGCCTCTAACACCAGAGGAGGTCACAAGGCTTAAAGACTATGAGGAACGGCAAGATGCGTTTCTGGTTGTAAAATTGGTGCCCAAAGGTGATGAAGTGAAGCTGAAAGATTCCACGGAGCGCGTGGTGGAGCGTGTGCTGCGTGTGTTCCGTGACTTCGTCGTATGCCTGAACGATATCCAAAGCCCTGAGAGTCGGGTTCAGGCCTCCGGTGGAAGCAAGGAAAGCAAGAACCTTTGGGGCACCCATTTGGAAGAACAGCATGTGCAGCAGGCCGAGAAGCTCATCGAGCGAACGGTGCATTTCAACATGGCCAATGCCACGGAGGCCGTGCGAATCTATGATGAGTACACCTATCTTCTCACTGAAGAGGATCGCATCAAGGAGTTTGTGAAGGACTCCAGCAAGACGATTCCCAACTATTTGCAGAAAATTGCATCCTTAAAGGCCGTCGATCTTCGGATACGGCGGGAACTACCAGGTGAAATGCGGATGCAGATGGTTACAGTTGACTGCCGGGAGTTGAATGAGACACTTCGAAGTCATGCTGCTACCTGTATGGCCATGCTCTTGGAGCATGTGGCACAAATGAATTTGGAGAGGAACGAACGGTTGTGCAAAAGCTTTGACACCATCGTGACGGCGGTGGCCAAGAAGCCCACGAATGCCACAGAACTGGTAGATATTGAGCAACAACTGGAGCAGTTCAGAGGAAGTACCTTGAAGGATATGCTGGATGAGTTTCAAGATATTCGCGCCTGGCAACAAATGCTCTACGACTGCGAGCATCTCTTAACTCCAAGAGACTTCAAGGCCATTGTGGACACTGCAGTTTGGGTGCAGAGTATCGACAGCAAGATGTTGAAGAATGAGCAATCTCTCAGGAGTGAGCGGGATGCCATCGAAAAGAAGTTCAAGGAGGACAGACAAGGCTTTGAAGATGAGATCACCGGATACCTCAACATGGTTAATAAGTTCAAAGAAGCAGGAGACCTCAAGAAGATGGATGATAACTTGGAACACATCCTTGCGCTTAAGGAGCACTTGGAACATGCTCGCTACAAAGCAGAGAAGGTTCGAGAGAAGGAGGTGTTGTTGGGCTGGGATCCTTCGGATTTCGAGAAGCTCAGCGAGGCGATTGAGCGCTTGCAGCCCTATGACGACTTGTGGGAATTGGTCTATCGATGGACCAGTGAGGAGAAGAAGTGGATGCGAGGACCACTTTTTCAGCTGGAGCCAGAGGCGGTGGATGCCTTGGCCAACAGTTTGGCAAAGAGGGCTTTGAAGCTTCAGGGCTTCTTCGAATCGCAGAACCTTCAAGCACCAGTTTTTGTAGCCAAGAAGATCAAGAAGGATGCCGATGCCTTCAAGCAACACTTGCCCTTGATCCATGCTTTATGCAATCCTGGCCTCCGGACACGCCATTGGGAAGAGATCTCCGAGGTGGTACACTTTGCCATGGAACGAGATTCTGCGTTTACTTTGAGTCGTGTGGTGGACATGGATGTGGGCAATCACTTGACGGCCTTGCAAGAAATTTCCGACTCCGCCTCGCGGGAATACGGCCTCGAAAAGACCTTAGAATCCATCTACGAACAATGGCAACCTGTGAACTTTGAATTGAAGCCTTGGAAGGATACCGAGACCTACATCGTGGCGGGTACAACAGTGGATGAGATGCAAAGTTTGATGGATGACCACATCATCAAAGTGCAAACCATGAAAGGATCACCTTATGCCAAAGCCTTCATGGAGAAGATCACTTCGTTGGAATCTTGGCTCCTGCAGACACAGGAGATCATGGACATTTGGATGAAGGTTCAAGGAGTTTGGTTGTACCTTGAGCCTATCTTCTCTTCTGAAGACATTGTGAAGCAGATGCCTACAGAGGCCACGATCTTTAAGCAAGTCGATATGGATTGGAGAGCTACCATGGCAGCTGCTTTGGAGGCGGGAAAGGCCATGGAGGCCACCAAGGCCGAAGGCTTGTTGGAAATGCTGCAGAAATGCAACGCCAACTTGGAGGTGGTTCAAAAGGGTTTGAACGACTACTTGGAGATGAAGCGGTTGGCCTTCCCTCGTTTCTTCTTCCTCTCCAACGACAACCTTCTGGAGATTCTGTCGGAAACCAAAGATCCGACCCGTGTGAACCCGCACATGAAGAAGGCCTTTGAAGGTATCCAAAGCTTGGAATTCCAGCCAGACCAACGAATCACCGGTATGATCTCATCGGAGAAGGAAGTGGTCCCTGTGAAAAATCCCGTGGATCCCAATGCCGCGCGGGGCAACGTGGAGCTGTGGTTAGTGGAGGTTGAAGCTGCAATGATTGAAACCATTCGTCATGTATGCCTGGCATCTGAGAAGGACTACCAAGAGAGAAAGTTCACAGATTGGCTCAAGCAATGGCCTGGGCAGGCGGTCATCGCCATTTTCTGCCTCTTTTGGACACGAGAGGTCGAAGCTGGCTTGAAGAACAACGGCAATGATGGGGTGTTACAAGTGGCGGACAAACTCAAGTTGACCTTGACGGACATTATTGACTTGGTCAGGAATGATATCCCACCATTGACACGGTGCACCTTGGAAGCTTTGATCGTGATTTTCGTACACAACAAGGATACCGTGGAAGAGTTGGGAGCGATGGGAACCAACGCAGTGGATGATTTCGATTGGTTGGTTCAACTTCGGTATTACATCGAGGAGAACCCAGAGAAGCCACAGCAGGATTTGTTTGTGAGGATCACCAACAGTTTCTTAGGCTATGCCTATGAATATTTGGGCAATTCCTCCCGCCTGATTGTCACACCACTCACGGATCGGTGCTATCGAACTTGCTGCGGTGCGCTGCACCTGCTCTACGGAGCTGCTCCGGAGGGACCAGCTGGCACGGGCAAGACTGAGACCGTGAAAGATCTCGCGAAGGCGCTGGCACGGTTTTGCGTGGTCTTCAATTGCTCGGATGAGTTGGATTACTTGGCCATGGCCAAGTTCTTCAAAGGCCTTGCGGCCTCTGGTGGTTGGGCTTGCTTTGATGAGTTCAATCGTATTGATGCAGAGGTCCTCAGCGTCATTGCCCAGCAAATCCTGTGCATCCAGAATGCCATTCGCGAAAAGAAGACTCACTTCGAGTTTGAAGGTACCGAACTTCCGATCATTTGGACCTGCAACTGTTTCATCACGATGAATCCGGGCTATGCTGGACGGGCAGAGTTACCTGATAACTTGAAGGCATTGTTTCGAACAGTGGCCATGATGGTCCCGGACTACGCAATGATTGCAGAGATTAAGTTGTACTCTTACGGATATGAGGACTCCCGTTCTTTGGCTCAGAAGATTGTCACCACTTACAAACTCTGCTCAGAACAGCTCTCTTCACAGAAGCATTACGACTACGGCATGCGCGCTGTCTTCGCTGTCTTGGTGCAAGCTGGTCGGCTGAAACGCAATAATCCTACTCAGAAAGAGACCATTTTGATGATGCAGTCAGTGAACGATGTCAACTTGGCCAAGTTTTTGGACTTTGATGTTCCGCTGTACAACGGCATCACACGTGATCTCTTCCCGGGTGTGGATTTGCCAAAGCCTGACTACTCGATGATGGTCAACAAGTTGACGCAAAACCTGGATGTCACTCATTGTCAGGCACATCCTTACTTTATTGACAAGATCATTCAGTTCTACGAGTGCCATCTCGTCAGGCACAGCGTGATGCTCGTGGGCATGCCATTCAGTGGCAAAACCACAGCTCTCAACACACTGCAGAAGTCCTTATCGGATCTTGCACAGGAGGGGTTGATGCATCCAGGGTGCATCGTGCATCAAGCAAGACTGAACCCTAAGTCTATTCCTGCAAGAGACTTGTATGGATGCTTTGAAGAGGTGTCTCGTGAATGGGTTGATGGCATTGTCGCGGTGCTCTTCCGAGACTTTGCGCGCAATCAGAGTGAGGAACGCAAGTGGTTGGTCTTCGATGGTCCAGTAGATGCAGTGTGGATTGAAAATATGAATACCGTCATGGACGAGAACAAGAAGTTGTGCCTGAACAGCGGTGAGATCATAGCCATGTCTGCCAACATGCGAACCATTATCGAGCCAATGGATGTGGAAGTGGCTTCACCAGCAACAATCAGTCGCAATGGCATGGTCTTCTTTGAACCGCACCTCATGGGATATCAACATCTCATCGATAAGACGCTGAAAGGCAGCCTGCCACAGGAGATGGAGGAAGTGGAACGAGCAGCCATTACCAGCATGATCGAGTTTTTGGTCCCTCCTTTGGTGTCCTATGTTCAAAAGCAGTGCAAGACGGTCTCACCGGTACAAGAGCAGAACTTGGTTCAGAGCTTTCTTCTGCTGGTAACCACAAAACTCCAGAGCGGATACAAGGATCCCAACATGAGCCGTGATGTCGTCGACCCGAAAGCCTTGGTCGCCATGGTGGATTGCTATGCGATTTGGTCCGCCATTTGGGGCATTGGATCGGCTTGTGAGACAAGCAGTCGACCCATGTTTGGCACCTACCTGCGGAAGTTGTTGACCGGGCAGGTGGAGTCCAACAAGCCTCATAAAAAGTTGCAACCAAATCTGCCTGACCGTGGTTCTGTCTTCGACTACGTGGTGGATTTGAAACAACCAGGTTGGACCACTTGGGTGGAGACTGTAGATGCACAAAACATCCCGAACTCGGCGCAGGTGCAGAACATCATCGTCCAAACAGTGGATAATGTTCGCTATCGACACATTCTGGAGCATTGTATTCAGCATCGCATCAAACTACTTTTCTGTGGACCAACTGGAACAGGTAAGACAGTTTACATGCAGCAGGCGTTGATGGCAATGCCTAAGGAGACGCATATGTCAATCCAAATCGGTTTCTCGGCCCAGACCAAGTGCTCGCAGACACAGGATTTGGTCGATGCCAAGTTGGAGCGTCGAAAGAAAGGTGTCTTCGGTCCTCCCATGGGACGCACCTGTGTTGTCATGGTGGACGATCTCAACATGCCAGTCAAGGAGCGTTACGGAGCTATGCCACCCATTGAGATCCTGCGACAGAGCATGGACTCCACTGCATATGGTCCAACAGGAGGCTGGTTCGACCGCAAGGATGCAACACATCCCTTCCGCAGCATCATTGATGTCTTGTACTTTGCAGCAATGGGACCTCCAGGAGGTGGACGCAATTTTATTACACCCAGAATTTTGGGGCATATGTACTTGGTGGGTTTCCCGTTGTTGGACGATGACAACATGATGCAAATCTTCAATACGATTTTGGAATGGAAGTTCAGGACGGATAACTATCCTCCAGATGTGGCTGCCCTGAGCAAGAAAATGGTCCAAGCAACGTTGGAGATCTACAAAAACACGTCGAATGAGTTGCGGCCGACACCTATGAAGGTGCACTACACCTTCAATTTGCGTGACTTCTCCAAAGTCATTTGCGGCGTTCTTTTGCTCAAGAAGAATGAATGTGAAGGTTCACCACGTCATGTGCGTTTGTGGGCTCACGAAATCCTTCGGGTTTTTGGAGATCGTCTCATCGACGACACAGACCGAGAGTGGATGATGCATCAATTGCGGGAGCAAACCAAAAAGAACTTTCAGGTGTCCTTTGATGAAATCATGATCCACTTGGATGTCAACAAAGATGGCAAGGTGAACACCCTCGACGAGGTGCGTACATTATTCTTTGGAGACATGCTCTCACCTGCTTCCATCCCACAACGTCCTTACACAGAGTGTCCGGATGTTGCTATTCTGCAGAAGGAGATCGAAGCGCATTTGGTAAGCTACAATGAGATGTCCTCCAAACCAATGGATTTGGTTTGTTTCCTCTACATGCTTGAACATCTGGCACGTGTGGCACGTGTCATCAAGAGCCCGGGTGGAAACGCGCTTTTGGTGGGTCTTGGAGGTTCTGGACGCCAGAGTTGCACTCGTTTAGCATGTTATATGGCAGACTTCGCTGTCTTCCAGATTGAAATCACCAAGGGCTATGACATGTCAGCCTTTCGGGAGGATATGAAGAAAATGCTCACCAAAGCTGGTGGTAATGAGGAGCGCACGGTCTTCCTCTTCAGTGACACACAAATCAAGGATGAAGGTTTTGTGGAAGATGTCAACAATTTGTTGAACACTGGAGAGATTCCAAACCTCTTTCCTGCAGAGGAGCGTGTGGCTGTGTGCGAGATGGTTCGCAAGGCTGCTGCAGATGAAGGAAAGGCTCCTGATGGAACACTCACACAGCTCTTTGCTTTCTTCATTGAACGATGTCGAGCGATGGTGGGTTGTGTCGTTTGTTTCTCACCCATTGGGGACAACTGGCGAACACGGCTACGACAGTTTCCTTCACTGGTAAACTGCTGCACTATTGATTGGTATACCGCGTGGCCACCAGATGCACTCATGGCTGTGGCGACCAAATTCTTGGAATCCATTCCAGATTTGGACATGGAGGTGCGTCGGAACTGTGTGGAAATGTGCCAGTATTTCCATTCGGAGACCAAAGTTCTTGCACGGCGCTTTGAAGACGAATTGAAACGTATTTACTACTCCACGCCTACATCCTTCCTTGAGCTTATTCAAACCTTTAAGTCCTTGCTCGGGGAGAAGCGCGACTCCATCAGCAGCTTGAAGTCAAAGTACGAGGTCGGCTTGGAAAAGTTGACCACCACCGAGCAATCTGTCGAAGGAATGAAGCAGGAGCTGATTGCCTTGCAGCCCAAGCTGGTAGAGAAGAACAAGGAGGTGGGTGAGATGATGATTGTGGTGAATGAGGAAAGTGCGAAGACTGAGAAGGTCAAAGAGGTAGTGGCCGCTGACGAGGCCGTAGCCAGTGAGGCGGCGGCTGAGGCCGATGGCATCAAGAAGGAGTGTGAGGAGGCTTTGGCAGAAGCAATGCCCGCTTTGAACGAGGCATTGAAGGCATTGGACACCTTGTCCAGCAAAGAAATCGCAGAGGTTAAGGCTATGAAGAACCCTGCTGCACCAGTGCGATTAGTGCTATCAGCTGTGTGTGTGCTTCGGAATGTCAAGCCTGTGAGGGTCAAGGACGACAGTGGAAAGATGGTCGATGACTTTTGGCCCGCTGCGGTCAAGATGATTTCGGACATGGGTTTCCTCCAATCGTTGCAAACCTTTGACAAGGACAACATTCCTCCAGCCACTGTCAAGAAAATCGCGGAATACACGGTGAAGGAAGACTTCCAGCCGGATCGTGTCCTGAAGTCCTCAACAGCTGCCTGGGGCTTGTGTATGTGGGTGCGTGCAATGGAAACCTATGACCGAGTGGCCAAGGTGGTAGCGCCCAAAAAGGAAAGTCTGGCAGAAGCGGAAGCATCGTACCAAGGAGTGATGGGAAAACTCAAGGAAAAACGTGCTGAGCTACAAAAGGTCATGGATGAATTGACAGCATTGAATGAAAAGTTGGCCTCCTTGAGGCAAGAACAGGACAACTTGACAACCGAAGTGGATTTGTGCCAGAAAAAGCTGGAAAGAGCAGAGACGTTGATCACCAGTTTGGGTGGCGAGAAGACCCGTTGGACACAAAATGCCATTGATTTAGCGGCAGACTACGTGAACTTGACTGGTGATGTCATTGTGGCCAGTGGATTGATCGCTTACTTGGGCGCCTTCACCCCCGACTTCCGAGAGAGCGCCGTGAAGGCCTGGGCTGATGAGTCACGTGAACGGCAGATTCCTGGATCCGAAAAGTTCAGTTTGGAGCATTGCTTGGGAGAACCCGTGAAGGTTCGAGCATGGGTTGTGGCTGGATTACCCAATGACTCCTTCAGCATTGAAAATGGTATCATCATGGACAAGGCACGACGGTGGCCCTTGTGTATTGATCCGCAAGGGCAAGCGAATCGTTGGATCAAGAAGATGGGCCAGCCACTTCAGCTGGTGGTAGCCAAGTTCACGGATGGAGATTACTTGAAACGGCTCGAAGGTTGTATTCAATTTGGCAACCCCATGCTCCTCGAGAATGTCCAAGAGGAAACTGATCCTGCAGTCGAGCCGGTTCTGCTGCGTCAGACCTTCAAGAAGGGAAGCGCGATCATGATCCGCCTCGGAGAGTCGACCATTGAATGGGCTAAGAGTTTCAAGTTCTACTTGACCACGAAGCTACGAAATCCTCATTATCTTCCGGAGGTTGCCGTGAAGGTGACGTTGTTGAATTTCATGATCACACAGGTTGGCCTCCAAGACCAACTGCTGAACATTGTGGTCGAGAAGGAGCGCCCAGATTTGGCAGAAGAAAAGGCAAGGTTGGTCGTAGAAGGTGCTGAGAACAAGGAACAACTGGAACTTACCGAGAATAAAATCCTGGATGTTCTCAGCTCCTCACAGGGTAACATTTTGGAAGATGAAGCGGCGGTACAGGTCTTGTCTGCATCAAAGCAACTGTCGAATGAAATTGCACAGAAACAGCTAACAGCAGAAACGACTGAACGTCAAATCGACGAAGCACGTCTTCAATATGTCCCTGTGGCGTTTCAAACAGCCATCCTTTTCTTTTGCATCGCAGATTTGGCCAACATCGATCCGATGTATCAATATTCCTTGCCATTTTTCATCAATCTCTTCAAAGCTGCTATTTCCAAGTCACAAAAGTCTGATGACATTGCTCAACGCATCTTGATCCTCAACGACTTCTTCATGGAGATGCTCTACAAAAACATTTGTCGTTCTCTCTTCGAGAAGCACAAGTTGTTGTTCTCCTTTCTACTCACCATGCGCTTGCGCATCACCACTGGCAAGGTCTCCATGTCTGACTATCGCTTCCTCATGACTGGTGGCACCGCCATGGAGGAGCCTCCAGCCAAGCCTGCAGACTGGATTCCAGACCGGTGTTGGTTGGAGATCTTTAAGCTCAGCAAACTGGATGAGATTTATACAGCAATTCCGGAAAGCTTCACCAGTGAACTTCAGAAATGGAAGGAGGCGTATGACTCCGGAGATCCTATGAGGTGTTTGGAAGACATTCGCAAAGCTCCCGAGAGCTTACGAGGCTTGACACAGTTCCAGAAGCTGATGGTGTTGAGGTGTGTGCGGCCGGATCGCGTTCTGCCAGCAGTGCTGACCTACGTGACGGCAGAGGTTGGGGAGAAGTTTGTGACACCACCGCCCTTTGATATCGCTGGAAGTTATTCCGATTCGTCCACGACATCACCCTTGATTTTCATTCTATCCCCAGGGTCAGATCCATCATCGGCTTTGTATATGTTCGCCACCGACAAGGGCCGTGAGATCAACAGCCTCTCCTTGGGTCAGGGTCAAGGACCTAAAGCTGAGAGATTGCTAACAGATGCAACTCAATCAGGAAGCTGGGTCCTATTGCAGAATTGTCACCTTTTTGCATCGTGGATGCCCAAGTTGGATAAGATCTTAGAGCAGATGGATCCCAAACAGACGCATGCCGAGTTCAGGTTGTGGTTGACCTCCTATCCATCTGACAAGTTTCCTGTGTCAATCCTCCAAAACAGTGTGAAGATTACGAATGAAGCTCCACAAGGGCTGCGAATGAATTTGGAAGGTTCCTACTTGATGGATCCCATCAGCAACGAGGAGTTCTTCGAAGGGTGCAAGAATCCACAGGCCTTCAAACGCTTGCTGTATGCCCTGTGCTTTTTCCACGCGGTCATTCAGGAACGACGGCTCTTTGGGCCTTTAGGTTGGAACATTCCCTACGAGTTCACACAGAACGATTTGCGCATCTCCGCACGGCAGCTGCAAATGTTTATTGATGAGTCTCCAGATCAGATCCAATTCAAGGCAATCAACTACCTCGCTGGTGAGTGCAACTATGGTGGACGTGTTACAGAAGCGCAGGACCGACGCTTGTTGATGACCCTCTTGCTGGACTACTATCATCCTGAATGCCTGAAACCAGGCTATAGCCTTTGTGCGGAGCATCCAGAATTTACGGTGCCTCCCGCCGCATCTTTGGAGGACACCTTGGAGATGATTCGACAGACACCGATGGTGACACCTCCGGGCATTTATGGATTTCATGCAAACGCCAATCTTACCAGAGAGCAGAACGAGACATATGCCATGATGGAGAATTTGCTGCTGACAGTGGGACAGGCCTCAGGTGGTGGTGGTACCTCACCTGAAGAGACGGTTGGCGAGGCTGCAACTGATATCCTGCGGCGGATGCCGGAGCAGTTCAACTTAGCAGAAGTGCAGAAGAGGTATCCTACGATGTACGAAGAGTCCATGAACACCGTTTTAGTGCAGGAACTGACTCGCTTCAACAGCCTCACCAAAGTCATAGTGGCCACATTGAAGGATATTCAGAAAGCCATCCAGGGATTGTTGTTGATGAGTTCTGATTTGGAGCAAGTCTTTTTGTCGATTTTCAACGGCAAGACGCCAGCCTTGTGGTTAGCCAACAGCTACCCTTCCCTCAAACCCTTGGGCGGTTATACAAATGATTTGATCGAGCGATTGAAATTCTTTCAGGGATGGATTGACCATGGAATCCCTGTGACCTTCTGGCTGAGTGGTATTTACTTCACTCAGGCCTTCACCACCGGTGCAGCTCAGAACTTTGCACGAAGGTACACCATTCCCATTGACACGTTGGTCTTTGACTTTGACATGCCACAGGAGCAGCAACCCATGGCCAAGCCAGAAAATGGAGTCTATTGCTATGGTTTGTTCCTGGAGGGCTGCAAGTGGGACTGGTCAGAGTGGGAATTGGCTGAAAGCGACTTGAAAGTGCTCTATGTGCCCGTACCGCTCTTATGGATCTTACCCTGCAAGAAGGCGGAGCTTCGGAAATTCCCATGGTACGACTGCCCTCTCTACAAGGTGTCAACGCGAAAGGGTGTGCTCTCGACCACTGGACACAGTACTAACTTTGTGATGCCCATCAAGTTAAGGTCCTCTCATCCAGAGTCTCATTGGGTGAAGCGTGGTGTGGCCATGCTTACACAACTGGATGCCTGAGACTGATGATCGACGAGTCAAGGTTG
>ERZ1738536.64-NODE-130-length-12296-cov-9.663590_pt1 | contig 12296 bp, 1 predicted proteins | sample MGYA00581727_ERZ1738536 | MGnify/ENA primary metagenome ERZ1738536 (study PRJEB40740, sample SAMEA7388100) | Antillogorgia elisabethae | biome: Marine coral reef biome; feature: Environment associated with an aquatic invertebrate; material: Seawater | host...
TGGCTCATTTTGTTGCATCTTAGCAGATCCGGCAGAATCTCATGTGAAACGTTGAGCCTCTACCGGTCTTGCTGTGGTCATTGGTTTGGCATCTGCACCTCTCCTGTCTGAACAGAGAGTCGATAGTTGGGGTCCTGCGCGCCAGCGATCTCCTCCTCTTCGTCAGCATCACGGAACTTTCGGCCAATGCTGGGCATGTCTGGATAGACCTGAAGCAGGAGTTCTTCCTCTGCGACAATGCGTTGAGCCCGCCATACCATGAACTCCGTGGTCTTGACACCAACATACTCGAAGTTCATAAAGGCCGGCCAAACAGTCAGCCAACCATCGAACGTGGCCTGAGATCGTGCGGAAATCAGCAACAACGCATTGGCACCACCTCGCAATAATGGAAGTAGCCAGTGGGTTCCAATCAAGGCAAACCAAAAGGCTTGGAAAACCACTCCAGCACGAGGTTGTGGTGCTAGCATGCACATGGCCAACGCACTGCCAAAGCCCAAGAAGCTTCCAATGATGCAGGTCCATTTACCCATTTCTGCCAATTCATGCCAGTACCTCAGCTGATACTTTCTCGCTTCCACAGAAGTTGTGGGACGCTGGTTGTAGGGAATGGCGTAGCGGTAGAACAGCCTCAGCACTAAGCGCTTCACAATAGAGCTGAACAGCATTCCCAAGAAGGCACAAAGTATGGTGTTCCCAGTGATCGGCATAGTGATGGCCTGGATGAAAAGATCCCAAGTTGCAGTGCTTGTTGCTTCTACTTCTTCATTCACTGGAGCCTCGAACTCCACTGCAATGCAAGCACCGACGAGGCTGGCAATGACCCTGAAGATATGCAAAAGAGTCCGGTGGAACTTTGTCGGTCGTGCAGTGTTGCGCAATGCATTCTGCAGCGGATACTCGCGAATAACACAATGCATGAAGATCTCAACACCTGACCACTTGGTCCACTGGAGCCGCTGAATGATAGGAAAGATTTGCCGAAGCTCCTCTTTTCGGAGTTCTGCAACTGCGCCCAACTGTCCCCGCTGTCGCTCAGCATTGTCAATCTTCAGGGTCACATTGTCGACTGCCCTGTCCCAGTTGTTCACCTGGTTGGCAAGTTCATACTTTCGCACAAATTCGCGGACGCCAGGGAAATGTCGGGCAGTCAGCCAACGCTCATCATGAGCTTTCTTCTGACCCGCCATCTGCCTCTTTAGCGATATCCACTCTGCATCTCTTTCGTCAGCGCCCCACTTTGTGAGCTGCTGCTGATCCTGTCCACCCTCCCGAGGCGTCATCTCGACTTCAGTGCCGGGAGGGACTGCGAGGAGCTCGTTAGCATCAACCTCGTCCAATGCAATGCCCAAACTGGACTCGTCTGATGCTTGACTTGATACATCGTCTGGCACCGCCACGGGATTCTCTTGGTGGAACTCCTGCGTAGATCCAGGCAAGGCTAACATCCTGGATGGTCCTGGAGCCTCCTCCAAGCGACGCTCAAAGGCCGCAGCATTTTCTTGAGGCCAATCCCATTGTGTCCGTCCATCAAAGAGGCTCAAGTAATAGACCTCCCCCTTGCGTGAGAAGCGCTCTTCCCAATGCGCTGGCAACTTGGGCACCTGCCACTGAGTGAGGTTTGACCGCAGGTTCACATAGAACTCCCCGCCGTCTGGCGTCGTTTGCATCTCCCATCCAGCTGGAAGCGTCACTTCCTGACTGTTCTTCGCTGCTTCTAGAGAGGCCATGACTGCTGCGCGCACCTCATCCTCCCCATCGTCTTCTTGCGTAACAGCCTTGGCAGGTTCTGCTTCGGGAGCTCCGTGCAGTGCTTCACGTTGCAAGGGCAAACGACGGCTGGCAGGAACCTCTCTTTCTCTTTCCATGGGCATCCACTCATTCTCGGGTTCTTCATCACTGCCTGGACATGCTCCATGCATCCCCTCGCTCCTCCTTGCTGCCATGGGCATCGCAGCTTCTCCATCTGGTTGAAGGGTCATGGCGGCTTTCCGCAATGAGCCCAGCTTTCCTTTCCCTCTCAAATCTGGTGCAGGAGGAAGTTTGCTGCCTGTTGGTGAAGAATCCTCGGTTGGGAAGAATTGCACCGTGCCGTCCGGAAGAAGTGTTGGTCGCTCCCATGTGGTATCGCCGGTCTGGGAGAACACGAAGAAAATGCGGCCTCCATGCTCCTCCGAGACATATTCCTCCCATCCTGGTGGCAAGCCACCGACCTTATTCGTATACAGAGCAGCTTCCAAGGCTGCCTCTGCTTTTTCCTGAGCATCCAATTGCTCGAGGCCTTGCGCCGGCACCACTGGTCCTTGACCACTCGCATCTCCAGTGCGAAGGGCAAGCTCCTGAATATGCCGTTGCTCCTCGTTACTCTTGGATGCTGACCTAAGCTGCGACAACGGAGGGCCATCAAGGTAGAGATCCCTAGTAGTGCTCGGTCCATGAGAACCGCTGCGCCCACTGCGTGCAGTGCTTTGCTCATTGCGATAGGTGGCCTCTTGGTCTTGGAAAGCCTCCACAGACCCTTTGTCTTGCCATGCTGCTTTTCTAGGAATGTCAACGGCTGCAAGGCTCCTTTGTTCCTTTACGTACTGAATCTTCTCATGCTGATCCTTGTCATTCATGGAGTCTACAAACCTCTCATAGGTAACGTCACGGTCTCCAGAACGCATCTTGATGAGCTCTCTGACCTCAACGGAGTAGAAGAGCTCTGAACCTCTCAGAGCTTTGATGGCACAGAAAAGGGCAATGAAGCGTTCGATCCATAACATCTTCGTTTGGAACCAAAAATCATTCAGCAATGGATTCCATGTGATGGGCTCCGGTGGAGGCAACCGACCACGACGGAGACGTTCCCGCCACTTTCGCTCCCATGGCAAATAGAGAAGCTTCATGAGTTGTTTCTCCGAAGGCCAGAAAGTCACATCGGCTTTGTAGGCCCAAACCAACAAAATGGTCCAACGGATCAGGAAGCAAACCATCAAGTAGGAGATGACATTGTGCACATTCCTGTTTCGAGATGGAGCACCCTGTACTTCGTAGATGGGGCGAGGCACAAGCTCCACTGCCAATACCGAGCCTTGGCTGCTTGGAAGACGATCACATTCGGCCGTCACGATGTCCTCTTGTGTTCTGCTCCAGAAAGTCTTGCAGCCAGCGATGATCCAACGCCGAACTCGTTCCGCCTGTGTACTGATACTTTCCCTATCTTCCCACCAAACCACGCGGTACGGTGGGTCATCACCATAGCCCCAGCGTCGGTCGCGCACCACATCCGGGGACAGGCGGAAGGTCAGCCGAATCTTGCCAGAGACCCCCTGAATCACCACAGGTTGACCACATGAACGCATTTGAACTGTGTACGGCACTGTGACGTTGATGTTCATACCAATCTGGGTTCCAGTCGCGTACAGAAACGGCGACACAGGCCACGAGATTGTCGTCATAGTAATCGTCTGCAGAAAGTCTTCTTGTGCCTCTTGACACTGTTTGGCTGCTTCATTGAACAAGACGGTCGCGTCACCAGCCCAGGAGGCACCATCATTTCCCGGAGGGCCCAAACCATCAATTGTGATCTGAGGATAGATCCAACGTTGCATGCTCTGATAGTCAGGCTGGGTCTGAACACCATCAACGATGATGTCAATAAGTTTCTTCTTGATGATCGTTACCACCAGGTCACCATCTACAGAGTTCATGTAGGCATCCCCTTGAGGCATGGCCTGTTTGATGGCTGTGGGTGGACCACCAGGATCTGCAATGGCTGCCATCACATCGCCCAGCGCCACAGCTGTGCGAATGATTTCTGCACTGAGACGTGCCTGCACGTGCTCCGTTATGTTCGGTCTTAAGACCCCTTCGCGAGGCTTGTCAATGGGCCTAATGCTTGCAAGCAAAAAGGAGAGGGTCTTCACCAAGTCCTGAGGAGCATTGCCAGCCTTCCTGATGTCTCCTCGAGAGCCTCGCACGCGCTCCACAAGGCCTGAGGTCAAAGTTCCCAAGAAGACGAAGAGTTCCGGTTCACCAATGGGAGCCAGATTTGCCGACAAGTGTGCAAGTGCCCCAGCTACCACCTCCATGTGAAGCGGCGTAGAAAGGTTAGAAGTTGTGTCCTGCCAGTATTGCTCCTGAAGACGGCGTGTGTCTGCACCCAGGGAGTCTGGTTCAAGGGCATAGATGATATCCATCAACACTCTCATAATGTCAAGGAGATACTCAATGACCTCATTGCGAGTCTCCCGGGAGACAATGGGTGCACCATAGATCGGCTGCGTAAGATTTGGCATGGGCAATGGACTCGCGGCGTTCCATTCGACCATTGACATAAAATCATAGTCGTACATGCTTGGAAGCGCGAAGACGGCAGCGCAGACTGGCACCACGGAGACCGAACCGCGGTTGAAAGCCCGAACCTGGAGGATAGCTTGTCGCGATTGTCGCATGTAGGTCTCCAGATGTGTAACCCGATCATAGCTGGTGACGACTCTTTCCTGGTAGGCCGGGTGAGACCATGCCACCACATATTTCTTCGCCTCGAGGCCTGTGGCATCTCTCGCACGGCCTTCAAATACATACATTCCTTCCTTCAATGGCAGCGCCAGAGTGGGTGATTGCGACCAATCCGAGAGAGGAACCATGGCATTCTCCGGGACCAGCGCTGACACTCGTTGATCAGTCAAGATGTCCATCTCGAAGTTCCCGAGCTCAGCCATGAACTCGGCTCGTTTCTCTTCTGGGACCTCGCCGTAGTAGAAGGTATATTCCAATGGCGGCTTATCTGTTGCCCAAGCTTGCTGAAGACGAAAGACATCCTTCATTGCAATACCAATGCGCCCAACTGGATTCAGCACGTCCAAGGTGCCAGCAAATGGACCCCATTCAAGGCCAAAGGGCTCTGTGTCCACTGTCAGCACCGAAATGGATTCCGGATCATCCATAGGTTCTACTCCGATGTCTCTAAATGCGCCCTGTGAATTGTCCCCTGATGCTAGCAGCCTTTCCTTATAGTCTGACATGATGTGGGCCTCCTTGGGCACCGTGGATGTCAAAAGCCTGTATGAATAGATGAAACCGGCTTGGAGATCTGCTCGATCCGCCGAGGAGTAGACCCAAAGCGAATTGCTGACCCCTCCGCCAACATCCCGGAGCTTGGTGGTGTAGGTGAGCTCTTTGTAGGCCCTCATGAAGCTTCGAGGCTGTCCCAGAATTCCACGCATCAAGATCACCGCATGCGTCCTCTCAATGTCTGTATCAGTTGTTTGCACAATACATGTCTGGATGAATGTAGCTTCAACGGAATCTCTAGGGCCAATGACACCTTTAGGGCCTTCTGCTGTGATCACTGGCATGTATTCCTTCTTGTCCAGAAGCACTGTGGTACTGGCGTTTGCTACCAGACTTGGATACAGCGCGTCATAAACCTCGACTGTGAAGACGAAAAGGCCTTCAGGAAGAAGGGCCTGGGGCACCGTGAGCTGCGAAGAGCGGGACTTCTCCAACTCAATGATCTCTAAGGCTGCGCTTGGTACTGTGGGAGGGTCTTTCTGGTCATCACGCCCCGCTGCCAGCTGCCTTACTCGCCACCCATATTGCAGTCCAGAATTGACATCGATGCTCGAGTTCTGAAGCCTCCGCTCCTCCTCCTCCAGCCGTCGACCCAAAGTCTCCAAGGAATACATGATCTCCCGTGCACGACTGCCAGATGCATCTAGCGTGAAGGAGCACTGGTCATTGTTGACACGATATGGACCATTGATTTGAGCCATGGGTCCCAATAAAGGACCAACAGTGACGTTGAATGGAACGTACGAGCCCTCATCTTCGCCGTAGACTGCATAGGCCACGCGAGCGTAAAATAACCAGTGGCTGTTGGGCTTCATCAACTCTCCTCGAAGCTGAATTTCCAAGACATTGGCACTGGCACTTTCATCAGCAAAGATCTTGGACATCTCGAAGAGTCTGGGTTCCATGCCATTCTTCACCTCGCCGTAATACCAGTCCACCACCACACGACTTTCAGAGCCATCTGGATTAGGTGCACGTGTCAAGTTGCACGTGCATCTTCCAATCATCTGCGCATCACTCTCGCTTGACACCTCCAGTCGTAGACGGCCCACCAGATCTCCCTGCAGCCGTTGTGGCTGGACAAAGACCTCTGAAGAACCAACGGCTCCAGCTGCAGGGATTCGCGTCAACGGTAAGATGTTGGTAGTCCAGGAGCCATGAGCCTTGTAGCCATCAGCTCTGGTGAGAGTAACGCCCAAGCTGACCAGCGACAGCCCACACCAGGCTGAAGAAGGGATTACGACTCGAAGCTCACACGTCTGTGCCACGTTCTTTTCCTGAAAGTCTAAGCCACACCAAGGCTTTGAGGTCAGCAGTGGCGCAATCTGATTGATGCAAGCGGAATACAGTCTGTCCTGAGTCTCTTGAGGTAGAGAACCGTCAGGCCTGGTTTCAAGACATTCCCAGACAACACTCTTCCACCGTCTGCCGCCACTGAAGGCGCTCGTATCTGCAACCACCTCCAAGTCTCCACAACCACCCATGTCATAGGGCCCACGGATGATGACCTGAGGGACCTCTGGCATGCCGATGAGACCCGTTTCCAAAGGATGGTGCATCCGCCCACTCACAGCCACGGGCACAGGGATCTCACTAGAAAACATCTCCTGATCCATGCCGCGGGGATGCAGTTTGCTTCTGTCAAAGAAGAGCTCGCGCGTGTCCCCCGTCAGCCAACCCTGTGTGTCATAACTCTCGAAACGAGCCACCACCGCCTCAGGTCCCAATCGCAATTGCAGCACATTGTAACTAACCCAGCGACAAGCGGCTCCTCTGCCACCCACAGCCACCTGTGAAGTGGCCCACAAAAGATGGCTGCAATAAAAGTCCTGGTTGAGACTCACACCAGTTGGTGGTTCCACCATAGAGTCAAACTGGATGATGATGACTCCTCCAGAGAAATATGCGAAAACTGGTTTGGGCTGGACAACCTGTGTGCAAATGGCAGGTCCAGCTGCCAAAGCCGATGCAGACTTCTGCACCTTGCGACCAACATGGTATTGGTCAGAAACAGCTTGTTCTCCCGCTGGCACTGGCATTGTTTCAGCACAGTCGTCCACCAGCTGACAATGAGCCGTACAAGTCAGGCTGTTGTCTGCTGAGCATTTCTGTCCACCTTCAGGTTGATCCACCCAGAACATCACTCCCAAGCAGTCCTTATCCTTTTCACAGAATCTGGCACAATCGTCGTAGCTTGCGAACTTGACCGCTGGTGGCTGCCAGCTTCGTGTGGAATTGCATTGCACTCCGCTGCCAACATATTCCATCTCATAGCTCTGACAGTCCACGGTGGCAAAATCTGGCGGAGCAAAAACGAACTTGCGGAGGGTCTCGTTGGTCTTGTCCCGAGGGCAGAGCCCCATATCATTTGTGACTCCAACGGGTGGAAAGGTCTCCGTCGCTCTCCATTTGTAGCACACTTTCGGCCAATCTGGTGGAGCCTTAAACTCTAGAGGTGTTTCGACTGCACAGGTTGCACCCAGCGAAGACATCTGAGCAAACTCATCTGCACCATAAACAGGGAAATTTCCCGCTTTCCTGCCCTGCCAATTGCTTCCGGTCTGACCATAGCACTGCCTTGGCCAACAGCTGCTGGGCAAACTGGCAAAATTGGCACACTCAAAGCCCTGCTCCACCTCGCAGACACCGTTGCAGCCATCCATGGACCGCAAGTTGCCATCATCGCATTGCTCCCCAGGCTGAGCCACTCCATCACCGCAAATGGGACGGCACACCGCCCGGAAGACTGTTCGCTTTGCTGCGGCGGGATCACTTACTCCACCGGTGTCGTCGTACACGAGGCCCAACTGGGCCTCGCGGTGAAGTCGGTCTACCATCTTCGCTTCTTCCTCTTTGCATTCGAAACCAGGTGGACAACCACCACAAGGCTCCAAGACATATGCATGGGATTCCCAGAGCTCCACCTCTGGTGCTGGCAACATGGTGGGCAACAGTGGAGGATCACGAAGTCCTTGAGTAATGCGCCGAGCCTGACGATCTGCTGGGAATGCGGTCCAGCCATCCATAGCAAAACGGTGAACGCCCAGACCTTCAATCTCCACTTCGATCCATTGCCCATACCACGCATCAGTCGACTGACTGCTGACAATGATACCAGTCGGAGTCATGGGGGCGTTCAACAGCAGAGGCTGCATGAAACTCTGCTGCTGGCCAGCCACCAGGTCTACTAGAGTGAAGCTGGTCATATTGACCACCTCTGGCCAGGTTTGAAAGACCTTTACCTCAATGGGCCCCATGGAGCCAGCAAAGGGAATGTTACGCGTGAGCGTGCGCACATGGACTTGAAGCGTGATGTCCTTTGGAATCTCTCCCCAAAGACCTGGAGGTCTTGTGTCCGGCCGGACTTCTGGTGGAATCACGGGAGCCACCAACAGTGTCCGTGGAAGAGACCCAGCATCGGAGACGAGAACTGCGCCCACTTCGGTGTAGAAGTCCTCTCCCTCTGTGCAGCAAGGAGATGCAGCACAATAGCAGTGGCAAACACGGTACTTCCCAGGCTTGACAATCAGGAAGCCATTGAACTGCGCAGTGGTGCCCGGGGCAGATTGTGGTGATGACGGTCCCCTATTCACTTCCAAACTGTTGAGGCCAGCAAATCGGCTACCACAAAGAGTGTAGTCGTCTACGATACGTATTCGTTCCTGAAACCCCAAGCCATTGCCGCGAAGAGTATATGTGAAAGTGGTGCCATTGGCAACATTCTGCACAGTGGGAGTCTCGGTGTGAGGTCCCAATGGCTGGATCAAAGCAGCATTGATCAAGAAGTCTTCTCCGCGGATGCATCCCTCAGGTGCACCACACCAACACACTCGCAACGGTCGCTCGTCTCGGACTCTGACATTTGTCCATGTCACCGAATCTGCAGTGATGCGATGTGGTGGACCACTTGGCAGGTACTCTCCCTCAACGTCGATGCCAGGAGACAGCAACTGAGCTTCGGGGCTTCCACACTGCACCGTGGCAGCATCCACCAAGCGGATGCGGTCGCTGGAACTGAAGCCCGCCATGTCACCACCTCTGACTGTAATCTCCTCATAGCCTCCGATTCTGATAGTGCCAGCATATTGGATTGGTCCTCGCACGTTGATGCGTGCGGCTTCAACACGAAAGTCCTCTCCACGGGTACAGGTCAGCCGACTGCCATCTGGACGAGCACCTTGACACCAGCAGAAGCGGAAGGAACCAGAAGCTTTGAGGGTCACATTGGCCCACAAGCTGAAAGATTCGTTACCCAAATGCCGGCCCCCTTCAAGGACTTCCCGGGGCTGCACTTCTTCTGCAAACTCCTCCGCTCCAGGCACACCACAAGGCTGAGAGCTTTTGACCAGGCGGACGCGGTCAAAGATGGACAGCTCCATACCAAAGATGGCCAAAGAGAAAGGTCGTCCAGGCATCGCTTCCACAACTTCTGCATCATCTTGACGAGCATCCGGACCAACAATCTGGACATTTCCGGCATCATGAATGAAGAACTCTGGAGCAGAGCAGGGAGTGATCTGTCCAAAGACCACAGCATCCTTTACGCAGAAGCAAAGTCGATAGTTTCCAGTGCGTGACACAAAAGGAGGTCCAAAATTGTACTTCTTGCGAGTGAAAGACGGCGATGGAACTTCAATCGTTGGGTTCTTTCCCACGCCGAGCTGGAAGATCACATCGGACTGGCCACATTGCTGCGTGGAGGGCATGATGGCCAATTGGTTCTGAGATTGCAAGCCGTTGCCAGTGATCTCCACCTCACAGGGGAAGCCATTGGTGCACTTGCCCGAGTGACCCGGGTTTGGACCAACTTGTCTAAAGATTAAGCGCAGTCGCTGGTTTCCAGAATCAGCAACATAAAGATCCTTCGTCACAGGGTGAACGCCCAGACCATTTGGCCTTCGCAGTTCGGTGATCCATGCAGTGCCTCTGTCTCCTGAAAAACCAGCTCGACCGTCACGGCCAGCAATGACATAGATCAACCCTTGCTGTTGGGTCATCATCCCGGTCCGTGCAAACCTGTAGACTGAATTGTCACGGGCACCACCTTTGCCCTCCGAGCAGGATGTGGAAGACCCTTCAAACCGAAAGTAGAGGTGAGCATCCTTGGATGTAGCACAAACACCCATCTGACGGATGGCAAAGACTTCATAGCCCAATCTCAGAGCAGCCATGGCGCACGCTGTGATGGCATCAGGCCGATTTTCTGGAACACCAGAAAGGTAACTGATACCCCAGGGCAAAGACTGTCCTTCGATGCTTGGGATCCACAGGGACTCGATGTTCTCACGCCAGCAACCCATGGAGACGTACTCCAAGGCCGGCATCATCAGCAACCGATGGTTTTCAGAGTCGCTCACATATACCAATCCTTCATCTGCTGCCACGCCCGAAGGGGTGTTCAGCTGTGACAATGGAGCTTCTAAGGGCGAGGCTTCCTTGGTGTAGTTGCCCCGCTGTCCGGTGCCAGCTAACGTGTTGATGACGCCCAGGTAGCTCTTAAACTCTAAAGACATTGTCCTCACCTGGTGCCCGGTGGCCTCGCTGACGTATACATTCACTGGTAGTGTGCCATCCTCGTTGCTGATGAAGGCAGAAGACACTGCGACTCCCCAGGGAGACTGCATGCGTGCCAACCAGGCAACACCACCATCGCCTTTTGTCGTCTGCCCCGTCGCACCACCTGCAGCAGTCAGAATGATGTTCCTTTGGAACTCATTGGTGCCTGGAATTCGCACAGGAATCTCCATGGAGACCACTCTCAACACGTCGTTGCCACTGTCGCAAATCCAAAGCATTTGGTTCAAGTCCACTGCGACACCTGTGGGACTATCCAGCTGTGCTTCGATTGCAGGTTGACCATCGCCTCCGCGGCCTTTGAAACCGTTACCTGCCACCGGCTCGATGATACCTGAGTTCAACGGTGTCTGTTCGAGGTTGATCCGCCTCACACGGTGACTGCCAAAGTCCGCCAGGTACAAAAACTTTTGATCTTTGTCCAAAGCAAGACCACTAGGCTCCCAAAGCTCTGCATTATACGCCGGTTGGAAGTCACCTCGCATTCCAGCATAGAACTTTCCTGCGAGGGTATACATCTTTCCTTGTTCGATGTCCATGTATCTGATCATGTGCGTACTTCTCTCACTAAAGAACACTCGTGTGTCGGACACTGCGATTCCCCATGGGTCTGCAAGAGGTGAATTGATTCCTGGATCACCATCAACCATATCTCCTGTGCGATTGGGAGTGTTCCCATCGCCTCCAACAGTGATCATCATACCATTGATGATCAGTGTTGCCACATGCATAGAAAAGTGCTCATCTATTGTGCAGCCACCATCTCCGCCACACCAACATACTTTGTACATGCCCATTCTATTCACCTGGATGTTCTCCCAGGTTTCTTCATTGTAGTTCCCGTGTGCGCGAGCGCCACTGGGAGATGTGAGCACTAGCACCGATGAGTGCATCGTGGCAGAGCCAGTAAGACCACAAAGCACTGTGTCCGGAACAATGCGAATCCGGTCAAGTGCAGATAGAGCAACCCCTTGCAACTGCAAGTTCCACATGCCACCCGCTGTCTGTAGGATGTGTTTGTTTCCGGTCGGCCCCTTGGGGGTGACTTCAATCTCACAAATAGAAAAGGGTGCCACACGGGTGCCTCTCACCCGCAGTACTAGGTACAAGTATCGGCCAGAGGCCAGGCAGTTGAACATATTCGGTTGGACGTCCCGAGTCAAGTAGATCTCCTCAGCGCAAGCCAAATTCTCGCGCCACGTGAGGATGCTGTTCCCCAGGCGGATGTCCAAAGGACCAAGGCCAGTGTCAGCGGAATCTGTGCGAGTCCACAAACGGACAACGGCGACAGGAACCTCACGGCCGAAGTCGACGCGCATCCAGGGATCCGGCTCCACCTGGGTCTCGGCACAGCCGTTGCCGACGAAGAAGGCGGTGTTGAAGTCACCGTCGGTGGCACGGAAGCCATCGCCACTGAAAGAACTGGTCCCATCTTGTGACGTGTACTGGGCAATGGAGGAAAGCACCACTGGTTGCCCTTGCGCTAGATTCGGTGCCAGACGCGTTGCCAACTGCCTGTGATCTTGACCAGCGCACACAGCTAACAAACCCCATGCAAGCAATATCCTCCACATAAGCCCGGCTTCGCCGTGACCCTTCAGTGGACCATACGCCGCACAGGGAGCAGCAAGCTAAGAATGCCTTGTCCAGGAATTTTGTAAAAG
>ERZ1738536.65-NODE-131-length-12279-cov-6.861993_pt1 | contig 12279 bp, 1 predicted proteins | sample MGYA00581727_ERZ1738536 | MGnify/ENA primary metagenome ERZ1738536 (study PRJEB40740, sample SAMEA7388100) | Antillogorgia elisabethae | biome: Marine coral reef biome; feature: Environment associated with an aquatic invertebrate; material: Seawater | host...
GGTGGAGATTGCGACTCGTCCAGCCTTTTGAGCCATGCCTGACCCTTGGGATAGCAAAACGGTCATTGGCCTGTTTTGTGATCCTTACGTTGCCAGTACCAACTTGGAAGGTGGACATTCAGAAGATACGTTGCAAGATGTCTCAGGATGGTTGAGTGAACTCAAGAAGTACGACAATATTTCCTCGAAGGCGAAAACCGTCATCGACGAAGCCACCGAGCTTTTCGCGGAGGGCGCCAGGTTGGGACGTGCAGGTTTCGGGCCACAGTGGTGCCAAGATCTCAAACATCGTTTGGAGAAACTGAAGCCTGGACAATTGTTCTTGGCACCTGGAGGATGGAGAAATCCAAAAGGTGGTCATGCAATTATCTACCTCTTCCAGTGCATGAGTGATTCTGAGTTCAGGTTTGCAGTGTGCAATACCGGGGAGGGAGTAAATGCCCATCCAGAGGATGCTGGGGCTGATGTGTTTCCAAAGGAGAAGCGCTTGACCTCTTGGCTTTTGAAAGGTATTCCTCGCGAACAGATCCTAGACGAGCTCTGGCTTTATTCCCTTTTTAAGATTTACTACAGGCAGGGGGACCACCATAAGCCGAATATGCTCTACGAGTTCCTACTGCCAATGCTTTGCCCAAGTGGCGATGTGCGAAAGGAGACTGATACGTCTTGGTCAACATCAGCTACATGTCAACGTGCTGGTTCCTGCTATTACAAATGCTGCCCTGCAGCTTTGCGGCTCATTTTGGGTATCCGAGGAGTTGAGGAGCAACAAAGGAAGCTGGTGTTCTACTACATGAGATTGGGACAGTTGTCCCGTATCCATCAAGCTCTGAATGATACAGAACTGGAGGCCATGACCGAGTCTGACTTCATGGTGGTTGAGTGTGCTTGTAGGCAAATGGGACAGAAGGTTTTGTATCAGAAAACGATCTCCAGTGCAGAAAAAGAGTCAGCACGTGGTTTGATTTCCGACGTGGACGGAAAGGTAGCCGAAGCCCGTGAAATTCAACGGAAGGCCTTAGCCAGCAAGGCAGTGGGCATCAGTGAAGGCGTGCCAGAGGACTTTGTAGGATATTGTGGTTTCCCTGGCTGGGAGCTCCTTTCAGTACCTTGGTTTGGCCACGGAAACAAACTTGCATACGAACATCTCATGGGGCACAAAGACTCTCTATCACCCGGCCAACATGTCGACATTGCAGCTCTTCGCGAGCTCAATGGTTACAATCTCCTCTTTGAAACTTACAAAGTTTGTGATAAGTTGGAGAACAACGGCTTTGAAGAGATCTCGAAGTTAAGGATTGGTTCAATTATTGAAGACGTCATGCTGCGGCAATTTCCCCCTGGTCATGCGGACTGGAATGAAGACTTTGACATGCACACACAAGGTCTGGTCTTAAAGGCCCTTTGGCGTCTCACGCAGCACTACGTGACAGCAGTGGCATCCTCCACAACGAGCCGCACGCAAGTTGCAGCTCAGATACTGACCATGAGGTCCTTGCATGCGGCCTTCGAGACAGTTCTCAGGAGAGCCGCCACAGATGGTATGCTTCCTACGACGCAAGCCATTATTTGCCCCCATGGTGGCGATGATACTGACTCCTACAGGTCACCATGGAGCTTCACGGGTGAAGCTGACTTTGAGGGCAAGAGTGCTGCGGGTGCCACAGAGGGGTTGCCGCTCTCAACACCCAAACTTGCAGAGGTCCGAGATCGACTTGCAAGACATCCAGCTGGTGAAGCATCAAAGGGAGATTCAGCATGGGATCGCAGCTTGAATGGCCTGAAGTATAGGGCTGAGGCTCTGAAACCAACGCAGGAACTAGTCAAGGATCTCACCAGGAAGGTGCTACGAATCATGAGCAATGTCTTGCCGCCAAATCACTCTGATGAGTGGCCCAAATGGACAGTTCCATTTGGCTGGGCCTTGAACTCCACTGGTGAAATCAAGACGAAGGCGCCAGAATTCTACATGTGGAGAGATATTTGTGTGTGGGCTAGATACCTCTGTTTGGATCCCCAATGCAGGAAATTCAAAGGCGTCTTCAAAGCGGATGCAGCCACAATCACATGGAGAGTGGGCTACTGCAAACCCTGTGAGATTCTTAAGGCACAGGCATCTGGTTTGCTCGGCAACGTCAAGTTTGACCAGCTTGAAAAAGGATTCACAACCACCAGCGGAGCAAGCCTTTCTTCTGCTGGCCTCAAAAATGCACTCTCCGAAGACGACGTGATTCACGCACCCACATTGCCAACGTTTGGTCAGGCTTTGGCCCAAGAAGAAGCTGAACATGTGCTGAGCGCGCTCACTATGCCCTACCTACGTATACCATTGCTTCTTCATTTTCTTGCCGCAGACCGTTTGCATGCCTTGAAACAAACGACGATGCAGGAAATGCTTTGGGCAGCCCTTCTAGAACCAGCTGTTTGGGGAGATGATGAGTCGCCAAAGCCAGTGGAGAATGCGCCGGAGTTGAGAGGAAAATTGGGCACTTCCTTTGGTTTGCTGCATAACGAGGTGATCCACGGTCTCAGCAGCATTGCGGCACCCTTCTGTGCTCTGTGTGCACAGGCAGAAGAGTTGGCTGGCTTGGCACCACCCGAGGAGTTTGATGGGCCGCCTGCTGTAATCTTGCAGTTCTTTGTGAGGCTTTGTAGCCGAGTCTTGGATCAGCTGCACAACCAGAATGTGGAGAATGCGCCTGATCTTATGAGGACATTGAAGGTCTTCTTGGAAGAGAAAGCTGTAAAGCATTTGAAGCGATGGATCGATGCAGCAAGTCAGGAAATGGATACGCGCTGCCGTCTACATGCTCACCTTGCACTCACCTGTCTGCAACGGGATGTGTCGGATCCTGAAAATCTCATCTTGCTGTTGAGCAGTTCTGCCTATGTTATGGCTTGGTACGAGCGAGACTTTTCGGATACTTTTGGCACTGAATTGCAGATGGTCTTCGAAGTGGTTCAGAGAAGGAGAGTGGAAGTCATCAATGCGGTGAAGGATTCACCAAAAAGGAAGTATGTTTTGGACGAGGCAGCCAAGATCACCTCAAACTTTTTCACATCGCATTCCGATGAATGGAATCCTGGAGATGGTCCTGGATCTTGGAAATGCGATAAGAAGGGAGGAGCTGCCGTCTTCAACCTGCAGACATGCACTCTGTGGCTGGAATCAGGCTTGTTGCGGCCCATTCCGCCAAAGCTTCAACGCACACCGCACTTCGTGGAGTTCTTCCGGATGCATCCAGTCAAACTGCAGCCCACTTGCCGTCCCGTGAGGCTTTCCAGGAACTGCCACATCCTCTCAGCAGTTGATGATGATAGTATCACCTTCGAAATGCAGTGGTGGTCTTCACAATCACAACAAAGTGACCAGGTCTCTCCTGAGGATGATGAAGGTTTCAAATGGAGAGCGAATGGCAGCTGCAAAGCCGTTGCATGTGCATGGAAGAGTGGTGAGTGGACGTGGAATTTGCCGGGTGGCATGTCCTTCGAGCTTTCCGATGTGCCCCATTGGCTTAAATCGAATGGCAAAACTGAATTGGCTGAAGTCTGGGAACGATTATTGACCTGGGCTCAAGATCCTGGCAATGATGATGAAGGAGAGGACCTGGCACCATTGATGGGCACATGGTTTTGCCAGACAAGTCACTTCGAAGCCAAAGAGCTGGTGGCTGTACAATACTTGGACAGGCAAGGCGTTCTGGAAGCTCGATTTGCCTGTGAAGGGCATCCTGTGATTCGTATCTTCACCCATCATGACTTTGGACGCCACTCCTTCCGGTCGCAAGTCTTTTGCTCGGATGTAGCCTTCTCCTACGCGTCGTTGGTGCCAAATGATGGAGACCGAGAAGAGAGACCTCTGTGCAATCCGCAATTTGCCGGAAAGATAGGCTTCCTGCCTAAAGATGAGACGCTGGCAATCTTTGACGATGGGAAACGTCTTTGGGTGCCGCCTGTAGCCCTACAAGGGCTGCTTCCTGCTGCTCTTTTGGAGGGCTGTCGCTTCTGGGCAAAAGAAGAGCATGGTGTCGTAAGTTTCAAAGGCGAGCCATACAATCCACCTGTATACAACAGCCTGAACTACACGATGCAAGTGACCTGCGAGAATGGAATCGCGAAGGTGACTCGCAAAGTCGGTGACAAGATTTGGGTTTTGGCGAGCCCAATTCATGCACCACGAGGGTCTCAGATTGAGCGTTTTGCTGAGATTCTAGGGCCTTTGGAAGCCATGAGCCATGCACTCTTCTGGACTAATGAGGACGGAACTGAAGTCTGTTTGGTGGAACTTCCTCGTGTTCAGTTGCGATTTGTTCCTGGACCTGACCCAAATGGCCGTGGCCTTCGCCTTTTCTCAAAGGAATTTGGAGGCTTCTACTTGCTGAATCGCAGAGGGGTTTATGATCCAGAGGCTTGGAAGGAAGCTACGGGTGACCCACGTGCCATGGATCTTGCAAAGTTTTTGGCCAAGATGCCTCATGCAGTGATCTTAAGAAGTGCTTCTGGGGCCATCCGCATCCTTGTGACCAGTGCTGATGTCAAGAGGCCAAACATTAAATGCAAACCGTTCTCAACAGATCTTGTGGTCAATCGCAAAATCTTGGTTGCTCTCAGCGGAAAGACATTCCTTTGGGACTTCCATGAGTCTGGCTCCCTTTTGCTCACATCCTCACTTAGTGGAACGCTTTATTTAAGCCTCCTGACGTTGCTCCATCGCGACTACACTTCATCCGCCAGGTTGATTGGTTCAGTGGGCTTTGACGAAGGCATTTCAGCGGAAGAGTTTCGACTCTTGAAGATGATGCTCACGTTGACGGTCAAAGACCGACACCCGGATGCTTCAGCTTTGCGTTTGAAGCTCATCCTGGCTCTCATTGCCCACAATCCCAAGCATCCTCTTCTGGAGCCGGATAACAAACTCATTGGGTCCGACTACTATGACTACTTGATCAAGTTGACACACATCTCTCAGAGCTGTCAATTACAATTGCGCGAAGAAGGTGTCCTGCTGAGAAATATGCAAGAAATGGAGTGTGAGATGTGGCCACAAGCCGTAAATCGTTTCAAGTTTGTGGAAGCAGCCCTCAATGAAAGCCCAGCTTGTGTTCTTCGGTCTTCTGTGGACCATCCAGCTGCAAACCGTGAAGGTATGCTTGGTTATGAAATATTGTCCCGAAGGATGGATGCATTCTGCAACAACCTATGGTATGAAAACTTCAGTGTCGACATGAAAGATGCTGGCAAGAATCGTTCGGACTTGGAATCTCTTACAGAATTTCTTGACCGTTGTGACCGAGAAGATTGGACCTGCTCAGGGACGCTCTTCTTCTCTCTATACGCACATCTGACAGGTATCAGCACGGCGACGTTGAATGGAAAAGACGTAACTAAACGTCTTGTCCGACTGGCTATTGAGAGGTACTGGCTGAGATGTGTGCGGCTATCTAAGAATCCCTCAGGAGACGACATTCGGGCCATTTGTACACTTTGGTCTGTCCTTGGGATGAATGCGATGGGCATGTCCCACAATCTTCCGCCATGGGAAGATGCCGCAAAGCTGCACAAGGAGTCCAAATATGGTTGCATGATTGGCCATGACGAGACATGTGGTCGTACTTTTCTGAATGCTTTGCATGAAGCACTGAAGTCGGGTTACTCTTGTGCAGAAAGCTTGGTGCCGAAGGTGATAGCCCAACCCTCATCACAACAAGAGAAGTTGACCATCAGTGAAGAAGCGATGCCCAAATTTGCCCCACCTTGCGCTCCTCGTTTGACGGATTTCGCCAAGGGTAGTTGTGGCTTGGAAGGTGAAGAAGACGAGGTGCTCTCAATGCTGAGTATTCCTTTGAAGTCCATCTCTGAACGATTTATGAGCACATTTGAGGAGACGCTGAATGTCCCGGAGAATCCCTTCAGTCAAGAGCGACTGGCTGGCCTCCCTGGTGGAATGACACGTATGGGAGCTGCGATCATCAAGGGTAAGTTAGATGGACACGCTGTCTTTCTCGAGAGAGCTCGGAAGAAGAAAGGCTTCAGCTTGTCGTGCCTCTCAAAACCAGATGACTCGATCTTGGGCGACTGTCTGGCTACACTCGATGAGTTGGAGACTGAAATCAAAGGTTGCTGGTCACATGATTTGGAGAAGGTGATCTCTTTGCGAACGGAACTTTTGAAGAAGGCAGATCTGGCCCCAAAAGACGGAGGCGGTGAAGGAACACGCTTTTGGCTTGCACGAAGAGGCGGAATTGAGGGTCATGTATGGCTGGAATGGTGTATTGGCTCAGAGCTGGACAATGTTCGCGAATTCACCGGCTGTGTTGAAGCAGTTAACAAGGTGGTTGATAAAGGTGCAGCAAGAGATGTGGGCCGTGGCATCCTGGGTTTGATGCTTCACGTCAACCGTGTCGCACAAGCGCAGCTGGTCTTGGGTTGTGTACAAGATTTGCGAGGCGCAGTGAAGCGAGCTCAAAGGAAAGGTATTGACGAAGTCGTTTGGAAGGAGCTCCAAACTCTAGCAGGTCGAGTTGCAATGTTCCTGGGATGTCGGCGAAACTACACCACTAGCAGTCCTGAAATCTCCCCTGCCTTCCTCCTGTTTGAGTACGTCACCGGATTTATGGTGAGAAAGCAGCAGGTAGATCTCATCCGTCGCTTTGCCGAAGAAGCCTTTGCTGGTCGATCGCTGGTTGCACAGATGATTATGGGTGCTGGCAAGACAACTTGCATTGCACCGATGTTGACGTTGCTGTTAGGGAACGATGGGCGCTTAGTCTTGAACATTGTGCCACGGGCCCTGCTAGCCCAGACCAGAAATGTCATGAGGACAATGTTTGGTCAGATTTTGGCCAAACGTGTGGTGACTTTAGAGTTTAGCCGAATGATGGGCCAGGATGACCCCTTTGATGTCAAGCTGGTGAAGATGCAATTATTTGATGCACAGCGTGATGCGGCAGTGGTGTGTACTACTCCAGCAGCCATCAAGTCCATGTTCCTTCGACATTTGGAATTGCTGCAGATGAACCACATCTTATCTGGTACAATGGAAAATTTCAAGAAACAGCTGACCAAGGCAACCGACTCAGTATCTCAAACTCGCGTCAAAAGGCGCCTCGATGATGTCAACAAGGAGATGACTGGCAACCGCGTGATGGCTGGTTTCATTGGCGAAGTTTTGGGAATGCTACGGAACAACAGCTGCGCGTTGATTGATGAGGTTGATTTGGTCTTGCACCCGTTGAAGTCAGAGCTCAACTTCCCCATTGGAAGCTTCGAAATGTATGACTTGGGTTGTGAACGCTGGCATTTGGCAGTGCATCTTTTAGATGCACTTTTCTTGAACGATGAGGGCCATGCAGCGGCTGGAATCTATTATCCAGAAATCCGAAACTGCAGTGGAAAGGGCCAAGCTGCCGCCCAGCGCATCTCTGAGCTGGAACAAGAGATCCCAGAAATTGTAAAGAAAGGTTATGACCTTCTAACACTTCAAAAGCAACCACATTTGGTGCTGCTAAGCCGGGCGTTTTACGACAAGAACCTGCTGAGGCCATTGGCAGACTGGCTGGCTTGCTGGATCGTTACCAGAACAGAGGCCAAGAAGTTCCGAGAAGGTGTCGAGTTGAAGGATGTTTGCGAGTTCCTCTCCATGGACCTGGCAGATCTGTTGAAGTCTGACGTGAAAACCAAAGTGCAATCCCAGGCGGATGGCACCATCGGCAAGCTCTTATGCTTGGGTCGAGAATGGCTCTTCCAACTCATTCCGCATGTGTTGTCGAAGGTAAATCGAGTCCAGTATGGTCTGTTGACAGAGCGTGAGTTGAGCCTTGTGGAGAATCAGAAGGCCCCTTCGAGTCGGCGCTTGCTGGCGGTACCTTTTATTGCCAAGGACAAACCCAGCCCTGCTGCAGAGTTCGCACAGCCAGATGTTCTGATTGGCTTCACAGTGTTGGCATACCGCTATGAGGGCATGCGCTTGTCTGATACCGTCTCAATGCTACACCACCTTCAGATGAAATCTGGGCGAGAATCTGGCCCTTGGGGTTCTCGGCCGACCTGTGTGCTCTTTGAGAGATGGAAGGACATCGGCGCAAAAAGATACAAAGAGAAGGGTGGCAAATCTTCCGTTGGAGGCCTTGGGCCCTTGAACTGGGAAGTCAACCTGAATGATGGTTGGAAGAAGCTGCCAAACAACATTACAGAGTTGCTACGTGAAGCTGTAGCCAAGAAGGAAACCAAGGTCAAATTCACAGGCTTTGGAGCTCAGCCTTATGAGATTGATTTGGAGAAGATGGTTCAGACCAATCTAAAGTCCAAGAAAGCCCGCGACATACGACAAATGGAAGAATCTGACAAGAGGGGTGAGGATCTGAAACTTCCAGAGCTTCAAGCTCTGTCATCCTCCACAGGGGATGAGGAAGATAAGAAAAAGAAACAGAAGGCAAAGGAGGAGAAGGACAGTGGAGGGGCAGAAGCAGAAACCGATCCCTTGCTCAAAGGCCGTGATGCTGTTCAAGAGAAGCCAGAAGGACATGCCCAGGTTGCTGTGGAACTCTTGGGGCCTGTGCCAGAGATTGTGCTTTGGTATTTGCTGACGATGGTCTTTGACGCAGTTTTGCGGCAGCAACCCCACAAGTTGTCAGCAACGGGACAAGAACTCGGATCCTCCATGCTCTTTAGCTCTCGCATTGGCTTTTCTGGCACCCCATCTTCACTCTTGCCGGAAGATCTGGGTGAATGCCTTTTTGAAGCTGAGAATGAAGGCGAAATCCTGTCTGTCTTGAGCGATGAGCAACATGTGGTTCCACCACTTATCAACTTGGCTTCAGATTGGTCGCCTGAAAGCATCTTGAACATGGTGGCGAAGAGCAGCGACCCGGTTTATCACTGCCTCATTGACACTGGTGCGCTGGTGATGGGCTTCACGAATGAAGAAGTGGCAAAGCTACTCTTGAAGTTGTTGCCGGAAGAGCTTTTCGATGGAGTTGCATATTTTGATGATCGAGATGCACCAATGGTAATTCTGCGCGGTGCCGTGAAGCCAGCATTACTCAGTGAAGCTGGCGTACCAATGGATCGACGTTTCACCTTCTTTGATCAGGTACACACCACAGGAACCGATACGAAGCAGCCATTGCAGAGCTATGCAGCTCTTACTCTCTCGGCTTCAATGACATTCCGTGACTATGCGCAAGGTGCCTGGCGAATGCGTGGCTTGGGCAAAGGTCAGAAGCTGCGTATGGTCATTGCCCCGGAGCTGGCTAAAAAGGTCCAAGGCATTGTCAAGGTCGAAGGCGAACTGGGTCTCCACGATGCCGTAGCCTTCATGTTGTCCAACCAGTTTGACTCTGAGGGCAAGCAATTTGCAGCACTACAATTGCAGAATCTTGCGACTGTGTGGCGCCAGCATGCGCTGAATGATTTGATGGAGAAAGAAGTGAAGGTTCGCGAGTCGAAGGACATGCGTCCGCAGGTAGAATCCTTTCTTGAATCCTTGCGCTTCCCAGTGGAGTCCAAAGTGCACCAACCACTGACTTTGGACCAGAAGATGCAAGGATTGACGGATGAGCAGGCACACATCATGAACGACGACGAAAAAGCGCATTGTGCGAAACTGATTGGTGATGCCAGTGGTGGCGGAGATGGTGGTGACTTAGGCGCCGAGATCACGCGCCAGCAGGAGAAGGAGCAAGAAAAGCAGCAGGAAAAGGAGAAGGAAGTTGAAGTCCATGTAGGCCGCGAGCGAGAACGTGAGGTTGAATGGCCATTGGAAATCCTGGAGAAGGAAACGAAACCAGAGGAGTCGGGCGTTTTCTTCCAATTGGCCAAGTTCCAAATGGCTGGCCTCAAGACCAAGTTGAAATGCACCGGCAACGCTTTGGTCTCTTCGAATCATACTGCCAATGCACTCACTACGATGAATGTGCGGCGAATGAAATCAGTGATCATCATGTTAGTGGTTGGTCCGAAGACAATGGCTGTGTCAATGGCAGAGGCAGCAGCACTACGCCGCGCCAAGCATTTGGAGTCAGAACATCTTCCAAGCAATTCAAACTTGTGGATTTGCTCAGGTTGCAAGAAGGTGCCGGAGTCTTCTCTGAATTTGTTTGCAAAGGACAATGTGGTGGTTGAACCAGATTCGGGCGAGAAGATGGCGGATCCAAGTACGCGAGCAAGGCGATTAGAAGCTGCACGCTGCTTGTTGCGCTTCTTTAACTGCGACCTGGATTTCAGGCCTGATGAGGTGACGAGCGCAGTCAAAGCCCTGGAGTCTGGCTGTCAACCCAAACAACGTCAACACTTCGTGGAGACCGTGTTGGGTGCTCGCCGACGGGAAGCCTGCTCCTGGCGCGATACACCCTTGGGTGAAATCGTCCGTGGCGACAGTGCCAAGCTTGAAGAGCGGGCACGGCTCGTACAAAATCTGTATGGGCTGATGAAGGATCGTTTCAGAAGTGCCGGAGACTTCTTCAAAGTGTTGGATGTGAATGGGGATGGAGTGCTCCAGCACGAAGAATTCCAGCGGTCCATGAAGAAGGTCTTCAAAGGCACGTTCTCGCCGGAAGACGTTCGAAAACTCTTCAATGCAGCCGACACCTCGGGCCGTGGAAATGTCACATTGCAGGACCTTCGACAGCTACTCCAATCCGGTGCTGCTGCTACTGGTGGTGTCATCGCAGATGAGTCCCCGGAAGCTGACGACCCTGGAAGTCCAACGAGTCCCACTGCTGACGAACCGGAGGACCCTGACCCTGGCATCCACCCTGCTTCCACAGGCGGAGATCCCAATCCTGACGTTTCTCCAAGTGGTCCAAGTGCTGATACCACATCAGTACTTTGGACAGTACCACCAGAAGCCATCCAACGTGAGATAGAGGAAGTGCTGAGAAGGGTGAATGCAGGTGGAAGTTTGCGGCAGAGGATTATCAACAGCATGTCTGGCATGCTTGGCAAGGGCCAGGCTGGGTTCCTATCTACTTTGAGGATGCTAGCAGGACTGGACCAGGAGGACATGCCAGAAACTAAGAGTTTGATCAGAGAGGTTGAGGATGCTGGACGCGATCTGGAAAGTGAACATGATATTTATGCTTTTCAATTGATGGTTCTGGCAAACCTCTTGGATGACAAAGTTCTACAATCAGAGCTGGAGGATCTGTACGTGGCTGCGGAGGGGGAAGATGGCAATGGTTTGCCCATGCCTCCTTGCCTTGTCACAGTGGACAAGTATCTTGCAAAGGCACTGGATATGTGGAACACCTATCCAGAGAAGTGGTCAACCATGTCCCAAATAGAATGCTCGGAGGAGAAGCTGAAAGAGGTCATTGCCAATGCCAGATCCTTATCCAGCAGCTCAAATGCGCAGATGTTGGCGTTGGCGAAATGTCATACAGCAGAGCTGAGCATTGTGGCGAAAACCGACGCAGCAGAGTTGTGCTTGGAGCAACTGACGGGCGTTGTGCAAAAGTACTTGAAGGGTGCAAAGGATGGAAAGGAGGAGGAGATCCACCAAGTGTACCACACTATGTTGGAATGGGGAGTTTTCCTGGTCGCCAATCTTGTACAAAAAGAAAGGGCTGCAACGATTCCCAAACTCAAAGGTCCACTTTTTCAGGAAGCAGCTGGCTTTGTATGGGACAAGAAGCAGGATGATGTAAAGATCTTAGCGGCCTTGTCCTATGTGTTACAGGCCTTGTCCATGAATATCACGAAGTGGCAGGTGGAGATGCACGAAGGTGAATGGTCAGATATGGCTGCAGAGCAACAGCTGGCACTGCGAACTGCAGCTTCGAAAGGTGAAACAGTGCTTCATTTCCGCGCCCGTGGCTTCCCATATGAGATTGATATCAAGGCGATGACCCAAACCAATCTGAAGAGTGGAACCTCGCGCAAGATAAAAGAGGTTGATGTAACATCATTTGCAGCGGGTGGAGAAGAGGCTGAAGAGGAAAAGCCCTACAAGTGGCAGGTGTCAAACGGAAAAGGTGGCTGGTGGGACTTCCCTCCAGATGTGGATACAAAAGTGAAAGAAGCCAAAGGAGCTGGTCTGACAATTGTGACCTGCAGCATCAGGGGACAACCCTATGAAGTGGACTTGAACAAGATGCATCAGAAGAATACCAAGACGGGCACCAAGCGTGAGATTCGGATGTGCCCTATTTAAGCCGAAAATTTCCATGTAAATACCTTTGCCTTCCAATGGCGCAATCAACAACACTCTCGTACATGTTGGTTTTGTTTGGTGAGGCCATGGTTGGAAACCAAAGTTGGCAGTACTAAAGAACAATCAGG
>ERZ1738536.76-NODE-144-length-11613-cov-30.656515_pt1 | contig 11613 bp, 2 predicted proteins | sample MGYA00581727_ERZ1738536 | MGnify/ENA primary metagenome ERZ1738536 (study PRJEB40740, sample SAMEA7388100) | Antillogorgia elisabethae | biome: Marine coral reef biome; feature: Environment associated with an aquatic invertebrate; material: Seawater | host...
TATAAATATGCACACCCCATTCGGGATATCACTAATCTTACATAGCTTACTTGTCTTCGTAAATCTTTGGTAGAAATCATATGCGAAATTTAACTAGTGGTACATGGTACATACCTGTATCTACAGATCCAAACATAAAATAGCTTGTCAGTCTGTAACTCACCAGTTGATTTTTTCTAACTTTCAACGTTAAGCCCTCTGAACCAGACTTTGGGGAAAAGGAATCATTTTGCGAAGATTGTCTTTCTTCTTCCAACTGCCTTGCCTCATCAGAGCCAGATTCTCTATCCAGTCTCTGTGTTCCTAACTTGACAGCATCATATATTTCTTTTAATGCTCTTTTGTAATGTTCTTTTTCATAGCTTGTCATTGTTGCACTGGACCAACGTGTTGGCTGAGATAGTGGTTGAGTTAGTGAAGAACTTCCAACATTTGACTGGGTGGACATGAAATTGGTCGCATGTCTCTGGGAACCTTTGTTTTGCTTAGATTTATTTTTTGAAGTATTGCTTTCACCACTGAAATTACTATCAGATGTTTCAACACTGTTTGAATAGTGTTCAAAATAAGCACCCTTATCAAAGTCCATTAAAACTGAAAAAATATATTCTAAGTTCTTCTACTTCAAATAAAACATTCTAAAATAAAAAACAAACTGACTCTGTTGGCCGTCAAAATTCCAATTTGCCTCCGTTTAAAATTTACGAATTCCTTTGAAATGAGCCCTAAAGTTCCTTGGCTTTCAGAAAAATTCCTTGATATTGCTGAACAAAAAAGAATAAAAGATGAAACTCTTCACGACTAAATTTGAGAGTAAATCTAAAAACATAGATCATGAGTTAAATGACTTTTCTAATAAGTTTCTAAATCATCTTTTCTATTGTATATGATCTGATGGATCTGACTCGTGCCGACTAACGATAGTTTGTTGATCTTATAACTCTGAAGTGACCCTGACATTGAGAAATGGAGGACAGATTCCTCGCGGCAATAAATTTAAAGGCAGTGCTAAAGTAACGTGAACAGTGTTCAGAGGCGCCGGAAGCAATCGAGGGCTAGGGGGCAGCCGCTCTCGAAACGGGCACTTTATTTTACAAAATCAAAAAAGAAAGGTCGCTAAAATTTTGAGGGCTGTCTGTTTTAGTAAATCTATTTTTGTTTAATAATACCAGTAATACTTCTGTAATTCTATTAACCAGCAACAAGATGTCATTCATTTATTTGATAATTTCATTCCACACAACGCTAGCAAAATGTTATAAGTAGGGTGATAAAAGAATTTAATCTTTGTGAGCCAGGGCAAAGCTGCCCCCGTCATTAAAGGGCAAGGGGGCAGCTGCCACCGTGATTCCGGCGCCCCAAACAGTGTTGACCGTATGATAAAAAATCCAACTATTCTAAAAATTTAACCTTCTGTCTAAATGTCAGAAGGCACTTTTTGTACCTGCGTTTTATCTTGTACGAATAAGTCTGCTTCTGATTAACAGAAACATAACGATCAACGTTACTTCACAATATTTATTTTAATTATATATTGCACAAGTGAACTTAAAATGACCTGGAAGAATGTTTGCGGAGTTCATGGTGAATTAAACTACCACGAACATACGAGGCTCAATCAAGAAAATTTCTTGTTAGGATTCCGAGTCTTTTTAAGTTCTACATTACTTTTATATGATTTCTATATACAAAGGCAAACTAAACCTACACACTGCTGAACTGGTACGTCAGAAACAAACCAGTAGATGTTATCAAGGAAAGTCGAAAACTGTTTGCACCAGTCAATTTCATTAAACATGGAGATAGGGCTGTTCTTTCCGTCACCGTACGTATTAAATCAAACATAGCAGCTCATCGCTGTTAAACTTGAACGACGAGCACAGTACACTATTAGATATTACAACAGTAGTTCCTACTTATTACTACACTATTATTACTATACATGAACGTCTTCGTCAAAATTGTCGAGAACATGCTGTTCCGCCAACTGAATAAACGATGATGATGGTCTTGAGCATGGTAAATACACAGAAGAAGGTCGTGATTGAGATGGAGATACCATTGGAGTGGCAACTTCCGAGGTTAAAGGAGAAAGAGACGAAGACCTCGTAACTAGCGGAGTAATTGCTGGTGTAAAATTTGGTGTCATAGGTAAGGAAGAATACGTAGACTCCGGGTCTAAATGTTGATTATGCAATGACGATACAGACGATAACATACTTGTACAAGCTGAAAGGTCATTTACACCGTTCACAGGAGAACCAAGGTCTTTACGTGGTAAACGTCCAATCTCTGAAAATACTTCTGAAAGTGGTTGATACTGAGGGCCTTGATGCATTGCATACAAATGATTATAATGCCCTCTTAGTTCTTCGTGACTTCCAAGGATGGAACTTAAAGATCCTGTGTAATCAGGTCGTCCTTCAAAGTGAAACACTCGAGGGCGATCTTGATAATCCTCTTCTGCATCAGCCTCTGCGCATTTGGCATATAACAAATTCCCAACATCTATACCCCCACTAGCCTCCCTACCACCTTCGTCATCAAAGTTATGAAGTGATTCTATACTCTGAAGATTAGGCATAATTCGGTCAGTTCTATCTGAGAGAATATCAAATGATCTTGCATTGCTATCTGAGTCAGGTGAAGTATCAACTTCAGAATCAGGTTGTATACCAGAATCAGTAACATTCGAACCTACTTGATTCTTCGTGTATAAGTTAAGATGATCTGATTGTTCGTCAGAGGATCCATTTCCAGAATTGCCGGATTCTAAGGAGTTAGACGCACTAGTTGGAACATGTTCGTATCTGTTAATTAGACCTTTTTCATCCACAGAATTAAAGCTTGTTTGCAGAGGTATTGGCCTGAGAACCATTTCTTCGCCAGGTTTTTTCGTTTCAGTCGTTTCTTTTCGTTTGCATCTTACAAATAGCCAGATAAGAAGTGCAAGCAGGGCCAGAGATGCTACAATACTAATTGCTATAATGATCGTCTGGATTGCTTCAGACATAGATTGAACTGTTGGTCTAGGAACAAGCGGTGAAACGGTATAATTCAAAAATATCTCTGCTGTAACTGTACTGACCTTTGAACCTGGTTGACCACTACTTGCCAAGACTGTTACATTGAATAAATCACGTTTGTTTGAACTTTCGGTATCCCTTTTGTTTCGCTTACTTTCATAATAATCGACAACGTCTTCAGTGAGATCTATACTACCAGATGTAATATTGATGGCAAAGAGGCTGATAGGCGAATTTAGCTTGTATTCTATTTCTCCATCAGGACCACTATCAGAGTCAGTTGCATAAACACGACCGATACTATCACCCTTCTTACCATTCCCCGAAACAACAAATTTATAGCTCGCGTTTTGAAACGTTGGCTGGAATTCGTCCACACCTATGACAGGAACAATGACGGAGAGAGTAGTATATTTTGGAGGTGTACCATGATCTTGTGCTTTCACTACTAAAGTATAACTTGATTTTTTCTCGTAATCAAACACTTCCGCATTTGTCAGGTTACCTGTACTTGGATCAATGTTAAATTTTTTCAAACCTGTGCCGTTTATGATAGATAAAGAGATATTCTGGTTCGCTCCAGAATCCGAGTCTGAAGCTGTAATTGTACCAGCATATGTTCCACTACGAGCGTTTTCAGCTACACCAAGATTCCAAGGACGCGAAAACACTGGCGCATTGTCATTTATATCGTTGACTTTTATGACTACTGAGATATCTGATGCTTTTGGCGGAATACCTTGATCTGTTGCTCTTACTGAAAGTCGATGTATTGGAATGACATCACGATCCAAAGGTTTGTCCAACCATAATTCGTTATCCTTCATTGAGAACCATCCATCATTATTTCCAGAACTGATTGAATACCTAATTTCTTTGTTACGTCCACTGTCCTTGTCTTTTGCGAGAACTTTTAACACCAGTCGAGGTGGCATAACATCTTCACCTATTTGTTCCTCGTAAACTGAATCATTCACATAATATTCATTTCGTTGAAATACCGGTGCATTGTCATTTACATCATCGATTTTAATACGGACTGTTATCCGATCAGAAATATCCGATTTGCCGCCATCTTTAGCTATCACATCTAGATTATATAAGTCGGTGTTTTCACGATCCAATTGTCTTCGCACACGAATAATACCAGTCCGTTCTTCGATTCGAAACATTTTTAATTCATTACCGCTAAGAATTTGAAACGAAATTCTGTTTTTGCCAGTTAATGACTCCGAATTTAGAGGTTTTATTGTTTCCACTATAGTCCCGACTTCTATATCTTCTGATATTGTTACGTCATAGGTAGCATTGCCAAGGTCAGGGGGATTATTGTTAACATGTAAAATTTGAAGACGGAATGGAACCTGAGAGGATAGTTTGGGAGAACCGTGATCACTTGCAGTGATAATAAGGTCGATAAAATCCTTACTATAAATTATTTCTTTTTTGGTGAAAACTATTCCAGTGTTTGGATCTATTCCTATCTCTTCATTTAAAGTGATGTTGTACGTAATTCTTTTATTGCTTCCTTGATCTTTATCTGTTGCATTGATTCGGGCCAAATTAGTGTTTGCGGAAATAGGTTCTTTACGTTTAATCTTACTATACGATGATTTCTCAAATACAGGTTTATGATCATTCTCATCCAACACAGTTACAATAACCTTCGTACTAGCTTCCTGTACTTGATCACTAACAAATACGTCCATACTGTAAACATTTGGCTTACTTTCAAAATCCACAGCTTCAACCAATCGCAGAATCCCAGTGTCAATATCAATAACAAAAGGCCCATTTCGTTGTGTGTTACCAGCGAAACTGTACGTCAGTACTGAATAGTCGTCCTTGTCTGAAGCGTTTACCTGTCCAACCTGACTTCCCAAAGGCTTGTTTTCGAACATTGTTAGGTTAATTGTACCTGGTACGTGTGGTACATTGTCATTGATGTCTGTAATAAGCACAACCACAGTACAACTGGAAAATAGCCGACTGGTACTGACACTGACAGTTAAATTGTACAACTTTTTCACTTCGCGATCAACAGCTTTTTGAAGGAACAATTCACCAGTCAACGAATTTAGGGAAAAAACACGTTCTTTGTTACCAGACACAATATTAAACGACATTTTAGAGTTGCCAAAATTAAATGCATGCAACTTAGTCACAAAGCGATTGTCCGTTGTCGTACTACTTTCCGAAATACTTGATATGAAGACTTTCTGGCGGAATTCAGGAGCTTTGTCGTCAAGATTTCTCAGAGTTAGATATACTTTGGTGAATGCAATATTTGTAACCGTGTTTCCCCAGTCGCCTTTGATGTCTAGTTCAAAACTACGCGACCTCTCGTAATCTAAAGCATTATCTTCCTGCACAGTAACTTGGCCGTTTGAATCAATCTTAAACGCGTCAAATGTATTTCCATTAACGATTTGATAAGATACATTTCCCGACGTTTTAGGCTTTACTGTCAGTATGGGAGTACCAGGTGGGTCGTTCTCGTTTAGTGTTGCACTGTAGGATGAGAGAGAAAAGCTTGGGCGTTGAATAGTATGTTGAACCGTTACAAGTACAAAACACACCGCTGTCATACTTCGGTCATGGATTAGAGTTGCTCTAACACTAAACAAGTACGCTCCAGGTCGCGGGTCTTCTGTAAAACTCACATTTCCTCCGGTAAAGCCAACCGCCAAAACCGTTTGTCCACCTTCACGAATGTACTCAACATCACTTGGCTTTAAATGTCTATTCTTAAACTGGAGTTGCAAGATTTTGATACCAGCTTCAATTTTGTCCTTAAGATCAATCTCGTACAAAACTTCAGTAAATCGTAGGGGAATTCCTGTGATACGATCCACAAACACGTTTACTTTAATTGAACCAAAACGGGCTCCAGCCTGACTGCCATCACTTGCATTCACAGAAAAGCTGTACATATGAACTTCACTGGCATTTAAATAGTTTAATGTGTAAATTAAACCATTCGTGGAATCCAACGCAAAAGGCAATTGATGTCCACTGCCAAAACTGTACGTTACTCTTGAATCAGAGTCACTATCATTGGCTGTTAAAGTTACAACTTTTGTTCCTGGTTGGCTGTTGCCCAGTAAGTGAATATTTGTTTCATTTGGATTAAATGCAGGATTGTTGTCATTCTCATCTATGACAATAACTGAAAGTTTCACGTTTATTGAAAGACGGGGATGGCCTTGGTCACTAACATTAATAACTAAATTATGTACCGGACTGATTTCGCGATCAAGTGGTAACAGAGTAAATAGTGCACCAGAATTTTTATCTATCTGAAAATACATGGCATCATTGCCTTCTTCAATATTGTATTGTAACCGAGCGTTCATTTCTGCGTCGAAATCCTGAGCGATTACATAGCCAATACACCCTGCGGGACTATTTTCGAGAACTTTCACTTCATTAAAGTCCGATAACACAATGGGATAGTTGTCATTTTTATCTGTGACATTGATTTCTACAGTCGCACTGTCAGTGTATAATGGATAACCGTTATCTTGCACATATACAGTTAATTCATACATCTGTTGTTTTTCTCGGTCCAACGAGGATTTTGTTAGTATTTGACCAGTTGATTCATTTATAATGAAAGCATCATTAGCAAATCCTGGAGGCAAACTATATGTCAACTGACCACTATCCAGATCATTTGCTTTCACCTTCAAAACATGAGCAAAGTTTACATTTTCTGATACGTTAACTCGGTAGATGTAACTTAAAAACCGTGGCAAGTTATCGTTTACATCTTCCACAGAGAGGGTAAAGATTATTGTTGAAGATAATGTTGGGAAACCTTGGTCAGAAGCTCTAATTTTCAGTCGATATGTGTCCACCTTTTCTCGATCAAGCGGTTTCAACAGGATTAAGGAGCCCCAATAAGGATCAAGATAAAATATCCGATGTTCGTTTCCTTCAACTAAACTAAAAGTCACATTACCAGAGTGATCCAAGTCTTTATCTTCAGCAGTGAAATGGAATACGGTAAAGTTTACTGGTTCGTCTTCCATTATGAATGATTTATTTTGAGATGTAAAAACGGGAGAACAGTCATTAACATCAGATATAAGAATTATAACAGTCACTGTGTTGGATTTCTGTTCTGAAACTTCTCCAGCTTGGTCTACAGCTTTAACAACTAGTTTATATTCACTTACATCTTCCCGGTCTATTTCTGCATCTGTACTTAACTGGGCTTTAAATGGATCAATTTTAAAAGCAGCTTTAGGTGACTGACTTTCAATGGAGTAAACAATCCTGCTATTTATTCCGGAATCTTTATCATGAGCAAGAATAGGTTTGTGGAATACTGTTCCCCGTGGTGAACCTTCAATGACATATGTGAACACAGGATTTTCATCAAATATAGGACCATTATCATTTGAGTCGAGAATATTGATATACAGTCTGAGAATACTTTTCTTAGGATTGTCTTTAGCATTATCTGAAGCTCTAATCCGAAGACTATACTGTTTGGTACCTTCATAATCAAGTGTTTTATTCAAAATAACTGCTCCAGTTTTTGTATTTACTCCAAAGACTTGTTCGCCAGATTCTTTTACAATGGAGTATATTATATTTCCATTCTCATCTTTATCTTGATCTGTTGCATTAGCCCAATACACAATTGAACCAACCATTGTTTTTTCTAATAAATAGATGGTGTCATTTTTAACTCTGAATTCTGGTTTGTGGTCATTGACATCCAGAACAGTAACAAGCACCTGACATACTGACTCTTTGAGAGGACTGCCATTATCTTTTGCAACCACACTCAAAACAAAAAACTCCTTGATTTCTCTGTCAAGAGATGCAACAATATATATAGACCCGGTAGTCTCATTTATTTGAAACACCTCCACACCATTTTGAGTGTTTCCAGTATTATGGTAATAGCTGACTTTTCCATTTTGACCTGCATCTTTATCTACAGCTTTAACTTGTATTACTTTTGCTCCTTTCTCTGCATTCTCTGCAACATTAGCATAATATGGAGATTTTGTAAATTTTGGAGGGTTGTCATTTACATCTTGGACATGAACATTAACAGTCACTCTACTCGTTTTTGGTGGATATCCCTTGTCTGAAGCTTGCACCAACACTCGGTAGATTGGGTATTTTTCTCTATCAAGTTCAACAATGTTTTGTAGTTCACCAGTCTTGGAACAAATTTTAAAATCATTGGTAGAGTTAATCAGGCTATATTCAATTTCTGCATTCTTGCCAAGATCACGATCTTTTGCTTCAACATACCCAATTAGTGTACCAGCAATCTTATTTTCTGTTGTCGAAAATGTCAACTTTCCTGTGAATACAGGTATTTCATCATTCACATCTTGGACATAAATAATAAGTTTTACAGGCATTGATGTTTTGATTGGAGCTCCAAAATCACCAGCTGTAATCAACAATTCATGTTCATCCTGGGTTTCTCTATCCAGAGGTAATTTTAGGGTAAGGTTACCATCTCTGCTAAGTTCAAAATGACTGGAATAAGTGTCCAACCTATACCATACTTTTCCATTTTGTCCACTGTCTTTATCCACAGCACGAAAAGTATAAATAAGTGCATTGACAGGGAGATCTTCACTAACATTGACACTTGAATTATGCAAAATTGGAACATTGTCATTCACATCAATAATACAAATATTAACCTTTAACAGTGACCACAAGACTGGCTTGCCAGAGTCGGATGCATTCATAGTTAAATGATACAATTGTACTCGCTCATAATCAACAGGCATATTTAGTGTTAAATAACCAGTCTCAGAATCAAGGCTAAACACTGACTTTGGACCTCTTACAATATTGTATGTGACTTTACCATTTAATCCACTGTCTTTATCACTAGCATTGAAAATATGCACTTCCTTATCAATGGGATGGTCTTCATTTACTTCAATACAACGACTGTAATCTTGCCAAAGTGGAAAATTGTCATTAATATCAAGAACAGCTACAGTTACATTGACATAACCAAACAAAGATGGCGTACCATGATCCCGTGCTTCAACCAATAACTCATACTTGGAATGAATTTCACGGTCTAGTTTAGCCTTGGTAAATATTGCACCAGAATCATTGATAAAAAAATGTTGCTGAGAACCCACAGATTCAATAGAATAACTAATTATTCCACCAGAGCCTTGATCATAGCTGTTTGCTTGCACAGCACCAACAAAAACTGATGCACTAGTGTTTTCTTGTACAAAAAAGCTATACTTATCCTTCTGGAAAACAGGGGGATCGTCATTTACATCTCGGACCAGAATTTGAACAGTTGCAAGCTTACGCGATGTTAAGCCACCATTATCTATAGCACGGAATTTGAGCACATATCCATCCACCTTTTCTCTGTCCAATTTTTTGTGTAGACTAATCTGACCATTACTTTTATCCAGATCAAAGGTACCATCATCATTTCCAGAAATGACTTCATAAGAGATTTGAGCATTCCAGCCAACATCATAATCCTTTGCATCAATTTTAGTCAAATCAGTACCAGTAGAAACATTCTCATAAACAGTGTAGTTATAAAAGAGATTGGTAAAAAAAGGTCGGTTATCATTGACATCTCCCACAATCACTGTTACCTTTGTCGTACTGTTTAAACCACCTTCATCTTGGGCAACAACACTAAAATTGTACATACCAGTGTCTTCTCGATCTAGTTCTTTGATTGTCCTTATATATCCAGTAGTTTTGTTGATAGCAAAGACTGTGTTAGCTGGATAATCAAGTGCAAATGAGACATGTCCTTTTGAAGTAAGATCAACATCCGATGCAACAACTTTGCCCACAAGGGTTAGAGGCATTGAGTTTTCAAGAACTGTCATGAGGTAACTTGGTTTTGAAAACTGTGGAGCATTATCATTTGAATCAATAATTCTCAAAACAACTGTACAATTGGCTGTAAATACACCATCAAATGCTTGAATTACAAGCAAAACGTTATCAGACTTTTCTCGATCGATAAAAGAAGCCACATAAATAACACCAGATGCTGAATTAATACCAAACCATGAAGTATTACTTGACAAAACATGGTATGTTATATTTACAGAATCATCTTTATCTGTGGCATTCACAGTAAGAACAGAAGTGCCAGGTATTTCAGATTCCAAAATATCACTCGTATAGACATCATGGTCAAACATTGGAGGATTGTCATTCACATCAACAATAAGTAAGGTGCCAGAATTTTGAGATGTTCGAGGTGGCTTGCCATGATCTGTTGCTGTCACAATAATCAGGTAGGTTTTGGTCTTCTCATAATCCAATGAAGAATTTAAATACACCTGGTAAACATCTTGTGAAAATTTAGATATTGAAAATACATTCAAAGGATACAAATTCACATTTAGTTTACCATTATCCCCAGAATCTTTATCAAAAATTTTAATGCTGGCAACCAATGAATTTAATTTGGCATCTTCAGAAATTGGATAGAAATGAAAGGAACCAATTTCAGGGCTGTTGTCATTTTCATCCCGTACATAAATTGTTACTTCTGCAGTACTCTGTAGTTGTTGATTTGTTGCAATGACCTGAAGTTTGTAACTCTTTGTTTTCTCAAAGTTTAAAGGCAGGGTTGTTACAATGTATCCAATGCGATTCTCTTGACGGATGTGAAAGTATCGGTCTTTGTCATAATACAAACCATAATTCATTTTGTATACCACTTCAGCATTCTTGCCACCATCACAATCAGATGTTGTTATATTCAGAACAATGGTCCCTTGCTTCACACTCTCGGACACCTCAGCAACATAACCTGGCCTTGAAAACTGAGGACTACAATCATTAAAGTCCACAACATTAACAGTTAATGTCATATAACTTATTTTCCTTGGAGTTCCACCATCTGAAGCTGAAAGGACTAATTTGTAATGGGGCTCAGCAGTCCAATTAAGTTTCTTAGTAATTTCAAGAAAAATTGCAAAAAAACTGTGACGTTTCTTTAAGTTAATCTTGAAGACATCATCCAAATTTCCAGATACAATTTTCACACTGTTATTGTTCAAACCATTGACACCTACATCCTTGTCTGTCACTTGCAATTCAATGTTATAAATATGGCCAACATCATATGCTTCGGAAATGTTAGCGGTTTTATTAACGCTTGAAAAGGTAGGATATTCATCGTTAATATCTTTTACTTCTATATCCACTTGGATACTGCTACCCAAGGGGCCTTTCACTACCTTGAAACGATACAATGATTTCAATTCTCTGTCTAAAACTGCAGTAGACTTGATAACTCCAGTTTTGTCATCAAAATGAAATTTCGTTGGTGGTGGGTCAACAGCTAAAATAGACGTGTTAAGATCACCAACAAGTTCACCACGAGCTGTCCCTTCGTAAATATAAAACGTTTTTTTTGCCGTTGAAACGTTGATTAAGTACAGTAATACAATAACCAGTTTAACCACCCAACAGGCAACAATCTCGTTTCGAAGCAACTTTAAACTTCGCATAGCTGAATGTTGTTGTTATCATCTACAAACAATCGTAAAACGATACAAAATACCTACACGCCTTTAAGGATTCATTGGGAAGC
>ERZ1738536.85-NODE-158-length-11337-cov-7.802163_pt1 | contig 11337 bp, 1 predicted proteins | sample MGYA00581727_ERZ1738536 | MGnify/ENA primary metagenome ERZ1738536 (study PRJEB40740, sample SAMEA7388100) | Antillogorgia elisabethae | biome: Marine coral reef biome; feature: Environment associated with an aquatic invertebrate; material: Seawater | host...
TTAGTCACTACTTTTCCAGGTAATGTTTTTCTGCAGCTACGCGGATTTTGAAAACACGGCCCGGCCCGTCCATCAAAACGCCTGTGGTGAGAACCACAGCCACGCGACATTACCTTTGTTGAAGCTCCGTTGCGTTGGGCATCAAAGGCTCACCAGCTCCTGACTCGATCTGCTGCAGCGGCTGGTAAGCGCAACATGCAGTCCTGGCATCATCTCTTCGTCCACCCATGCGGGAGGTGGTCCGTGCTGCACAACACCAAACGCGCTCGGTCAAGGATTCATATCCCATAGGACGATGTTTTCCAGGTCCAGATCGACATCGACAACAACAACTAATCAACATCCCCAAGAGCGACACGGCGCTCACAGCCATCAATACGTACATCGCCAACTGCGGATTCTCCTGGACATAATCAAGGGCTTTATAGGCAAAGTGAGGTGCTTTCTTTGGCGGAATTTTATCCATATAATGGAAGACCTTCTCCTTCTTGAAATACAAGGCCGCAGCCGCAGCACCTGGTACGACGAAGAGGATGAACAAAATCAACAACAAAATGCACCGAAGTAAGGCATTGCAACAGCGGCGGCAACCACTTTGTGACATCTCATCGTCATATAGCTTGTCAAGCCCTTCGGGTCGGAGGACCTGGACGTTGTAGATCCGATGCTCTCCATGATCATCTGCGGTGACCTTCATCTCGACAGTGGCAAAATCCTGGGTGGACACACCAACCTCTTTGGCCAGGAGCGCAAGCTCCCGCAAGTGCACATAGGCCTTGACAGGACCTCCAGATCCAAAGGAAGGCAACATGTAGAGATCTGCTGCCTGCATCATATCTTGCACTCGAACCAAGGCTTTCAGTGCTTCCACCAAACCCACAGCTGGATTTCCCTGCGCATTTTTCAGCAATTCGGGGGCATCGCAAAGCACGTAGCCTGGCCGTTGAGAGATACCATCTGCAATCAGCCACCTTGTCAAAGAGGCCCGTTCGGCATTGCTCAATTTGTCGAAGGCATTACACACGGCATTACCACTTTCAATGTCATAGGCTGTGCTTAAACACAAGAGCCGTACCAAGGCCTGATGTTGCCACGATGCAAAACGGGAAAGCGCTTTAGACCCGCGCAGCAACAGGAAGGCATTATAAGCTGGACCAGCATCCATATTCCTCAGCTGCATCAAGGCTTCTAAACCAGGACGGAACTTTTGGAATTGATTTTCTGTCATAAACAAGGACCCATGCAAGCTTTTATCACCTAGTTTTCCAGACATCTGCGCGAAAATACGGAAACAGAATAAGGAGTAGCCTTCCTCCCCATGTTGCTGCAATTTTTCTTTCACCACCACCAAATTGGAGGGCACAATCTCGGCCTGCAAAAACTGGCTGAATTGAAAGTCCACACTGAGCGAATCAATGATCAACGATTTGTATTTGGCGGACAAGCGGTGAAAGGAAGGTACAATCTCAGGTTGTATCTCAAGGATACTTGCTAAGGCAACATCGTGTAAGTCAGGCTTGTTGGCATACTGCGGACACACTTCCTCCCGGAATTGGTTGATCTTTCCAAGAGCATGGATGGCCATGAAAACCATCGTGGAGTCCACTACCTCTTCAAAAGTTAAACGACAATGTTCTGACATCCAATCCTGGATCCAGGCCCAACTTTGTTTGGACAAAACGTCGCTTTGTTCTTGTTCTCGCGTAAAAGCTTCATGTTGATCATTGACCAACCAATACACCGAGAGCAAGGCACCGTAAGTCTGCGCCAGCTGTTTACTATGCGAACTTCCAAAGTAAGCCAACTCCGGAAAGGCTCGCGACAGATGCGACTTGAAGCGTTTCTCACCAATTGAGCCGTTCATCACCATCTGAGCCAAGCTACGACATTGCTGTGTCAGCTGCTTCAAGACTGCCTCATTCCTCACCGGAATCCACACCTTTGGAATGACCAAAGCATAGCCATCACTTGTCAATTCCAAGGCAAAAGGCATATCTTGGAAAGTCACCGAACCTTTGAATTCTTCCGCAAACGTCGCCAACCTGGATAGCTTCACCATCAGCAAAGGATTGGATTTGTCCTTGTATTTCTTGTGAACTTCTTCACAGACCTTCCGGAGAATCAACAAAGCCGCCAAGGGGCCCACCTCCGAGTTTTGGATGGCTTGTTGTAAGAACATCCTTGCATCTTGAAAGCCAAATCCAGGCTTTTGATTCGGATGAATACCATCAGCAGCCAAATATGCGGATAAGGTGTTCCTTTGGTCTTCCTCCATCTGGTTGAAGGCTTCTTCTAACTTTTTGCCTTTGTCTGCGTCCGTAATGTTGGCCATGCAGGCCAATCGCGCCAAAGCACGAGACTGTTGTTTCGTGGGATCAAACTTGAAGCCAGCAGTTTTGGCACTTCTGTCCAAGATGGAATCGTATACCACCTGCTCTGATTCCTGTTCCAAACGCAAAATCGCATCCTTTCCCACTTCGAATTCCTTCCAGCGATCCTCTGTCATATAAAGCGAACCCTCCAACTTTTGCGATTGTGATGCTGACATTTCCACGAAGACGCAGTACAGGAAAACATTCAAGTACTTCGTCTTGTCCATCAAACCACTCAGACTTTTGCGTGATGCCGAAAGCATGGTCTTCACTGCTGTAACACTGGCAGGCGGAATTTCTGCCCAAATGAACTGAGCGAAGATAAATTCGCTGGTGAGGCAGTCTTTTGCCAACGATTGTGATTCCTGTGGCATCCGCACAAAGGATGGTAGGACCTGTGGCCAATTCTCCAGCACATCAGCCAGCACCTGTTTTTCAGAAGCACAATGTGGTGCCAGTTGGGCACGGAATTTCGGCAACTTTGCTACATCCAAAATGGCCATGGCTGTCAGCACCGCGTTGAAAACCTCTCCATTCTCCAGTGCTTCACTGGTCATCTCACGAATCTTGGACCAAGAACTTTCGGTCAGTTTCTTCTCAATTTCTTGTCCTCGGGTAAAGGCCTCTGGTTGATCTGTGGCAGTCCAATAGACCACTAGCAATCGTCCATAGGTTTCTCGTAGATAATACTTGGTGTTTTCATCGGGATCTCTGAAGAAACCGAGTTCTGGGAAAAGGTTTGGAAGGTGATGCTTCAAGTAGACGTTCTCCTTGAGCCCTGTTTGCGCCACCAGCTCCATGAACATGTTCCCAGCTTCGTTTTCCAAAGCATCCAATCGATGTTTGTCCACCACCAGTTGCCATGGACTGATGACCAAATTGCCCATGACTTCACCCTTCTGCCCAGGTGTCCTTGCAATCTCGAACTTCACGAACTGGAACACATCCGTATGTTTGCAGGTCTTGGAAAACTCTGCCAAAGCATCCACCATGATGGTAATCACCTTCTGATCCGACTTAGCATATTCCTTGGCCGCAGCTTCATAGACTTGCAACAACACCTGAAAGGTCATCTCCAAGGGAAAATTGCCTTCATTTTTCTTGGCATTTTCTAGGAAGTTGGGAGCAAATTGCAAAATGAAGCCTGGCGTAATCTTGATGCCGTCGGCGTTCAGGAATTCCACCAACTTGGTTCGCTTCTCTTCTTCCAGACGACCCCAGGCACTTGCAATCTTCTCACCCGCAGAGGCATCAAAAGCTCTCATCATACAGGCCAGTCGTACCAGAGCGCGTTGATCACGATTTCCATCCGCGTGGAAGTTCAAGCCTTGCCCCTTTGCACGAGCTTCTAAAAAGCGATCGTAGACCTTCACGGCACCGTCCTCCATCAAGTGCATCAGGGTATCCAAGCCCACCTCGAAGTTCTTGTAGTTTGTCTCCGTCATGAAGATGGAACCATCCAGGCTATTTGCACCAGCCACACCACACATTGCTGCAAAGATACGGAACAGGAAGAAACCCAAGATATCTCCAGAGGCAGCGGTGGAGAAGTCTTCTCCACCCTCTTGCAGGATTTGCCTCACAGTGAAGAGGCTGGCAGGGAGGTTTTCTGCTTGTAGGAACTGTCCGAAATTGAAATCGGCCTTGAGTGCACTAAGGATGATCTGCTGCTGTTCATGTCCCAACTTGGCAAAGGATGGCACCAGAATGGGACTTCGATGCAAGATTCGCGCCAAAGCTTCTGTCGATTCATCCTCTTCCGGAGCAAACGCCGCTCGAAAAGGTTTGAGCTTTCCAACATTCATGATGGCGACATAAACCAACATGGCACTCACCATGGCATGACTTTGAGTCAAACGCACGGTGTTGCGAGTCCACTCCTGCAACTTTTGCCACGAAGTCTTTGCAAGGCGATTGGATTCATCTTGACCACGTACGAACTGGTCATACTGATTGGCCACGATCCAAAAAACCGCCAACAAAGCTCCGACGGTGCGTTTCTTGTCCACGGATTCTTTTTGACTGAAGAAACCCAACTCTGTGAAGGTCTCGTTGGCCACCGTCAAGAATTGCCCTTCCGTCAAACTCACCATGCGTTGAGCAAGCTCCTCAGCCTTCCGCGAGCGTCGTTCGGACGTCTTGGAGCTGCCATAGATTTCCAGCCAGCGATCGTTCAAGAATTGGGCTGTTTGGAAATGGCCGTAGCGCATGGCAATGTGCACCGCCAATCGTTCACCTGCATCCTCTGCATTGATGAAGGAACCCGCTTTAAGCATCAACTCAATGAGCAACGTATGCCCTGTCTGTGCTGCAAGATGCAACGGTAGCATGCCATCCTCTCCACGTTGGTTCAACTTCTCTCGGTGGTTCTCTGGAAAGCGGTGCAACAACTGAAAGATGGGCCTGTGCCCCGAGCGAGCAGCGATATGAAGGAAGTTGTCTTTACTGGTAGACTTGAATTGACCCAATCGACTTTGCACAATCTCCACGTAGTTCAAAGGCCACGCCTCACCCAACATCTCCAACATTTGTTGCCACCAGTTATCCGTCAATAATTCCTTTAAGTCAGGGAGACCCTCGGCTCCTTCAGCTGCAACACAAGAAGCTGCGAAGAAGTTTTGAAAACCCTTCACCAAGAATCGCAACTCTTCCCGAGGTCCCGCTTCACCCGTCATACGCAAGAACATCGCATGCCCTGCAGAGACTGCAGATTTCAAGGCAGTCCAAACTTCAAAGAGTTCTGGTTTCAATAAACCATCGACCTCTTCTACCCTGATCTCTAAGCGTCGTGTTGTCTGCATCGCCATCGCCATCTTCTGCATGATTTGCTTGGATTGATCTACTCTCTCCTGTACCAGCAAACGATCGCCTTGAGTTCGCGATTGCACACGTTGTAACATCACATCTACAGCCACACGGTACACCGCTGTCAAGGTGGTTTCTTCTGATTCCTCTGTCAGGTCATCGACATCAGCTTCTAATTCTTCAGCACTCTTTCGGCCCATCGTCTGCAAGTAGCATAAGAGCATGCTAAGCATCATGGGATTGCCAAAGACATCCTCTGCACCACCATCGTTGGAGGATTCATCACCCTGGTCACTGACATTCTGGGAGGTGCGCAACCTAGCCAAGAGATTGTCATAAGCATCGATACCAGCAGCACCCAAACGTGCATACGCCACGATACGCTTCTGCTCATCTGACAAGTTCTCCAAACGCATGGTCACCAGCAGCTCTGACTCGTTCTCCAATGCAGATCGTCCACTGAGTAAAGGTCGGGAAGTCACCACCACCAAATTCTTGGCGCGAACCAGGACCCGGATCAAACTTTCCACAGCCTTGGTCAATTTTTCCGCATCCTCCAAACCTTCGAAGAGAAAGACTACCCGCGACATGCTGCGAGCCTGGCAAATCATGCTGTAGCGCAAGCTGTCCTCGCCATAGGTCACACGTAAATAGCTGTCAAACCACTCCTGTACGACCTCTGCATCATAGGCGTCTGGACCTTCGGGATCAGAGCGTTTCACCAAATCAGCCACTGGCAACATCAAGGGAATGAGGTTCTCATACCTATCCAACATCTCCATCATCAGCCGACCCACAAAACAGGACTTGCCACTTCCAGGAGAACCCAAAACCAAGAAGGCATTCGGGTTGCAACTGGGTTGACCCAAGTTATAACTTTCCACGGCCGACAGCACCGTCTGCCAACCAGATTTCACCTCCAAGGCATCTTTGGAATCAGGGCCTGGTCCGCTTTGACTTCCACCAAAGGAGACCGCCGAGGCCGAGCGTCGCATGAGTTTGCTGGTGCTCATGCTGGTGGTCATCGACTCTTTGGCGGTGGAACCGCCCAAGAAGGCCACGGTGCTGAGGGTTGGTGGAGCGCATTCCTTGACGTTGAAACGCAACCCTGAGAGAGAATCCATGATCCACGAATGTCTCGCTCGAAAATGGCCCTTGATCTTGGACAATTCTTCCTCATAGGCGGAATATGTCATGTTGGTGACACGAATTCCACTGTTCATGCCATCCAGGTGCAATGGCGCCTCCTTGTCCTTCTTTTCTCCAGACAGGAACTTCACTACATGACAGAACTGGTTCTCCGCAGAGGGAACGTGTTGAATTTGACCTTCCATCCAAGAAGCCTCATTCCCTTGCTTGAAAAGGATGTACTTCGAAGTGGGATACTTCACCGGTACTAAGTAGGTGTGATTGCCAGGCAAAGGTTCAAACTCTGCCAAGCCATCACCCTCACCACTGGTCAAAGGTATTGATCCTCGTACCGAATAGGCAGCCGCTGACTCGGTGAGATTTTGAATCACCACACAAGGAGAACGTTGAGCCCAATTTGGCACCTCTGCTTGCGGATCCACGCACAACATGGAACCCGGTGGGTAGCAATAACAAGGTGCCCCTACAATGATCTCCAAGGGCAAAATGTCATGCCCTGCGCGATCTTTCACCACCACATTGACAGATAAGAAACCATCAACTTCCTCGTTCCGTGCGCCGGGAGCAGGACGCTGCTTGGATTGGGCGCGCACATCCTCATTTCCCAGTTCCAACCATTTCTGCAAGACATAGGATCCCAGAATTTCTTTCATCTCCTGGCTGTTGGCATCCTTCAAATCTTCCATCTTTCTTCGCATAAACACATCGGTCAAGGGCACTAAGCGACTAGACAACACCACCTCTGGCTCTGTTTTGGTACCGGTGACCCAACCCAATTTCACACTCTGAGTGTAGCCGTTGTTGCCCATCTGTTTGGCATCTAAGAGCCACAACTCCCAAACCTTGTCAGCATCAGAACGCTCGTTCATGTCGTAGAAACTGAGCTTGCAGAGTTTCTCACCATTGAGAAGTTGAGCCTGAAAGACAGGCGCGAAGAAACCTGGTTCATCCTTGTACTTGGCACAGGAGCGATGAACCTTTCGGATGACTTTCATCAACGCCGGAGTCATCTGAAACAGTGAGTTGTAGCTTCGCACCCAATGCGAGGTGAGTTGCATCGCCCGTTCTGTGCTGTATCTATCTGACCTGCGCGGTGGTGCCTTGTCATTATTGTTCAGCTGCCCCACCATAGCATCTTTGATGCTAAAGTTTTGTTGCAACTTGTTGAGGTTTCTGATATTCTTGTGGATCACCTCCAGGATGCTCAAGACTTTCTTGGCCACAAGGTTGCAATGATAGATACACCAAACCTTGTACTGTGGCGCAATGTCTCGATAACCGATAATGCGGTAAGACTCCCTCAAGAAGGGAAGCCATAACTGCAAGGACAATGAATCCACAGGCATCAACTGACCTTTCTTACTTTGCTCTCGAAGGACTCCCATGACATCATGGAGCATGAAGCGCCGGATCGACACGAGATTTTCCATAAAGAAACGTAGAGATGCTGCTCCACGAGCACCACGGCCCTCTGGAAGTTGTACTCCGCGAATCTCCAAGGATTCTTTGATGTTGTCGCCCGTCAAGAGAGCATTGGAGATATGTTGTGCATAGGCAAAAGCAGATTCGGTGAAGGCTTGCTCCGCCACCAATCTTGATAGCAGTGCTCGTTGCAATGCCTTCTGCTTATGGGGTGCTTTCCCACTCTTGCCCACCACCTCATCAATCAGTTTCTCCAACTCTTGTTGAGACAAACCTGACAAACGCTCAGGAGGCAAGGCGGCCAAGCGTTGCAATAAGACTTCCGCGGTCTTTTGATCCGTACGAAGCCAATCTCCCACGTTGAGTTCAGCCCAAGCAGATTCCTGTGTGGATGCAAACTCCAAAAGCATCTTGGGTGTGATGGGAATCGTTGCATATTCGAAGAGACATGCCATCTCAAACTTGCACATATCCGTGAAGAGTGGTAACTCGATGGAAGTGGCAAAATCGATCAGCCACACAGCATCTAAAGCATCAATCATGATGTTAGCAGCATTGAGATCTCCATGAGCCAAACCAACCAGGGGACAGAGATGTGATCCAGTCTCAAGCTTTGCGAGTTCTTCCAATTTGGGACGGATGTGATGCACCACGAGATCCCGAAGATTCGGTGGCTCAGAGCCAAAGTACTCACGGTAGAGACGGCGCATCTCCTTTTCTGGAGGATACTCATTCTTCTTGGCTACAAAAATGTTGTACTTTGTGTCCTTTCCTTTCAAGGTATACCATCCTGAAATCAAAGGTTTGTCGATGTTGCGATGAAGTCCAGTGCCACCCTTGCGCAGGGATGAAACAATTCCACCCGGACCAAACGTTTCTGCCAACACACTGTTCACATTGCCAAATGGTCGCATATCATCTCCCCAATTCAGAATGCCCACGCTCCCCAAGAGCATCTGTTCGCTTTCGTAGAGCAACAAATCTTTGAAGGTGGACAGCAAACTGGAAGAACCTTGTGCCAATTCGGGAATGTTCCAACATGCTCCAGCCAGTTCCAGCCGCATTGCTCCAAACTCTTCTTGAGAATCCTTGTCCCGACCATAGACGGCATCGCCCAAGATGCGGGCGGCGCGGTCGGGCAAGGCTTTAAAGACATTCTTGGAATTAGAGGCTTCCGTCCGAATCGCCTTGCCCTCGTCAAATTTCACGATGCAAGGCTCTCCAGGCCGTCCATCTGCTTCAAAAGGTTGCACCCGAATCACTAAAGAACCGCTGAAACCTCCCGTGAGCTTCTGTGCCTCAAAGACCTCGAACATTTGAAGAAGAAGCCTTTGATAAATCTCAGCACGCGGATGGTCACGAAAGAGCTTGCGACAAGTTTCGGAGACATCCTGGATCTGACTTGCCACTTTCTGACCAGAGGTAGCATGAGCCTTCCAGTTTTTGATCTTTTCCCAACGCCATAGTCGTGTGATACTATTGCCATCTACTGGATCCTTCGAGGTCGTACTGAAAGATTTGCCACCAGGCAGACCAATCTTCGCAAAGAGATCCTTGTAGACTTGCACATCAGTGTCAGGGATGATGAAGCTTCCTTGACTTTGCTGCACAAGGCAGGAAATAGGATAGGCCTCTGTGAGAAGACTCTGTTGAGGTGGTGCATCGGGGACGTAGACAGGCATCTCCTCGGTTTCGATATAAGGCCAAATATCCACCTGTAAACCACCGCCCTGAAACCAACGTTCCAAAACATCAGCTAGTTTGTCCTTCAGGAACATCCGTACACCAGGAAGGTAGTTCCTCGTCTGAATGATACTGGCATTGCTTCCATCTTGTTCATGCGACTCCACCAGCAACATGTCTTGGAATTTGATCGTCATGTAGACAATGTCTAAAACGCGGACGATGCGCCCGTTGTCATGGTCCTTGGCATCAAGCCGTTGGAGCCAACATGCACCGTGATCCAACTCCGAATACAAATTCGCCAAACTTTTGAAGCGTCCTGCGCCGAACTGCTTCACGTCGATGCCATCTTTTTGCAAGATACTATGTAAGTCGTTCTCGTCCCGGACAGGGATTCGACGTTGTTGTTTCATCCTCCGATTTTCTTCCATCAAATTCTTTATCTGTTGTCCCATATTGGCCAACTGCTTTTGCAAAGTTCCTTTCTCCTCTTCGACGTCAGCGAGCTGTTTTTGCACGCCGATCAAAGAGGAACCCACATCCATGTGGTCACCCTGTGTGGCCAACAATTTTCGCCAGAAGTAGTTTTCATCCAGCATGGCCTCAACGGGATTGACCTTCACCAAATATTTCTCCAACGCAATGATGTCGGCGACGCTCTTGTCATACTCGTCCCGACAATCCACAATCCTTGCATCAAATGGTTCGATGTTGTCATCGAAGAAGACTTGAGCACTTTCCTTCCGACGTAAGAGCGTCATCAACTTGCCCGCATGCGCCTGTTCACTGTGAAACTGCCACCAAGCCCAATCATCTTTGATGGCGGCAGTGGCCTGCTTTGTGAGGTGATCAGAGCAAAATTTCCGGAAACCGGTCATGCCCTCCACCACTCGCGGCTTCAACACTTGCTTAGCCCACACCTTTCCGTTGCGTGAATCGCTAGTGGGCTTTGGCTTGGATCTTGCCCACTGGTCCCAAGGTTGATCTTCTGGACCATTGGTAAAGGTATCCAGCATCACCATGGGACCATGGGCATCACGATACACCGTGTGGATGGAATGAATCCGTCGATCTGGAATTCGAGAATCACTTCCGTCCATGGGTCCCAAGTCTTCAATCAGACGAGAAAAAATGGGATGACGGAGCTCGCAAAATGCGTTCCATTCACGTTGGATCTTGTCATGATCCGCGCCAAAGGACCGAAAAAGAATACCAAATGGTCTACGTTGACGTTGCAACTGAGCCACAAGATGAAAAAGCGCTGGAAACATGTTGAAGGTTGGCCCTTGAAGACCCGCAACTTCCGCTTCTTTGGATTTTCTCACCTCTGGTCGCAACTGCATCTTTTTGATGGTCAGCTGCAAGAGTTTTTTCATCTCCGTTTCAACGGGTTTGCCATGGACCAAGGAAAAGGACCGAACCGCTTCTTTCATTGCCTTTTTGTCCTTGCCATGCGCACGCTTGCACCACTGCGTATAGTTTAAAGGAGTGGTACCCACCGCCAAAATGTCATCCTTGGGCGGTGTACAGGAGGGTTCAGCCTTGATCCATTCCCAAGTTTCGGTGCCTCCACTCTTGCTCACAACACCCCAAAAGAGGTCTGCAATGCCTTCTCGAATGCCTTCCTCAACACCTTTCATCTGGACACTGTCCGATTGAATCACCGTCTTATTGACATCGAAATGAAGCAGGAGAGGTACCTGTGTCTTGGAGGAGGATTCCTGCGATCTTCGAGGTGATTTCGAACTGGACGACTTTCCAGTTCCGGTAGTGCAGAACATGGTGCTGCTCCTGGTGTTTTCAGCTGGGTTTTTCGTTGGGGCCGATTGGTCTTCAATCTGACAACTGTTTTCAAAGCAGTGGCGCTTTATCGAACTGCCAAATACGCAATACAACTCTCAGGATG
>ERZ1738536.87-NODE-161-length-11245-cov-40.968543_pt1 | contig 11245 bp, 1 predicted proteins | sample MGYA00581727_ERZ1738536 | MGnify/ENA primary metagenome ERZ1738536 (study PRJEB40740, sample SAMEA7388100) | Antillogorgia elisabethae | biome: Marine coral reef biome; feature: Environment associated with an aquatic invertebrate; material: Seawater | host...
TAAATATTTAACTCGATCCGTTGACTGTGTTGCCATTGACTGAGTTCACCTCCAAGGCCGGTTGTTCAAAGCTAGATTAATACAAATCCTGGGTTAAAGTTTAACGCAAGTTAACGTCTGTTGACTTCCAAACTCCGAGGAAGAATACTCTGATTGATCCCGACAAGATCTCTGGAAAATTTTTTTCTGAACTTATAAACCAATTGTTGGAAAATTCGTTGATAAATTTTAGGTTAACCCAGGGTTAAATCAGCCTTCGTTTGAACAACTGGTCTCAATTGTCAAACGTATCACCTGCCCAGCTGATCTCACCGTGAGTAAAAGGCCTGGAACTAGCTACCGAATTTAAATCCATTTTACTGTTTTTAATCGCTGATATCTTTTATTTTCCTTGGTAATCATGTGTATTAAAGAAAATTATAAGTCTACCAGAAGTTTGAAAACAAGTCAATTATATTTCATGAGAAATTTGGTAGTTCAGATCGAAAGTGGATTTCTATTTGGCAACTAGTGGTGATTGAAACCCAGCTATAAACACAAAAATTGGACTGTTTACCTTCAAAGGAACTTTTTTTAATATCAAATGTGACGTACTGATAATCATTTTTGACTTGTATGTAAAACAAGTTGTTTCCATCTCGTTATAAGATTGCTTTATGCCAAGTCTAACTATACGTTTTTCCATCAAGATTCCAATAAGCTTCTTGTTATCATCGTGGTGCGTGCTGGCAATGTCAGACTTGTCGTAACAATTAGTTGCGAGTCTGTTTGCCTGGTCGATCTTGTTACAAGATGATCATAACTTTGTTTTAGACTTGTCAACAATTGTAACAAAAGAAGGAACACATTTGGTTAGTGACCCTTTTCCGGCTGATAATTTCATCAAAAATAATACAAAAGTGATTCCGAATAAGGAGTGCATATCGCCAACACACAATTCATAAAAACTGTATATTTCGAATCGAATTTGATTCATCTTCAGCAGTGTTTTACAAGATATATCAAATTTGATTCGAATTATACATTTTTTATAAATTGTGTGTTAGCAACATGCACTCTCTATTTGGTATAACTTTTGTACTACGTTTGGTTCGCGGACGTTAGAACATTCATTCACTATAGAATTATAAAATCTCAAAAATTAGAGTACGCTATTTAATTGTTTCTTAACTACTAGTTTTAATTGTCTTGCTGTGTTTGTAATCTTATTATTACGTTTTCTATAGTCGTGTAGTCTTTGAAATAGTAATGAAATGTATAAGTATTTAAAAATTATTCGTAAAAACTGGTTTGCTGAAATTTAGTAAGTTCATGTTTACTGGTACGCTTGTCTTGCAACTTCGTTTGCAAGCATCCAGATATTCCAAGCAAATTTTTCGAGCGTATCCCGAGCGGTCCAGTCTTTTGGCAGTTGAGGCTGTATGGTCATTTCATATCTTTTGAAAACACTTTCGAACCTGCCGTTCACTTTGGGCCTTGAGTATTCTACCACTTCGTCAAAACTCACTGACGTCGAAGCGAGGAACTGGTCTTGTGGGTCTGAGCTCTCAATCCTGTACGTAAATACCTTCTGCGTTACGTGATGACGTATTAATGCCAGGTTGTTCTTAAATTCCAGGTTTACGCCAAACGGGTAAGCTGAGCCCGCGGGCGGTGAGGAGGTTCCATGTTGTGCATGCGGTTTCGGCTTGAGTATGTCAAAGAATTTCTTCTGGGGTAAATTTTCGACGGCACTTGGAAGGAAATTCTCAAACGATCTCACCATCAACCGGAAGTCGCACTCGGATCCATTGAGCATGTCGGCAGCAAACTGTTCGTTAGCAACCAGCGAGCGTTCTTGCCAGGGTCGTTTCACGTCGGCAACGAACCATCGTAACTTCGCTGATCGGATGTGCTTCGGACGAATGTCGGAGTCGTACGTGATGTCGCACTCTCGTCCATCGTCTGCGTTGACAGTGACCAAGTAATAAGGGGATCCGAGACTGGAATCTTCGGCAAAGCCTCGCATTTGGAGGTATGTGATCATCTTGGCTGCGCATTCGTCCGGAATGTTTGTAAAAAAGGAATGTTTTGGTGAACGTTTTACGTTTTTCTTCTCCGCGTTTTCGTTGTCTTTTTTTGCTTCGTTCTGCTTTTCCTTTCGTCGACGCTTAGGTTTCATACGAAAGAGCTTTTTGGTCTTACTTGTCGACTGCAAAGACATAAGACATGCGGCTTTGCTTTCGAAACCTTTCTTTAGGGATATTTGAACCGTTTTGACGGTCGTTGGATCCGTATCTTCTGTCATGGATCTGGGAACGTGGAACGTGTATAGCCGACCAAAATGAACATTAAATTCTAGAATCCCACCATGCATTACTGGCGTGTAATCGCGTTCCACCACCTCAAGCTGACGCAGCAGTTTCTCAAAGAAAATGCGAAACGATCTTTCTTCCGGACCCGTGATGTTCGTGGTCAGCGGTGAGTTGGCTAGCAAGGGGACGTGACGTACTAGGTAGTCGTGGTGAGGGTGGTGGCGACCATAGTAAGGCACCAAGTTAACTAGATCGTCGTCGCTTTGACTTCCCTCGAAAATCATGACGTTCGCTTCGCTTACGAAACACATACCAAGGCATGAAAACGGTTGAGCTATCAGGTTTGCAGATTTGTCGTCCAAAAGATTTTCCAGAACTCTTAAAGCCACGCCCGTGCCGTTAGCCTCCAAAAGTAGATTGGTACCGAGTCCAGGAAGACGAGGCCTTATTCGCACTTTCGCCCCAGATTTTTCCGAAAACAGTTTGGAATGGTGGGCTTCCGATCCCGCGATCCATGCGGACAGCTGATCCGTCAGATGACACGATATTTGCTCCTTCGCGGAACATACTTCCAGTAGGACAGCGACGTCACAGTGCAATGCGAGAATGTGATAGGCTCGTTGCATCTGGTCGTGAAGTAGCTGGATATCGCCTTCGCCCAAAAGGAACTCGAACTTTTCCTCGCCCAGCAATTCGACAAAGGCTTCTGGGATGTCTTTGTCGAAAAGGGTCTGGTGACGACGAAAGAATTCCAACATCACGTAGCCCAACGGGGTGTTCCTGTGACCTAAGTTAAAGTGGTAATGCAGGTTTTCTGGGACGTCTTCTATTTCACCGTTTTCGAATTGTTCAGCGCTGCCATCTTCAGCTGTGTTGCCCAGCAGACAAGTCAGAGTTTGTTTCCACTTTGCTATCAGGTCTTCATCTTTAGTCTTGTTTCCTACGATGTTTTCCACATCCCTTCGGATTTCATCAAGGTCAGGTTCCACCACCCAGCCAGTGCGAACACAGAATGACAACAACATGAACACGATTACGTTCGTGTTAATGAAACAGCCTTCACGTTTGCTGATCAAACTCGAATCACGTGCCCATTGTATAAGCATGCGCAATAACGGCAGAAGTGGTGGGTATTTGTGGATGTACCAGCAAACAACCATAGCTTTGAGAAATCCGTCAAGGTTGGCACACAGGTCTGCGCATAGTTTGAAGCCGAATTCCGTTCCTTTTAAGCCAGCCAAACGAAATATGGGTACCTTGGCCACAACAAAGTGAACCCCATTGTAAACTTTTCTTAACGACTGTTCTAGCTTGCGAAGAAGGGTCTTTTGGTCGGGCTGACTTATATTTCGGGCTAGTTTCAGAGCGTCCTTGCTCAGCACGCAATCCGCCTGGCTGCTAGGCACCGCACAGAGGTCGATATCTGACGAATCTTCGAAGAAGAACGTAGCAGAAGAACCGAACATGACCACGCCGCTGACCCGAGAATTATCTTTAATTGCGTTGTGTATGAAGGATTTGACCTGAAGACGGTGTCCGTAGCCTTCCATAAGTTTTTCCGCTTGTTTTGCGAAAAAATCACCCAAGCTGTTCTCGATTGCCGAGTAAGCATTTTCCTCCGTGGCTACTTGTTTCAACGACCGCCTATCGGCAAGTGGAATGGTGACTAGTACGTCGTCGACAATCCACGGAAATCCAATGCAGCGCTTTGGTTGTTCTTCGGATTTCTTCGTTGTTTGTTCGCTTTGGTAGGCAACGTAATACCAGGCTGATGCTTTCCTTTGCATTTCCTCTGTTACTTCGTGTTTGGTGAGCGGTGTGTAATCGCGTGAAAATTCCATGAAGAACCCTCGGCGAAAGGTCGTTCTTAGCTCGCTCATCAATCGCCGCACGACGTCGGCAACCTGTTGCCTTTCTCGACCCAACTTTTTCTGAAGTTTGTAAAAACAACCGCTCATCAATTCCTCCTCTGTTTGTATTCCATAGAGATTCAACACATTTTCAATATGTTCTGTGTATTCTGCGAGCGTTTCTCGCGCGGACTCCACGTACTCCTCGAAGCCTTGCGCGAGGAATCTTTGGTCCACGTGACCCGTTCTTCGCGGTGGACTGAAATTCATGGAATCTTGAAAATTCTTGCATTCCCGGTAAAGCTTTCCGAGAATTTTCTGCGAAGGATACGAAGGCTTGTCTGTCTTCATCATGAAATCAGGATATTCTCGTAACCGGGCGCTTACTGGAACTTCCTGCCATAAACCGGTTTTTGGTGCGTCGACTGCGAGAGAGTGCAGCTCGGCCAGCTGAAGGCAGACAGGTGACTCGACACCAGTTCCTTGTGTGTCCGCTTGGGCTTTGTGAGTGTTGTCTATGATTCCTAGCCGATCGTGCTCAATATATTCCGAAATGAATTCAGTCATGTGACCTAGGTTAATTGTACCCGGCTCTTTTTTCTTTTCCGGAGCTTTGTAATTCATTGCCGCGAAATCTGGTTTCCTAGGTAACATATCTTTATCCCAGCATACGAAATACAAATCGCCATCCAGATCTCCTCCAGCCATTTCATTGGGATGTGGCCTTGCCCCTTGGCTGGGAAACACCACACAGTCGACTAGATGCCTTAGATCCGGGAGATCCACTGCTTCCAGCTGGCGCACATCACCCGGATGTAGGCACGGATTTCTGGTCACCACTACCTTTCCTTCGACAACCGCCTTAATATTCCCGACCAAATTTTCGTCTCCCTCTCCTCTTATATTGGTGAACTGAACAAAGACCTGACCAGATTGAAGCAAACCCGTTTCGTCCATGACTCCCATCATTAAACGAGCTTCTTTTACCGGGAGTAAGATTCGCGCCTTAGAAAGAAGGCCATGGATTTTTTCGCGGTATAGAGCACACAGCAGGGACCTGAAGTAGGGTTCAGTTGTCAAGCACACGCCAACGTTGCTTAGTTCTTTGTAGTTGATTCCCGTGCGGATAGCGCAGGAAAGCCTCTGGTTGGCCTCACGTTCGTCTGTCATCATATATGCTAAAGCATCAAGCATTCTCTCTTGATGTTTGAGGAAAACCTCGTCTGGGACTCCCTGATTGGATAACAACATTATGAGCTGATGGTTGAGGTAAACTGCCTGGGGACGAGATGTTTGAAGCACTTCAAGCTGTCTGTGTTCGGATTCAAATTTGCGCATGCTCGGCCGTAGCTCTATCCTGTTATCTGGTATTGTCGGATCTGTGGTTAGGACTCCTTTGTATCCTGCAAAACGAATCTGAAACGCGCTTGGCGGGAGCTTCTTGTTGATTAGAAGGGATACTTTTTTCGCGACGTTCGATGAAATGCGGCCAACGCCATCCGAAAAAGTGTATGTCTGATCAGCGGCCGTAATTTCGACATCTTGTATGTCTGCGAACTCGATTCCAGTCTCTTCTGGGACTACAGTAATTGTGTCTGTCGATGTCGAAAAGCATTGTCCCCTTCGTGCCATAAGTGTTGCTACGCATCTTATCTTGCTAAAATCCCCCATCCATTGCCTGATGGTATCAGCATTATGCTCTGCAGTGGGAGAAACGAACCAGGAACTGTGACTTCGCAACTGGCTATTTGAGCAACCAAGAAACTGGTAAACTTTACCACCGACCTTCACGTCGTTCAACAACAACTGTTTCAGTCGTGTAAGAATCTCACCGATTTTTCCCGCGTGGCCTGCAAGACGCGAGAAATCTTCGTCCCTGATTTGAAGGCACAAGAAATCGAGTCGGCTGAAATCTCGAAGAACCCGGTTCTTTTCCATTACTTCTTGTGGAAGGTAGATTTCGCGTGTTGGAGTGAAAACCATTCGTGGTATGAGCACGCAGTTTTCGGGAACGACTAATTTCCGGCGGCCTAACGATGGCGAGTTCTCTAGCAAGTAGTCCAGCGTTGTTTCAGGATCAACAAAATAGTTCTCGTCAAGAAATACTGCAATCCTTGATAAACCATCAACACATTTCCTTGGTTCATTCTGTTTCAATTGTTGAAAAAAACTGCCTGATATTCTCTGCCAGACGGCTGGATGACGACTCGTCAGGCACTGGAGAGCATATTGAACTTCGGGGACGAGCGACTGGACATCAGGCGCCGAGACTAAATTTACACGTGTTTTTGGCTTGACTTGGACGCATGAAAAACAAACTTGCCTTTCGTAAAAACTTAACGTGCGCAGCATATCCCAAAGATTCTCATTGTACGGAAGCTCAATTTTCAAAACCAGTGAATTTCCAAAAACCCCGTTTTGATAACCGTGTCTTCCGATTGGGATACGACTGAGTCGCCTCCATCTTGTAACTAGTTTCAACTTGCTGATTATTTCAGTACCAGACTCTGTAGGTGTCGTATCCATGGCCGTCGGCGTATCATTCGGGCTCTGGTTCATGTCATCGTCCGAATCACTGTCCATTGATCTATCATCGTCTGAATCCGATAAGGTCTCGCCTTGTTCCAGCAATTCAATCAGCCTGTTGTCGTCATCGTCGGCGTCGTTGGTATAGAAACCTTCAGCTTCAAGAACTCGTGGAACACTTCTAAGTGGTATAAACATAGTGGATTTGCCTGCTCCAGGCCTGGCCGTGTCGACCAGAACACAATCTTGAATGTCCTTGTATGGAAACTCTATTTTGAAAATGTTACCGTCTTCTCGATTTTGAAATGCAACCGTTACATTCTTGAGGTCATGCTCGAATATTACCATACCACCAGGATGGGATGCATGAGACCATTCCTCAGCAAACGTAGTTCTGTCCTGAAAATCTCCCATGCCAATGCCTGTGAGGAACAAAGGATGGACGTTTGCGCCTTTGTTACGAGGTCGCCCTCTGCGCTCAAGCCACGTCTTCTGTGGGCCATCTTTACACCATTTCTTTGCAATGTCCTGGCTAAGTTCGTCTCGAGATTTTGGTTTTTTGCTTGCATCTTCCTCCCCGGACTCTGTGAGTTCTTTGATGTTTACAAATGTTTTATCCATCCTGTTTAGTTGGTCCACTTTCCTCTCTTCCTTTCCTGTTGCGCCTTCTGGTTTAAAATACGTAATATCGAAATCGCTTTCTAGGAAATCAATGGCTTCTGAGATCTCTGCCGACGGCGCAACGTGTAGGGTAAAGACGGCGCACGCTTTCCTCCTGGGCCTTTCAGTTCGTTGTTTCTTGCTTGACGTTCCTTGTTCTTCGGCCGCTTTTCTTTTCTCAACTGTCAGCTGTACTTCGGGACCAATCGCACGCTGTTGGCATCCGAATCTTCTTGCCTGGAGACTTGAACTGTTGGACGCAATCTCCTCTCGAACTGCTCTTTCAATATTCGCTTCTTTCACAGCCAGATCGAGGTAACGTTTTCTTTCCTCCTCATTGTTGCACATAATTACGAACCGACTGTCTGCTCGTCTCGCTGCTCGACCTCGGCTCTGTACCAGGGCCCTGAGACTGGTGCCACGGCTGTCGTAACGGATGACCAAATTGCATGCCGGTACATCAAGGCCTTCCTCGAGCACATTTGTTGAGACCAAAAGCTTGCACTCGCCTTCGTGGAACCTTGTGATGACAACCTCCTGTTCTCCTTTCCACTGCATTCCGTCCAAGCCGTTCCCATGTCCCACGCACGCCAATGGTTTGAGCTTCTCTTTGATCTCAGGGTCCTTGTTCAACTCTTCACGTAGTTTCATGCACGTGCGGCGCATGTGAACGAAAATAATTGCACGACTTGTGTTGTCTGTTTGCACGTGTTTGATAAAATCTCGAACGATTCTCAAAAGTTCGGTGAACCGGCCAGAGGCAACCTTGGAACATGTTGAAAAACTGTTCAACTGTTGTCTGAATCCTTGCGAGCTTGGCTGTGATTGCAGGAGGTGTTTTGTTACCATGTCCATTGGCGACCTGACATGGTCAACTGCCTGAAAAATACCATCGAGAGCTTCACAGGCATGACTTGGGCCAAGTACTCTATTGATCTCCACGATACTGTATATATGCATGGCGTGTATGGCTAGTGCCAGTCCTTGGACGTATTCCTCTTTACTGTAACAGCGATCAATCACAGTTCTTAGAGAGCCTTTGAAGTATATCGAAGCGGGGGAGGTTTTGGAAAGAGCTTCTTGCATGCCCGAAAGCTCTTCAATCTTTGGACAGATGCTTTGAATGTAGTTCACGAGCGCTGTTTCTAAATTCTCTTGGACGAAACTAAGAGGTTTGACTTCATATGAGGTAACTGGGTTATTCCAATGTAGCGCTAAATCATTTGATAACGTAGGCATGATACAATGAGCCTGCAATGTTGTAAGCAAAGTTTTCAGCTGTTCACGTGTGTCTTCGATAGTACTCGCGCCCGCTGGCGACGCTGTTAGTCCTAGAACAAGTGGCTTATAACGGTCTACGAGCGGATCGTAGAACTTCCGCAGAATTTGAGCAAACACGTGGTTCCCCTTGCAATTGTGCGCTTCATCAAAAACCATGCAAGACACGTCGGAGAGCTTTAGCGTCGCGTCTTCGTCGTTTAAAAAATTGTAGAAAATTTGCGCGGTAATGACCAACACATCGATCTTTTTTTGCGCAATTTTTTGGATGACTTGAACCCAATGCTCGCGGTCGCCTGGAAATCGTGTCAAGTCTCCGGCCAAAATTTCGACGCGCAATCTTGGGTTTTGTTTCTTTATGTATTGGCTTTGTTGGTACACCAGTGGAATTCTGTGGACCAAAAATGCGGCCATCTTGCCAGGGTTGAGTTTCAACATTGCGTTTATAACCATTGATGCGACGAGGGTCTTTCCAGAACCTGTTGGAAGGTAGACAATGGCGTTGCCTCCCATCGCTTTGCGGAATAGCTCGTTTTGATATGCTCTTGGTGTGTCTTGGACGAGTTTGTTAATTTGCTCATCCGAGGTTTTTGCTGCGTCGCAATAAATCATTTCCTTGCGGTTATTTGAAGCTGCAGTTCCATCGGCTGCTTGTTTCGAGATTTCTTGCCATAAAGCTTTCACCTTGATTATATGAACTCCCATCCTTTCAAGCTCCGCTTTGCTTTCCTTCCATCGTTTAATCTTCGCAACCTGGCCGCTTGTCGATCGGAAACGGACGGACTTGGAACTGAATACATAAAAGAATCCAACCTCCAACACCTGATACACGCCCAGGTCTTGGGGACAATTGGGGTTCAAGCAGTACATCTTGAATGGGGCTTCTTGTCTTCGTTCAGGCTTCGGATGCTGCCGCTTTTCAATGACCGTATCTATCTTGGGTTCCAGTTCTGGTCGAAGGGCGAGATGAACGAATCCTTCCAAGCCTACTTCTGCCAAACGTAAATCTGAGGCGTTCACCACCTGCTTGCCACATTTAATACATTCCAGCCACCATGAGGAATGATTGGTGAAATTATCGCCCATTGTCACTGTTTATGCGATCTTCAACTTTTAATCTAGTAAGTCTGAACATAAAGTTTAGTTGAAATTGTTAGTTACAAATTAATGAACAACACCCATGTACCACATTAGGGATGGAATCGGATGGAGAATGTTGGGCCACAGTCAATGTAGTTCATATTCAATACGCTTGCTTAATTCAAATACGAATAGAATGAAAAAGAGATTTATGTTTATTGGAGCTTTGATTACGAACTTCCAAACAGAAAATATGAATAAGGCAAATTGCTTTCGTGTTTAAAAGCATTGTAATAGCAATGTAAGAGAAAATTAACTGCAACTTCACTGACAGGCGAGTGGAGAACTTGTTAAGAGATGCAAGCTAGGGCCGAGATTTAGTAGCTCTGAACAGCAAATATGCTTACGATGAGCAAAGTTTTAAGATGTGAGTTTTTGTCTATGCTCCCTGCTGTTTAAATCTGTCGCAATAATTTTGTGCAACACCCTTATTGTAATCTAAATAGCCACGGTAAGTCCATTGGAATTTGGACGTTTCAAACATGATTCAAAATGGTGGTCGTCACTTGCACCGCGCCTTCTGTAGAATTACTTATGTTGCCCACACCAAGGAGCTGTTCGCATTTGCGCCGAAACTTTTCTTGCTCGAAACGAGAGCCTGTCTTCATGACATTAATACAGTGTAAACCATGACTACCTTTATTCAGCGTATAGTTTTTTAATAGATCATTGATATATCGGATCTCATTCTATTTTTTCAATTTGTCCCCTCCCCACCCGTTCAGATCTGTGTCAGTCTGAAAAATATAGTATAGTAATGGAACATGATATTTTCTTCTGACTACATGAAAAGCACGGTGATTATTCATCACCAAACTTCAATACAGATTATATAAACACTGGTAAAAAAGAAACCTATATTATACGGTTGGTTGTCAAATAATTGATTGTGCGAACGAACCAAATTAGTTTTATGAAGGTTTTTCCCAAGCATTGTTGACATTTGTTGTTAACTAATGGCTAGTATTACAACATGAATGAAATGATATTTATTCAAACCTGTTTAGCACACTCGTTTTTTTATGCACAAACCTACAAATTTGGAACGGTGTGCAAATTTCGCTCGACACTCCATTCAGCTATTGCCCGTTGAATTCATTCCTATATATAGAGGTTTTGTTAGAGCCGTAATCTATCGTTCTTCATTCCGTGAAGTTAACCAAGTTAAATTATCGATAGCATGCTGAGGTAACTATATTACTCTAGCTAAACTATTAAGAAGCAACTTTCCCTTTGCTGACAAAGAAAATCGTCTTTCGTCAAAAGAAACTGTAATATACTAAAAACAAAGAACTATAGTCATTCTTAGAAACAATAGACTAAACTATTGACTTTGCTTTCGGAGTAGGAACAATAAGAAAAAAATTAGGACAAGCGACGCTTACATCTTTATTCAAATCGACCTCAGTTGTACGAGCTATAATTACCCGTATAAACATTTACCTTGAGTTGCTTTGAATAATTTGACAATCATGATCAAATATATTTTTCTCAGGA
>ERZ1738536.89-NODE-168-length-10960-cov-8.155708_pt1 | contig 10960 bp, 1 predicted proteins | sample MGYA00581727_ERZ1738536 | MGnify/ENA primary metagenome ERZ1738536 (study PRJEB40740, sample SAMEA7388100) | Antillogorgia elisabethae | biome: Marine coral reef biome; feature: Environment associated with an aquatic invertebrate; material: Seawater | host...
GTAGAAAATCGCTTGATGAAAGTTGGCGCTTTTAACCGATGGCGGCTGCAGCAGCTGCCTCCCTGTTGGGGCTTTCGAGCACACAGAGGCCTCCACCAACTCCTTCTGCTGCTGCGGCCATCGACTTGCTCCGACCTCTTGCGAAGACAGCGCCAGCTGCGCCAGCTGGTGGACAGGAGGAGGGCACCGGCACCGATGACAAGCTGTTGGAAGAGTTCTTAGCGAAACGGCCACAACAACCGACAGCACCACCTGCAGCACCACCTTCAGCACCACTTGCAGCACCCGCGTTGCCTGTGCCAGCCCGGACTGTGCTGGGTAAAGGTCCACCAGCAGCACCAGCATCCCGAGCGGAGAAAGATGCCAACTTAGTGAGTGATCTCATTGCAGCATCGCCCAAAGCGGCGCAGGATCAGAGTGGAAGAGATGCAGGAGTTTTGGACAGCTTCCTTCGCAAGCATGCGCCTGGACCGGAAGCCTTTGTTCGTCGAAAGCCAGCTCCGTTGAACAGCTTGGATACGCCTAAGGCGGATGATGCCAAACTCCTTCAGTTGGTAGGTGGCCATGCTGCTGGGCCCAATGTCCGTTTCAGCCCCTCAGCGGATCGAAATGCCGGCTATGGAGGAGGCTACGCCGAGCCAGAGAAACGTCTCGGACCCATTGGCTATGGAATGCCAGTTCCTCGCCGTAGTGCTTTACCAGAGAGGAAGAGTGCTTCTGGTCGTGGTGGTAGGCGTGACCCGACTCATCCTGGGCCACGTGGGAAGGTCAGAACCAACATCATCGAGGAACGTGCTAAGGATGATTTGCAAGAGGAGAATTTGCAGCTGCGCAGGGCACAAATGGAGATGAAGACGCGTCTCCAGAAGCTGCAGGTGCAAATTCGCAATGCACAAGAGGAACCAAAGGACGCCAAAAGCTTTCAACAAAAGGCCATGGAGTTGGGCGAGATGCATCGGGCTCTTTCGGCACCACGAGTCGCTGGCAAGGCTACCTCGCCTAGTGGTCACAACCAACGGCGTGGCCTCCGATCTAGGCAGCATGCCCAACGTCCCCGCAGCCTTGGCGGTCGCTTGCGTGGCCGTATGACGGCCATGCCCTTTCAGGTTGGACCTGCTGGACCGAGTTCTCCCAGAGGTCCAGGTGAAGGTCTCCGACCCACCTCACCGACTCGGGGAGTCTTACCCGCCTTGCATATCCAACCTGAAGTGAGTCCTTCGAGGCATGGCAGTCCAAGTGGTGGACGGTTGTCACCTAAGGCGGAATCTCGACAATCATCTCCTCGGATACCATTCGATCGGCCACAATCCCCTTTGCCACCGCCGTCCTTCGATGTCAAGGAGCCCTTGCCGGCGCACACATTAAGCGGTTGGTCACCACGTGCTCAGCAGGGCTCCCAATCACCTTCAGCGGCGATTGCTGAAGTGGAGCAACGCTTGATGAATCAAAACAAGCAGAAGGTGGAAGAAATGCGACAAAGAAACAGAGACTTGTCCAGCAGGTTAGATGAACTGCTGGTGGAGAAGATGTCGCAAGACCACTTCTCTGTGAAACAACAATCCAAGTACAATGAAAAGGCCAAAGCACAGGACGCCAAGATCAAATCTTTGGAGACAGCGTTGGAGCGTCAAAAACAGAAGGTGCGCCTTGCTGAAGGCTCCTTACAACGCGACAAGCAGCAGTTGGAGATCGACCTAGCAGTGCTACAGACCCAGCTGCACCATGCGCAGGTGGGTGCTTCCTCGGTACAAGATACCTCAGAGCTGCGCCTGCAACTAGCGCAGGCTCATGCATCTGCAGATGAGATGAAGAGGCAAATCCGAGACATCACAAAATTTGCCTTCTCTTCCAGTACAGACCAGCGCATGATCTCCGAGCAACGCATGAAGGAGCTGGAAGAATTGCTGGGCAAAAAGACGCAGGAGTCAGAACAGTTAGCAAAGGAACGTCAGGAGGTGGAAACAGAGTGCGAGGAGGTACGACGTGAGGCAACGGACTTGGAACAACAATCCAGGACGTTTTTGGAGGACAACGAGCGCAAAGCCATTCAGATGGATGAATGGGCCAAGGCAGTGCGAAGGGCACAAGCGCAGTTGTCGGAGGTCTTGAACACCTTATCTGAGGAAGATCGCAAGGTGATGGTTTTTTCGCTCCAGTTCCTTCGCGAGCGCGAGGAGAAAGCCGCAGCGGACGTGGCGGAGCGGGTGAATGCAGAGAAAAGCCGTGCCATTGCAGCTAGTGCAGGCCCAGCGCCGCCCCCATCGCCGCCCCATCGACAGACAGTAGAGGAACTCACCAAGAAAGTGGACGCCATCCGGGCGGAGAAGGATGAGCTGGCTTCAGAGCTGCGGGCCTTGCAAGACATTTCACAACGGGAGCGAGACATCACCAAGGACCTTCGAAAGATGCATCAGATGGATTTGGAAGAGATTGGTTCGCAGATGCAGGTGACCTTGTCGGAAATCGAACGTTTCCAGAAGCTGGCAGTGGATAGAGAAGCGAGGGTCAAGGAGTTACAACTTCGTTTAGTGAAGCGAAAAGAACAACGCATCAGCAGGGCGGGCGTTCCTGGTCTTCCCGTGGGAGCCCGTGCTGACGTGGTCAGCGAGGGTGGCTTCTCCAATCTCTCGGACATCGTGGATATGAAGAACGCCTTGGATTTCTATGTCACCAGTGGACAGATTGAGGAACGAGCTTTGTTGGAACTACCGCGTCAAGGTGCCATCCTGTCACAAGTACCACCAGCATCCAGCCTGGTGACCTTGGTGTTAGCCGAGTTTATGCACTACGACGTTGGCAGCTCCGAGACTGCGGGTGGCCTCCGACCACGTTACGACTCCTTGTTGTCTTTTGGTCCCTTTGAGGTGGGTGATCCAGAAGTGGAACACTTTGCCAAAGGATCCTTGCGCTTGGAGTTGCAGGCCTTCTCCTCGGGAGGTTCGGCCGCCTACGTCCTTGGCCGCGCATCTTTGCCCTTGGCCGCTCTCTTGGATTGCTGTCCACAGGATCCAAATCCAGTGGTAGCTGGTACTCTCTACTTTGCGTCGGAGGAAGATTCCCGTGTGCAGATTGCCGCAGTGCGATACAAGGCACGGTGGAGAAGGAGTATCATCCAAGAGCTTGAGAGCTATACTATCCGTCGGGGAGTGACTCCATTGGCAGTTGCTGATGCCGAGGTGGCAGGTGCTGGTCGTCCTGCTGCTCCAGGGCTTTTGGAAGCAGCCAAAGGTCTCATCGTTCAGATCTTCAATGCCACATGCTTGGTTCCGGCGCAGCAGATGCCTGCAGAGGCCTTGCAACCTTATGCCAGTTACGAGGTACCTGGTCACAAGATCCATTTCACAGCCACTGGCAGTGGAGCCAATGTGTCCTTCGAGGACATCAGTCGCATGGTTGTGCGAGTGGATCGAGACTTCTGCAGATGGGTGGAAAACAATGGCCTTCACATCATGGTTTTCGATGCATCTGCTCCTGCAGTTGGTGCATCAGAGGATCAGATTGGACTCATTGGTGAGGTACGAGTTCCATTGGTTCAACTCTTGTCGTCTAGGACTGCTCGGGTGCAAGGGAATTATCCACTGCATCGACCTGGCACGCAACCACCAGTGGGTTACATTGAGATTGCTATTGGATGGCAGGATGATCCTAGTGGCGTGGTTGCCACAGGAGCTACGTCTGTCCTGGCAGCAGATCGCGGAGTTCTGACAGAGGAGCAGTTCCAGGTCTTGTGGCAACGTGTGATTCGACGTTTGCATGTTCTCAAGATGGCACCGGTGGACTGGTTTTACAAGTACGATGCCGACAAGGATGGCTTTTGGTCCAAAGCAGAATTTTGTGCAGCTTTGGGAAGTATGCCTTTGGGCATGTCCGTCTTGGAAATCGAATACGTCTTTCATTGGACAGACCGCAGCAGGCGTTTATTGGTATCTTTGGATGACTTGGCTGCAGCCTTCCAACAGGGCAAGAAAGCAGCTCCATTGGAACAGTGGGCTCGTGATGTCTATCGTCACATTGCTGCCGCTCTGAAGAATCAAGGTTGGACCGCCAAGGAGGTCTTTGACATGGTTTGTCCACATCGACGTGCACAGAAGAGCGAGTTTTACACACTGGTAAACACTTTGGAACTTGGACTTCGCCCGGAACAACTGGATTGGCTGTGGAAGCTAAGCGACACGAATAGCGACGGCCTCTTGGATTACCACGAATTTGCTCAACGCCTCGTTGAGGTGACTGGCATCAGTAGTACTGCGTATCCTGTGCCCAAACCTGATGAGGATGTCTTGGACCCACCAAGCGCCACTGTATCAGCTGCTGCAGCGGCTGCAGAGATGTCAGATGCCTGGCATGATATTTGCTTCGCACGGTTATTACGAGCTTCCCAGGAAGTTGGTTGGAAAACGGTGGACAAGGCCATAGAGAATGTGCCGGTACGAGAGGACGGTTTGGTTGCAAGGGCCGAGCTATTGGCGTTCAGCATGCGTTGTCACGCGGCCTTGTCCGATTGGGAACTGGACAAGATGTTTGCTCGTTTGGATGGTGAGATGCGGGGCGCTCTGCCAAAACGGAGCCTCAGGACAGCACTGATGTGTTGTGACGTCATGGAAGCTCCAGCGCAGGCCTCCATTCGCCGTGCCGTAGAGTGCTTAAGCAGAATTCATCAGGAACTCTTGCGTTACAAACCGGCCACCACGGATGCAGCGTTGCGCAGCGTCTTCTTGGAGGTCGCAGCATCAAAGCAGCCTTTGCACGTGCAACGTGAGGAATTAGCTGCTGCGGCACTTCGCTTGGGTGTGGAACAGGTTTGGTTGGATGAATTATGGTTCGCGGCTCCAAAATTAAGAGACAACTCCTTGGACATTGACTCCTTCTCCAAACAGGTGGAATTGTCTCCAATGCCTGGTGAAGGTGAAGCTGATTCGATGTCGGACGAGCATGCGGCCATTTTGATGGGTCGCTTGGGTAAGGCATTGAAGCGAGTGGGTGGCGCTGAACAGGCATTTCACATGTATCGGACGGGAGCTGACGGTTGCCTTTCCCGCGCAGAGATGGAATCTGCCATTGCCGAGATTACGAAGGACCTTTTCTCTGCTCATGAGCGCATGCTGGTGGTGCGCAGGATGGATGCCGACAGCGATGGTCGAATCAGTCTCAAAGAATTGGAAAATGCTGTGGCGAGCGCCAGTGTCTCCGCCATCGCCTTTGGCAGTTGGGCTGAAGATGTTTGCGCACGAGTATCACAGGCTTTGCAGCGGGAGAACCGCAGCGTGGATGATCTTTTTGAAGCCTTGGCAGGTCAAAAGTCCGGACGTCCAGAGATTCATTGGCAAGATTTCCGTGGTCTCTTCTCTCGGTTAGATCCCACATTGACAGATGGCCAACTACGACGTCTTTGGCAACTCTTCGATAAGAATGGTGATGGTGGCGTCTCTCGTGAAGAATTTCATCGTGCCTTAGAACCTCATCGTGAGGTCCAAGCACCAGAGGCCCGAGTAGATGCTGTGGCATCCTTACCTGCTTTGCTCAGCCGCTTGGCACGTGCCATGGGACAAAGTAAGTTGCCTTTGGCACAAGCATTGAATGTCTATGGCAGAGGCATTGTGGGACTTACCTTAGAAGCCTGGCTGGATGCATGTCGTGGCCTTTCTCTACCCTTTTCCCGTTACGAGGCCACTGCTCTCCATGCTGCCATGGCACGTGGACCTGGAGCTGGTGCCATTTCACCCGAGGCGATTGCCGCAGAGGTGAACCGTACCAGCGCTCGAGGTGTGCCAGAGGAGCGTTGGGCACAAGACTTTGTGGCGCAGAGAATGCATTTAGCGCAGGAAGCTCATGAATGCACAGTGGCCGAGGCAGTCCAAGCAGCAGCAGATGGTGAAGTCGTCGATGAGGAGATTCTACGCAATGCACTTTCCAGACATCTGGCAGTTCCGGATGACTCCTGGGCTCAACTGCGTTTACTGATGGAACGACGCTTAGATGATGGCTTGGTGCTTTGGAGGCCTTTCCTCCAGTGGGTTTGTGGCTTTGGTGGTGGTGCTCCAATGGGAAGTGTGGCTGACATGGTTTGCTCCAGGGTGACAGCAGCACTGCGAAAACAGAAGAAGTCTGCTGCGGAACTCTTCGATGCTTTAGCGGGCGTCAAGGCGGCAGTGTATTGGCAAGATTTTTGTGCCTTCTTTTCGCAGATGGAACGGTCATTGACGGAGCAACAGTTGCAAGAGCTGTGGTATAGCTTTGACAAAAATGGAGATGGCAGTGTCTCAAAAGAGGAGTTCACTCGTCGCATCGCGGAAGTGGATTCCGCCACGAAGGCCGTGAAGGATGCCATTTGTGCACGTGTGAACAGCGCACTTCGCAAGGAAGGTAAGACAGTGGATGAGTTATTCCAAGCACTTGCAGGAGTCAAGGAAGCCGTCCATTGGCCTGACTTCAAAAGTCTCTTCGCACAATTGGAGCCGACCTTGCGCGAAGAACAGCTGGAGCACTTGTGGCGTTGCTTCGACACGGACGGTGATGGAGGAATTTCCAGAGAGGAGTTTCGTCAGGCGCTTACGACCGTTGGCATCACACCCCCTGCACCTCGCGTTACACAGCCAGCCGCAGCTGATCCAAAGATGGCCTTGCAGGAGGTGTGCAAGCGGATCGCCGAAGCCTTGAGTAAACAGGGGCAGACTGTGGACAATCTCTTTGATGCACTTGCCAGTGGACGTTCGGAGGTCCGCTGGGACGACTTCCGCACCTTCTTCGCGCAATTGGAGCCATCATTGAAAGAACCAGATCTTCTGCAGCTCTGGCAAACTTTTGATGCAAATGCTGATGGTGGCATCTCACGCGAGGAGTTTCGAAAAGAACTGGCCAAAGTCCAAGCAGTTGAAACTCAGGTGTCATCACCGCATTCACCGCCGAAGGCAGAGTGCAAGGTTTCGGAAGAAATTTGCTCCAGAGTGGCTGCCATGCTGCGCCGTGAGGGCAAGACACAGGACCAGCTGTTTGATGCTTTGGCCAATGGACATCCTGATGTGGTATGGTCTGATTTCCGAGCCTTATTTGCCCAGCTGGAACCCAACCTTTCGGAACAACAACTGGAAGAGCTTTGGCGCCATTTCGACAAGAACGGGGATGGTGGCGTGTCAAGAGAGGAGTTCAAACGCGCCTTAGGTGCTGTGAATACGGCAGCAGAAGACCTAGCGCAGGAGGTGTGCTCTCGCGTTATGGTGGCCTTGGCACGTGAGGGCAAGTCTGTGGCAGAACTCTTTGAAGCTTTATCCGCCTCGAGGAGCACAGTGCAGTGGAAGGATTTTGTGGATTTCTTCCAGGCCTTGGAGCCTAACCTGACCCGTCAACAACTGGAGATGTTGTGGAGAACCTTCGACAAGGATGGAGATGGAAGTGTCAGTCGTGAGGAATTTCAACGTGGCTTACAATTCGGGTCCGTGCAAAGTGAAGAGAAGAAGGCCCCACAGATTTGTATGCAATTGGCGCTGGCGATCTTCAAACAGGGCAAGACTGTGTTGCAACTCTTTGATGCCTTAGCTGCCGCAGAGGGCGTGGTGAAGTGGACCGATTTTCAATCGTTGTTTCTGCAACTGGAGCCATCACTCCGCGCGAACGACTTGGAATCACTATGGAAAGACTTTGATAAGGACGGTGATGGCAGCATTACCAAGCAAGAGTTTTTCCAGGCCATGGAACCTTCTGTACGCCTGGTGGTGGCGAAACAGTCGGAGGTCGTGGCACGCCTTGCGTTGGCCTTGCAACGACAGAATCAGAGTGTCGATCAACTTTTCACAGCCTTAGCCTCCGAGGGCGGGGTCGTTTCTTGGCCCGATTTCCGGTCGCTCTTTCAACAATGGGAGCCCTCCTTGGGAGAAGATGACTTACATGGTCTTTGGCGCAGCTTTGACAAGGATGGTGATGGAAGTGTCACACGTGAAGAGTTTGTCAATGCCTTGGCACCAGCAACTAAAGCAGCTGTCGCGCACACGGAAGAGATTTGCAAACGCGTGGCGTCCATGCTCTTCCAAAACGGCCGCACGGTGAACCAACTCTTCGACGCCTTATCTGCTGGCAAGGAACAGGTGGCTTTTGAAGACTTTCGAAGTCTCTTTCAACAGCTGGAGCCTTCGTTGACCTTGGCAGACTTGCAAAGTTTGTGGCGATGCTTTGATAAGGATGGCGACGGCACAGTGACACGGCAAGAGTTTTTGAAGGCGATGGCTCCATCTGCTAAGTTGGTGGTGCAAAAGGTTTCAGAAGTTTGTACGCAGGTCGTGCAGTTGCTACAACAACAGGGCAAGACTGTGGAAGAACTTTTTCACTCCTTGGCCGAGAATCAGGTGGTGCGATGGGAAGCTTTTTGCGCCTTCTTCCAGGGCGTATCGTCGGCCTTATCTGAGCAAGACCTGCATGGCCTTTGGCACAGCTTTGACAAGGATGGCGATGGCACTGTGTCCAAAGAGGAGTTCCTGGGAGCTTTGAGGAATTCCACCGTGCTTCCTGCAGCTCCTCCTGATCGAAGTGGTGCGGGGATGGATCTTACTGATGCCTTATGGCAGGCAATGGCGGAGGTGGCAACCTTGCGAGCGGCGGGAGCTGGGCCACGTGGCAGCGCTGCCCTACGCGACGCGATACGTCAGCAGTTGGCAGCTTTTGATCTCACGCGTACCAGTTTCTTAGAGCCCGACAGCTTTGGGAAGGCCTTGCGTTCCTACAGTCCAGCACTACCAGATGCAGTCGTTGAGGTGCTTCGCGGACAAGTGTGTGAAGGAGATGGCAAGGTCCAAATCGATGTTTTGGTGGGCAAGATCCTGCAACCACCTGAGCCGTCAGTTCCACGCTCAACACCAGAACCTCCCAAACCACAATCGGAGGTGGGTGGTCCCTTATGGAGTGCTTTACGCAGGATACGGCCAGCACTGCACGAACGGAGCCTACGTTTGGCTACAGTGTTTCAGCGATGGTTGCCAGCAGGCAGCACACGTTTATCCAAGGAAACCTTGGGCATGGGTGTTGCTGGCATTGTTGGAAGCGAACTGTCGGAAGCGCAGTTGCAAGCCTTGTACGGTGCTATGAGCAAACATGTGGACCTTGGTGCTTCAGCGGAGGACTTCGTGGCGGCCTTCGCTGGCGCCAGTGGCGCAGGTTTTGAGACCTTTGCACGTGAAGTGTTAGGTCGAGCAGGTCGTGCATTGCTTCGTAGGGCAAAGGGCTCCTTGTCTGGTGCCTTTCACACCCTGGACATCACGGGTGAAGGCGAAGTCCGCTTGGCCGGTTTTCGGGCTGCCTTGCTACAGTTTGGTGATCTCAACTTGAATGATGAGCAAGTGACTGCCATTTGGGAGCTGGCGAAAAGTATTGGAGGCTACAAGGAGGACGCCATGGATTTTGGTTCCTTCAAAACCATCTTTGGAGTTTCCAGTCCTGTCGAACAACCTCTCCCAGGCTCGACCAAACGAGATCCAGGGCCCAGCTTGGAAGAGTCCTGTATTCACTTCCATCGTTTGCAACGTACAGAAGTCTTGCGTGCTGCCATTTTCAGTCATGCTCCTGACGTTTATCTGCCCTATGCGTCCATTGCTCTCGCACTACGGCAGGCAGCGCCAGAGCTCACAGAGGCAGAAGTGGCACAGATTTGTCGTTTGGCGCCACAAAAAGGTGGAGCATTACATGGAGAGGACGCCTTTTCCTACAGCCACCTCCTTGAGCGTTTCGAGAGTGATCGCAAGGACTTTCATCCTTTGAATCCACGTGAACGGAGCACGGCCGCAGACATGTGTCGTTACATGGATCAGCGCTTACAGGCTCAAGGCTTTGCTTCAATCTCAGCTGCCTTAGAGGGAGAGGTGATCAGAGCAGATCAATTGTTGGATCACCTACAACTCTTCTTGCCCACACCAATGAGACCTGAGGACCTGAAAGTAGCCGAGAATTTGCTGCGTTTGGGGCGGCCCTTGAGTGATGGTGGAATCGATGTCGTCGAGTTTTGTCAACGTTTTGAACTTCTAGCCCGCAATGGTGCTGCTGCTGCTAGTGCACCACCTGCACCTGTGAAGCCACCACCTATTCCAGATACCGATGTATCCAAGATCATGTTGAGAGAAAGGCCATGTCCTGTGGATCTCAATGCTTTGGGGCTTCAACGCATGGCGGAGGTGGCCTTGCGATTGCAACGAGAATTCCCAGATGGAACAGCAGCATTGTACAGGTTAGTACGAGCTCTTGAGGCTGAAACCAAAGCTTTGCCTAGCGCACGGCAGCAGGATCAATTGAAGAGGTGGTTAGAAGCAGCACCAGGAGATACCTTGCGTTGGCCGATGATGCTCGGGTTTGAGGTGATTGTGGAGAAACTGACGATTATGGCTACCAAGGAGTTGCGTAAATCCTACAGCCAGTTCCAACTGGGCATCTCCTTTTGTGGGCGGGATCTCAAATCCAGGCGTGTTCCCTGGCGAATGGGCTTGATGTGCTTGTCGAAGCCCAGTACAATGGAAATGCAGCCCAAGTGGCATGTTATCTTTGCAATTGATGGGCCAGACGGTTTGACGTCCAGAGAATTGTCCTTGGCCTTATCGGAGACTCCCGAGCCTCCACCAAGTCATCGTTTGCGCTTCATCCTTTATGGTATTCGTGCTGGAAGCACTGGAGGAGTACAAGAAGAAGTACGGGAGCTTGGCTGTTGCGAGCTGTGTGCTGGCTATGATCTGCCAAGTTCTGATTTGCGGCCTTCCGATCCGAGGGCGCAACGCATCATTGAAGTATCTGCTACAGAGGCGGAGTTAGCTGCTGGTGCTCTCAGTCCCGCCTTGCGTGCGACCCTGCAGCTGTCTACGAAACGGGCGGGCCGCTTGCGAGAAGTAGCAGGCATTCGTAGTGAGGAAGAGCTGCATGCAAGAGGGTGACCGGCTAAAGCGGTGAAATTATTGGGATCTGAAGTCCCCTTTTTCTGCACTTTTCTTTGACG
>ERZ1738536.97-NODE-184-length-10287-cov-9.817826_pt1 | contig 10287 bp, 2 predicted proteins | sample MGYA00581727_ERZ1738536 | MGnify/ENA primary metagenome ERZ1738536 (study PRJEB40740, sample SAMEA7388100) | Antillogorgia elisabethae | biome: Marine coral reef biome; feature: Environment associated with an aquatic invertebrate; material: Seawater | host...
TGGGAACATTATACTTGCCTACAATAACAACACGAAAACTGCTTTTAACCAATGAACAATGCAGAAGTTCTTCAACATAAACAATATTTGGACGTGGGAGAAGTTCGCAAACTACAGTACTTGACTTTTTTTTCATTTTTTTTTTATTTCAAGACAATTTATATCCACGCGACTTGAGTTACGGCTGCAAATTTGCATACGCTTTGTGAGTTATCCGAGCATAATATTTGCGGCTTAGAAGATGGGACAGTTCACTAAAACTTTGTGGTTTTTAAGATAAGTTTCACTCATGTCAAGATACAACGACCTACAAATGCCCGCACGCGGACAGAAAACCCTGCCTGATGAGCCGCCCGTCAGAAAAGTTACCATACAACAGAAGGTTGTCCAAGCTCCGAGCACTTCCGTAGCAGCTCCGAATAACACTGACAGTTTTCGACGGTATCCGAAGGTTGCACCCCACGATCCAAGCGGTCGTGGTCATCGCGGAAAACACTGGGCTAAACCAGGCAGGGGGGTGGTGGCGAACATTGTGAAAGACCTAAACAGGGGGGTTGTTCCGACAAATGTGAATAACCGTGAGTACGGACAGAGAAAGATGAGTGATGATTCAGTTGGGATGAATTTCCCATATTCTTCAAAGTTGCAGAACCTAGAGGAAAATAGAGACTCCAATATGAGGTGTAAGTCTGAAGAAAGAGTAGTTGAAACTTCACCAAGAAGCGGATCAGCGTTTACTGTCGTGAAAGCTGCAAATGTCGAGCAAGTATCAGGGCGTAAGGAGACGAAAAGTGAAAATAACACAGGAAAACCTGCAGGTCAAACCATACTTCCAAAGCCCATAGTTCCACCAAAACCGAAAAGAAAAACCCCAGAAACAAATGTCCAAACTTCGCTCTCCAAAGCGCCGGAAAAGACAACAAAAGCCAAAAAAGAAAATAAAGCGATAGTACCCAAAGGAAAACCAATCATATCCTTGACAAAAACATTGGAAATAAAACAGCAAGCAAATGCACAACAAGTTGAATTTCCAAGCGAGAAAGCTTCGGAAGCCAGGACAACAATAGACGCGAAAAAACCTGCGCTGGAACGAAAAATATCGGACAGTACTCCGACGGAGGAGGACAGAGGTCGCTGGGAGAGTGCTTTGCAAGAATTAAAGGAAAAGATATCGGATAGAAAAATGCAAAAACCTGATGTGAGAAAACATGGGTTTAAAAATGAAGACAGGATGTCGGCCAAGACACAACAAGAACCCTCAACAAGCTTGCGAGATGAATTAAACGCAGAAGAAGCTGAAAGCAGGACACAAAATCTGTTGGAAAATTCTTCAAAGTCCGACATGACGACAACAACAGTTGACTTTAGGTATGAAGAAAATAAATCTGATAAAGTCGATCCGAAAATGTCAAAAGTCAAGCAGAGGGATGTAAACAGCCCTTCGTGGCTGGAAGAGAGAAAACTTTGGGAAAAAGCTGTTAAAGAAATGGAGTCAATTATTTCTGACAAAGATCTGGTCATCGACAATCTCAGTCGAGTCAATCGCAAATTGAGTGAGGATATCGAATATTACGAGGATACATTGAGGGACTTGAAAGAGAGAGATGGGATAAATAATGATAATAGAAACAGTGATATTGAGCAGTATCAAAGGATAATAGAAGAACGTGATGAGAGAATTCAGGCACTTGAAGTAAGGATAATTGGTGATAGAGAAGGTTATCAAAAGATAATAGATCAACGTGAAACACAAATAATGGAACTCGAAAGCAAGGTTCACGAATTGCATCAGTTTCAGGAAGCCAAAGGCAGAAACTTGCTGGAGTTGAGTCATGGCTCGCAAAATGTATTGAAGACTTTAGAGTTGAAAAGAGATAAAGTTGAATTAGAAAAAAGAGTAGAAGAACTCCAAGAACGATTGAAATTCTGTGAATCTGCTTCTCAGAATCAAACACGCTCACAGGACACTAATAGTGACGGAAGAGTCTTTCAAGAAATTCCTTCACTGCTACATAGATTTCGAGAAGGAATCGAGATAAAACTCCAAGAAAATGCAAAAGTTGTGAGCGTCTTAGAAGAGAAACTAATAAAATGTGTCAAAAACTGTGAAAAACTGACAAAATTGAGCAAAAATAGCGCCAAACATGTATTTGAAGATGAAATCGTGAAAGAATCTTGTCAACAAGTACAATCTTCTCCCGACTTAGAAGAAACGAGTTTTCGGGACTCCATCCGAGGACATTTACCCCCCGGAGATTTAACCCAACAAACTTCAAGCCCAGGTAATTTAACCCAACAAAATATTTCCCTACCGGACTTTAGCGAAAGTTCAACCCCACCCGAAGTCACCAGATATGTTGAAAATATTAGGAATTTGGAAGAGGAACTACAGAAGGAAAAACTAATTAATGAAGACCTAATGGAAAAGTTTATACGACTGGAAGAATTGAATACTCAGTGCCAAGACTCTATCAGCTTGCTTGAAAGTAAAGCGAAAGATGCCGAAGGTCTACGAGTAGAGAACCAAAAACTCCGAGCACAGAACGAAGACCTTGTCAACGAAATATCGGAAATGAAAGAAAAAAACTCGGAGGGCACAAACGACGATGACAATTTGGAATCACACGGAAAGCAAGCAAGTTCTCCGAGTGATTGGGAGTTACAGGAAAGGGAGATAACAGAATTACGGGAAAAACTCGTCGAAGAAGAAGCACTTATTAAAGAATTACGAGAAAAAGTTGCCGAGGATGAGGAATTAATTGAGGAACTCCGTGCGAATTGTCAACGCGAAGAGAAATGGAATCGAGAAATGCAGCGAAATTACGAGTGGGAACTGAGTACCAGCGCCAAGAAGGACGACTGTATTGAAGAATTCCAAGACTGTCTGTGGGCGCGGGAGAAATTGGTCCAAGAATTACAACAGCAACTGGATTTCGAGGATAAGCGTTGCGAAGAATTACTAGAAAAACTTATCGTAACTCAGAAAGAGGCGGAGGAATTTCAAGAAATGAGCAAAGATATGAGAAAGAAATTGGAAGATTCCGAGAACAGGATCAAAGAGTTTTGTGACCAAAATGATCGGGATGCAGTCACCATTGGCAACCTGACGTCAGAAAATAAACAGCTGCAATTGGAGGTCGACGGACTGGTGAAAATGAAAAGAAATTTGGAGGAAGATTTGGAGAGAGCAAACGGATGTTTGGAAGCAGTTGAAGCCGACAAGGAAAACTTCTTGACAAGACAAGAGTGTACGGTGAATAAATTGTCAGTGGAATTGGAAGATAAGGAGTACAGAAATCAAGGCAAAGATGAAGTGATTGAAAAACTGCAAGAAAATGTGGTCCAACTGTCGGCAGATGTCCAAGAAATGGAATTTAAAATGGAGGAAGGAAGGGTCAGCTTGGAAGAAGACGTAAAGAAAGCTAGAGAAGATGTTGTAGAACGAGACAAAAAATTAGACGAAGCTTTAGAAAAGTATAAAGAACTCCAAGAAGTTTGCAAATGTTTACGGGAAACAATTTCCGAGAAAGAAGGTGATGTTTTAGAACGGGAGGCGGCAATGGCCCTCCAAAGGGAGACGATTGAAGGACTCGAAAAAGATGTCGAAAACCTTCGATTGATTTGTGGAGACAATTCTGCACCTTTGAATGACAAACCTGAGCTTGTGTATACGGAAGCAGAGATGGAGGAAGTATCAGATTTCTTAGAAGAGGAACGAACTCTAACAGAAATTCTCAGAAAGCAAATATCGTTCCTGGAAAGCGAGATAGAAGAGCTGAAAAGGAATTTTCAAGCAAGTGCAAAAGCGCTTGTGGAAAAGGATCAACTGATTACGGTTGCACAGAATCAGATTAAAAAGCATGAAATTTTGACGGAGGAAACGAAAGAGGAATTAAACAACGTAAACGCAGAATTACTGAACACTAAAGAAGAACTGCGCCTCGCAAATGGAGAACTATGGATGACAAAAGATGAACTGAAATCAGCTGAAAGGGAATTAGATGAAAACAAAACAAGTACGACATTACTGCAAGTTGAGATGACGGAATTAAATACAAAGTATAATCTACTAGAAGCAGTAAAAGAAAACGTTGAAAATGAATTATTAATCACAAAAGAAAACTTGGAGAAACTTCACACAGAAACAGAAACCTTCAAAGAGTTAAACAAACAACTACTGAGCGAAAATGAAGAGTTAAAACAAACATGTTTGACAAAAGAAAGAGGGATTGACTATCCGGTAACACGATTACTTGCAACCGAACTGCAAAGCGAAGAGCTAGTTTTACAAGCTGAGCCAATCGTGACAAACCTACACCAACAGAAAATCAAAGAAGTAACTGACGGGCAAGAACGGCTTGTTTTACAAAACGAACTCAACGAACTTAAACAAGAATTCAAAGAAATACTGGATGAAAACAACGAACTGAAAGTCTCTTTGAACGAAGTGCAAGCTTTGAATGAAGCGGCGGGTCTTAAAAACCATGCTCTCCAGCGAAAGGTCGAGAAGTTGACAGATAAATGGTTAAAAAGTGAAGAGAAAATACGCCAAGCACAAATAACCAACGTCAATCTTCGCTATACACTTGACGAGTACATCTCACAATCTCAAGACCAAATACGGCATTTGAAAAATCATGAACGTGAGGTAGCTACCTTAACTAAACATATCCACGAAATGGACGTGCTCGTTCAAGGATTCAAAACGGCCTTAACACAAGCGGTTGAGAACGAGAAAAACGAAGAAAAGTGCGTGAAAAAAGATCAAAATGAGGAAAGCCAAAGTCAGGTGAAAGAAACTGGGATCAGAAAAGAGCCTTGTGGCAAACCAGAGAAACCAGAAAAACCCCCGAGAAGGTTTCCGAGAAATGACCAAAACGTGCAGAATAAAACCCATTTCAAAGAATCCGAATTAAAAGAAACGCAGAGTGATGTAACTCCAGTCACAGAAAATGGCGCAATAACTGATTCAAATCTTAATGATGTCAGCAAGGGCAGCCAATCATTATTGGAAATCATGAAAACATTCCACGAAAAGATTCTGGCAGTGAATATTCCTAAAAACGTAATCCTTATTCTTATATTCGCAATTCTCGTCTTCAGCCTTGGTTGCACCAACAATGCTATCATTTCTAGGAAATATCTGTTTGTACTCGCCAACAGTTTAATAACCTTGATCTTCTTCGCACTTTGGGTGAATGAACTGCATAAGAACAAGAAATACAAAGCTGTGGATTTAATTTTTGGAGAAAACTTTGAATTCCAGGAAGTGAGAAAGGATGGTTGCCAATTACCACAAGTTACTTTTTACTGTGAAAATTGTGGAAACAAAACTGATATTCAGCATGAAAAACTCCAACGCTACGCAAAAATTAAGTCGTCGTTCCAAGATCTTCACGAAAAATTCCTGGAAGCTGTTGAAAATTCGAGCAAAGACACTTTACCAATCCAAGAATTATACGAGAAATACGAGAAACTGAAAGATGAGGTTGAGGTTATGAGAAAGGAACGTTTAGAAAAGGATATGATGAATGCGGTGGTGGAAACTGATATAGTGCCTGCGAGCGATGGAATTCTCCCGGAAAAATGGAACAAAGCGGCGATAATTCTTGGAAAAGCTGTTGTGATTACTTTGCTTTGCGAGGTATTATACATTCGCGGAATCTTCTTCCTGCCTGATGCCGTAAATGTAGTCTCATTTTTACTGAGCTTAATAACCATCTCCTACTTCTACGAAACAATTTACGTGGAAGCCATGACACGCGAAGAACCTTGCACGACCACGCGCGAGATGGAATTGGAACAGGAGATTGACGAACTAAATCACATCATCGACAAGGAACACGAGCTGGTGACGACACAACGCGAAGCAATTAAAGCTCTCGAGAAACGGTTACGAAAAGAGTTTGAGAAGAGAATCAAGCAAAGAAATGTTTTGTTGAAGAAACTAAAGTATAAAGGGAAACTGGAGGATCTCAGGGAACTCTTGGGTAATGAGGACGAGAGTGAGCATAAAAGGAATATTGATATGAACAGCAACAACAATCGAAATGGAGAATCGGAAAAGAAAGCAGTAAACGGGAATACTGGGGATAACAATGCACGACAAATGATAGCAAGTGGTCATAACAACGATCAAATGAGTACTAGTTGGGATAATGAGGAGTATCCAGAGATAAACAAGAGTAATGAAGAACACGAAAGGATAAACCATGACGTCACTGAAAAACTTCAAGAGATCCTGAGCAGTAATGAGAAGGTATCAGATAAGTTCGAGTTCATCTTTTCGCCGATGTTTTTCGTTTTGGGACTACCGCTGACCGGAATACTGCTGTTATGCCGGTATATCACAGTGCCAGTGTTAATGATGGTGATACAGGGAGCCCTTATCTTAAAGGAAACAAAGTTCATCAAAGTTCCTAAACTTCTACTGAAAAACATCAACCCTATCATAATGGATAGTGTTGTAGTACTTTATGCATGCATCTTAGCGTTGTTCTTGCAATGCACGCAAAGCATTGTGGTGTTGGTCACGTGTGCTATTGCAGAGCTTGCTGTTCATTGGTGGACGAGTTATAGACTTGCAAAGAAAGAAGATGTTCTACAAGAGATTAGTTTGAACTGCTTATCAAATTCTACCTAATACATTTAAATGAAGTAATCTTTAATCATAAATTACTATGCATTGACATTTTTAGTTAGTCTATTTTATAACTTGTAAGTAACTTATACACCGGCAAATACACCTTTCTGAAAAGCCATAGTCAATCCAGACATGGTCTGGAAACTCGGCGAACTTCAAAGTGTTTATAAGGAGCTAAGATTTTATGTTGAGTCGACTTCACCGTACACAAATCATTTGAAATTTTGCCTATTAATATTTCAACAGTACGGTTGAGTGATTTGGTGAGGCAACGCTATTGGAGGATTGCTTCATTATACCAAAAATTCATTGTCTTCACCGTGCACAAGTTTGCATAAACAGGAACAAAAAGATAAAACAAAGAGTTGGTCGAGTTTCCAGACCATATCTGGACTGACTATGGAAAAGCGCTTAAAAAGAGAACCTCGTTTTTGGTAATTACGACACTTAGAATTAAACCACTTTACTGTGTAATGACACTTATATGAAATCAAACATACTAGATTGTAGAAAGATCTATACACTAGATTTCTAGGTTTGTAGATGTTAAGGGTAATAAAAACAGATATCTTAATTACAAAAAGGAGGTTCTGTTTTGAAATCGTTTATTGGCACCATTTACACCTTTGTAGCAATAAAATTTGCACGAATAGGAATTTGTCACAAATTTTATAAAATAATTGAAATAAAGTAGTTAGAATATTTGCTTCTTAAAATGACTTCTGACAATAACGATTACGTATGTGTGACATAAACATTCGCAGCAACAGGTCCTAAGAGAATTTCTTGCTGGTGGTAAGGATAAAGAAAGAGAAATTTAAGCTATTTTCAACGTACAAAGTTGCTGTTAACTTTACTTTAACCTGTTGCTCCTCTAAGCTTTGAAAATTAAGATTTCTAACAATATTTCGACAGAAACGTGTTATGAAATATCTAAGGCATGCGTCAAAAGAGCATGGAAATGAAACAACATGACGCTTTAGTGATTAAATATTAAAGAGCAGAGTATCTAATGTTTAATGCTCAGGTAATAACAACCAAAAAAAGACGTTCGAGGAAAGAACAAGAATATTTTCAAGGACCGTTTTAATCAAGCAAAAATTAAAAGATCTTGACTTTCATCGGAGTCTGCAGTGTTTCAGAGATGGAGTAATTTTCATTTGGATCTCTACTGTTCTTTATCTCCAGATAAGTCATACAGCAGATAGGAACCACACCCAACATGATGTAAAAGAGAGAAAATTTTGTCAAGATAGCAAGGAAATAAAATATACATTTAAAATTCGAGAATGACCAGACGTGTGAGAGCAAAAAGAGAGAAGATTCAGCACACGAAATATCGCGGCCTTCTGACGCAATTCATAATCTTCGTCGTTTTACGAACCATCGATCTCACTGCGTCTATTGCAGTGTTACGAAACGCCTGGAGTGATTCCTCTGACTGGGAAGGCGTAACTTACACGCTCTTTAATACCACGAGCAACGAACCTAGGAATATTACAGCACGAAGTATTAGCCCTCGGAGAATCGTCCCTAGAAATATAAACCCTAAAAGGTTTATATCTGGAGGTTTCAACCCTCGGAATGTTGTTCATCGGAATTTGGACCATACGACATTTGAACCTTCGAACTTTAATCCCCGGAAGCTTGACCGCCCGAGAAGAAACCCCAGTATAAATGATCCTAAACGTAACCCACGGAAGTTTGTCTCGTCCAACGTTGACCCTCGGAGTAAGGACCCTCCGAGTAATGACCCTACGAATTTCAACCCTCGGAATCCTGAACTACGAGATATGTTACCCCGGAGATTGAACGTAGGAAAAACAGATGTGAGGAGAGATGGGACCCAAAACATCAAACGTCGGAGCATCGACCACACATCAGCGGACTCAGGAAGCGGACAAACAACAGAGCAATGCGAACAACACATTGGTGCATGGGACAAAAAGAAAATGGATTCAAATATTTCCGAATATAAAGCTATTCTTGGTCTAACAGTTTTCTTTAACCTCGTATCAATGACTGTTTTTCTTTCCCATCTTGCCCTCTGGGTAATAACATTGAGGATTACGCTTATAGACGGGGCAGATTACGAGACTCGGATTACCAGATTGACCCGTAATAGCTTGCTCTCTTTGGCAACCGCTTTAATACGCGATGTACCGCTGTCCTGCCTGAACGTGGAACTCCTCGCGTTGCGCTCAGGACACGAGGGTCTCGTGTGTGTTGCGTGTATATTCGCAGGCAAATGCGGGCAAGAAAATTACGTAGAAAATTCGCTCAGCCTGGCCAAAAGTTTGCTTTATTTCAACTACTTTATAATGATCTTTAATTCGTTATGGAAAGGTGTCTCAGGATTTTATCGTCTCAGTAGATTTGCGGAATTCAGTTTTTACTGGATTCGCGCGTGCGCATCGATCGTATTTGGGTTCCTTTACTGCATTGCGACATTCACACCAGCCATGTTTATGTTTATATACAGATATTTCGCAATTCCAGGACTAAATGCGCCGTTCTTGTATGACTTGGCCAGCCGATTGGTGGTAATAGGAGCCACGATTTGGGTGACGTCTGCGTTGGTCGCTATATGTTGCCCTATACTTTATGCTATAAGACTAAATGCGGACTAACGTTTCCAGCTCCAGAGATGAAAAAAGATTCTTTCCAGGAATCCAAGAATAAAATTAATCATTGATTGATTTACGATTCAACTTACTGAACTGCCCAGTGTTATTCTAACTAGTCTAGTCTCCAGTGACTATGGTAATCAGATTTGTTCTAGAGTGATTATTCAAAAACGTTGCCTCAGTTATTCATCACACTTGTTAATTTCTGTGGAAAATTTTCGGCGAAGATTTAGACAAGAAATTCCTGAAGCTAGGTTTCCCAGATGCATTCCATTTTTTCATCCCTGCATGATAGGAAATGGGGAAAATATGTTATAATGAATACAGATAATGTCCTAGGTGAGATAGATCGTAAGTGTAAAAACGCTAGATTGCATTAGACTCAATAAATAATCGAATAGCACTCACCTGAAGTATTGAAACTTCTCATTCAGAGCAAATCTTTCGAAATACGACCGAACAGCAGAAAAACTCAAAACGACATTGGTAATCCGATTAAATGTTATATTAACATTTACATTTAAAACCTAAGGATATATATACAGAAAAAGTTTCACTAAGTTTCCTCCAGACTTATCTTCTGTCAAAGGTTAAGTGGACTGCCACTGATCGGTCAAACCAAATCAAAACACCGGCTTTTCTTCTCTATATTGGTCGCTTAAAGTCACGTCACGTTTTGCTGCTAATGTCTAGGTCCTACAGTAATATCGCATAAATCCTGGGGAGTAATTTGTCCAGTGTTTGCAAAGAGTACCATTTCAACATAGATACGAACCCTATACTATTAGTGTCTACACTCTCAGGATTTCTAGCGAGTTGTTATAACAGATCCCTATCCAATCTGGTTGTGTACTTGCCCATTGTATTTGATTGATTTCACCGTCAGCCTTGTAAGCCAGTATCGGATCTTCTACAGCGCGGGGCATGTGTTGAATATCCCAGATTAACGCCTGATGATCATCACCCGCGGTACAAATATGACATGACGAATGTGGTGCCCAAGCTATACCATTCACG
>ERZ1738536.98-NODE-186-length-10245-cov-151.971050_pt1 | contig 10245 bp, 4 predicted proteins | sample MGYA00581727_ERZ1738536 | MGnify/ENA primary metagenome ERZ1738536 (study PRJEB40740, sample SAMEA7388100) | Antillogorgia elisabethae | biome: Marine coral reef biome; feature: Environment associated with an aquatic invertebrate; material: Seawater | host...
CGCGTTTCTTCCAAGCTTCACTTTTCACGCAGGGGCCAGCCCATGTACATGTGCGGCCGATGAGGCCTTGAGCGCTAGCCTAAACCAGCCCTGCATTCACTGATGGACCGGAAATGGCATCGATGGTAATTGGATTGAAAGATCGAAATTAAATGCGAATTCGTGTTCACAGCGATTTCTTGACACATCCTGTTTTGATCAAAAACAACGCCCCCGAGGGAGGCCAGAAACAAAAAAACAACACCAGAGAAAACGCCACAAAATCATGACGTGTCTATATCACTGTCTTCCACAAAAATGTTTTGAAGCCGTCAATGCAGGCCAGAAAACAAAATCTTTCCAAAATAAATTAAAAGCGAATTCGTGTTCACAGCGATTTCTTGACACATCCTGTTTTGATCAAAAACAACGCCCCCGAGGGAGGCCAGAAACAAAAAAACAACACCAGAGAAAACGCCACAAAATCATGACGTGTCTATATCACTGTCTTCCACAAAAGTGTTTTGAAGCCGTCAATGCAGGCAAGAAAACAAACAGAAACAAAAACCCACCACAGCCAAAAAGGCATATCAGGCTGAAAAACACTGTGGGGAGGTCAAGGCCATATAAAATGGGAAAAGCACCTAGTCCGAAGCGGGAAAAAACTCAGTCAGTGGTTAAGGACTGACTTCACTAGCTTTCCGCTGATGGCCCGGTGGAGGCTCTGAAGCCGGTGGCCCCCAGTTGGAAAAGAAATCAAATAGCCGAGACCAATGCAACAAATGTATGAGACACCGGAAGCTCCAGTCAAAATGGGAGCGCCTGTCCAGGTTTCTAGTAAATGGGAGAGGTACCTAAAATCCCATGCAATCAACTTAATTGCCCAAACATATTGCACAATACTAGGCATGAAACTACCACCAGCTCCCGGCCACGGATTTACACAAGCCCCAAACCAAAAACCAAACACAAAAACAACCACCACAAAAAGGGGGGAAAAACCAACAACAGGGCCGTGGAGCCTAGGGAAGTCAATGCGAGGTGAGGTCACAGCAGCTAGCTCTTGGGCGTTTCACACCCGAGCTTGTGTCTTTACATGTGCAAGGATCGCAGCAGCCTTGGCAGAGTTGGTCCTAGGCACGGAAATCTCGGGCATCCTCACACGGTGAATACTGCTCAGGACAGAACCTGCCAAACTCTTCACTTTGCATTCCACGTCATCCCACGAGCTGACATTCTCACAACAAACTTCATCCTCCAAGAGTGCTTCCACAAGTTTCTTGGTCTTTGCAGGCAAAACATCAGACTTTCCCGTATCCTGTGCTTTCGCCACAGGGGTTGGAGAGACTTGTGTTGGGATGCACCGTAGGATGCGGGCTTCGAGGTCGGCCAGCTCTTGCTCCCTTTTCTTGTTTTCGGTGTCTTGGCGTTCTTTTTCTGCTTTTGCTTTTTCCATGGCTTCATGATGTTCCCGGTATGCACGCAACTCACGGAGTTCAGCAACGTGACGGTCTTCTTTTTCTCTCGAACACGACCTATCAGAACGACGATCTCGGCTGCGCTCTCGCCGAATGCGGTCTCGCGAGGTTGAATCAGACCGACACAGTTTGTCCAAAAGGTGCAGTGCCAAGGATTCACTCTCACGGTGTGGATTGGAATAAAAGCCACCTGTTTGGCCTTTGCCTTGACGATAGCCATACCAATCACCATGATTCGAAGAAGACCAAGCTCGCGAATGCCCACCACGGCCTTTCTGGGAAGACCATCCAGCTAAACCATTGCAAACCAAGTGCGCCATCACGAGCCATGACAGCAAACACATGTTCACGAAAAGCAGTCTCCTTACCGTTAAGGATGGTCTTGGGCCACGGCAAAAGCTTGCGCGCGTCCCCTCATCTGTTTCCAAGCAGTGATGCCAAAAATAACAAACTGTTTATACACAGGTGAATAAATGGAGTGTAGCACATAAAGCACTTTGCTGAATTGCCACTGAGCATTTTGCACATCAACCAGAAGCCTAAACAAGGCTTTTTTCCATTCTTCTTCGGCAGTGGAAATTTCTGCCCATCTTCGGAAACGGCCAAGAAACAAGCATTTGAGAGAAACAAGGTTTGAATGCCATGGTGGAGTGGGGTACAAAGGCTTGATATTCAAGCCTAACTGCCCCGAGTCTAAATAAATTTTCAAATCAAGCCAGGATAATGTTCTGTCATGTGGAAGAGAGCAATCGAAACTAACAGAATATATGCATTGGACAGCGTGCTGAAGGCACCGACAGCAATATATGCGGCTAATCAAAATAATGTCATCAACATAGCGTAGGTGAAGCACGGTGTGGTCCCAATCCATGCTGTGTCGAAATCCTTCAAACTGTTGGCGTTCCACAGACTGTTTCCATCTTCTTTCTTCCCCTCCCAGCACTACGCTGGCTGCAACTTTTGACATTAAACCCCCGATTGGCAGACATTGCAACATCATGACTCTATTACCAACACTGGTGAGACAAACAAGCATTGCACCAAGGAAGGCTCGAAACAGCTCAGCCATAGACCAGGTCGTTGTTTTTTGTGAAAATTTGTTTGCAGACTTACTGAACCAAGCCCTTCTCTTTTGTGATGTGTGGAGAACTGTGACGAAGTGCGACGGCGATTTTTGTGCAAATAGGGTCAGCAATTCATTGGCTTCTGCAACTGCTTTACCAGCATCAACAACTTCAAAAAACTGTCCAGCGTCTCCTGTGATGCCTTCAAAATCATTCATGTCTCTGCGACATCTGCAGCAAGTGCGGCAGCTGGTGGGGAGCGAATGGATGCTGCCCAAAAGTTTTGAACCGTGGGACAAGCACCATACATCACACGTGTTTCCATGATGTTTGAGGATTGTCTCCCAGGCCCTGTGTATGGTGCGCCAAAGGCGACGGCCTTTCCAGTGGCAGTAAGAGATGATTTTTCTGACACAACTGTGGTTTTCTTTTTTACAGATTTTTACACCGTGTGCCCAACATTTTGCTTTGATGGTCACGTATGTGTATGGCAGCAAAAAACTGTTCTTGCTCACCCTCAAGCGGCGGGCCAATGGTTTTCCCAGAATGCGAATCAACATACAGACAATCCATTGGTTTGCCTCGTGCAAGGATAGAGATGTCAAAGACCATGTGGCTGCAGCGAGTGTAAAACTGAGGAGCAACGTAATATATGTATTGTGGGCCATTGCCCATGCAAATTTCTTACATTTGTCGTCAGGAATCAGTGCAGGAGTGGAAAACCCATGATCCTTGAAAGCAGAGGTGTAGTTCTCATACTTGACTTGCGTGTCTGCCTGCGAAGCCCACCTGCGCTTCATGCCAAAAGGGATGGGCACTGTATTTTTCACTTTGCCATGAATGTCAAAAGCCTTGAATGAGTTGTCCACTTGCTCCAGACAGGCAGAAACTTCGGCATTTGCGGGGATTCGCTCTTCCACTCTCCAATTCTTTTCAATGCGTTTCATTGGCAAGGCACCCAGGTCCGAAGGAGCAGGCACGTTTTCGACGGAACAAGCTTTGGCGAGCTTTGCATGGTTCCACTTGTCACTGAAAAGTGGTGCTTTTCCAACAAAAACACGAAACCGAGACAGGATCCATCTTTTGTAAAGTTGGTGGCCCTGCGCAAGTCTGGCAGCGTTGCTTCTGATCCTATTCTTGGCAAGCGTGACAAAGGAGGTGTGTTTGACGGTGATGTGTATGCGTGACGTCCCCATGAAACCATGGTAGCGTAGCCAAGGGTCAAGCACCTTGCTTGCAGTAGTGCGCTGATGTGCAGTACGGAGTTTTGACAATAACAAGCCGCAATGCAGAACAGCATCTGGGTCATGACTGTCAGCCAAAATCCATTGAAACGACGACTTGCCTCTTGCAATGTAAAGCACAAACAAAGGTCGGAAGGCAGGTTCCAAGATGTTGAGGGGCCCGTGGAAACCTTCCAAGCCGTGTAGTCTCTGCTGTGTCAGTGCGTACGCAGCAGCAAAATTGAAGTCCCAAGGGTTAAAATGAAGTTGGCCACAGGTCGTTGTCCCATTTTCATACTGCAATGCCTCATAGTTGTCGAGTATGGCCAGTGTGCGAGTTTTGTCCGTAAACCCATAACCTTTTTCACGTTGGAGCTTTGGAGGCCTGGATCTCTTTGAAGTAGGACGACCAACAGTTGCAGAGTTTCCCTTAAAACCATTACTCTTTGGCCGATGTGCATGGATGTCAAACTTCTCGAGTGCCCGAATCCGCGGCTCAGTTCCTATGGCAACGATCAAAAAGAAAGAAGCCCCTGGAGCAACACGCCTTGCAAGCCGATACCGGAGTTTTCTACCATCCTGGGATGCCGGCCGGATTGTTGCAAAGAGGTGCTCAAACAGCCGTCTAGACAGTCCACCTTGACACGGAAAACGTGGCCGCTGCAGTTGGCCGATGCCTGTATATCTTGTACTGTCAGTCCACCATTGATACAATCCAAAACCGCCATTGATGGCAGAGAAACCGTTGATCAACAACTTTTGCATGTTGACAAGGTGGCAGAAAGCTTCTTCACGAAGAGGTGAGTTTTGGAAACCATGACTTATGGCAAGCTGAAGGAGTGGGGCAAAAAATCTCAAAATGTTTCTGGCCTGTGGGGTCCACCATCTAGTCCGCAGCCAAATGAGGCTTCTTGCCGCAAACAAACATCCAAGGAGACTTTCTAAGGCAGGACAAGTGCGGAAAGATTTGTAAGTTGGCGGAAAAAACCATTGCAATAGGATTTCGGTCATGAAGGCCAGTCTTTTCCAAAGGAGCTGGGAGGGACGCCGATGCTTCAAACTGGCAGCTACTGAGTCCAAAATGTCACTTGCCAGGTTCTCTATTGTAGCCAGGTCTTGGTGGAAACGTGTGATACTAGCGGCGACATTCAAATTTTCAGAAAAGTCAATATAGAATATGTAAAACAGCAGGCCACATGTTTGGGAGGGATTTCCTTTCATCCAGTCTGCTGGTAATACCTGTGAAAAGGAACAAGTCATCACTGTAACTGACACAGTGGCAAGATCTGGCACACCGTCGCGACACCAAAAAAGTGGCCGGTCACGTGCCAACGAATAACTCAAACTTCTCTTCCAAGCTTCGCGTTTCTTCCAAGCTTCACTTTTCACGCAGGGGCCAGCCCATGTACATGTGCGGCCGATGAGGCCTTGAGCGCTAGCCTAAACCAGCCCTGCATTCACTGATGGACCGGAAATGGCATCGATGGTAATTGGATTGAAAGATCGAAATTAAATGCGAATTCGTGTTCACAGCGATTTCTTGACACATCCTGTTTTGATCAAAAACAACGCCCCCGAGGGAGGCCAGAAACAAAAAAACAACACCAGAGAAAACGCCACAAAATCATGACGTGTCTATATCACTGTCTTCCACAAAAATGTTTTGAAGCCGTCAATGCAGGCCAGAAAACAAAATCTTTCCAAAATAAATTAAAAGCGAATTCGTGTTCACAGCGATTTCTTGACACATCCTGTTTTGATCAAAAACAACGCCCCCGAGGGAGGCCAGAAACAAAAAAACAACACCAGAGAAAACGCCACAAAATCATGACGTGTCTATATCACTGTCTTCCACAAAAGTGTTTTGAAGCCGTCAATGCAGGCAAGAAAACAAACAGAAACAAAAACCCACCACAGCCAAAAAGGCATATCAGGCTGAAAAACACTGTGGGGAGGTCAAGGCCATATAAAATGGGAAAAGCACCTAGTCCGAAGCGGGAAAAAACTCAGTCAGTGGTTAAGGACTGACTTCACTAGCTTTCCGCTGATGGCCCGGTGGAGGCTCTGAAGCCGGTGGCCCCCAGTTGGAAAAGAAATCAAATAGCCGAGACCAATGCAACAAATGTATGAGACACCGGAAGCTCCAGTCAAAATGGGAGCGCCTGTCCAGGTTTCTAGTAAATGGGAGAGGTACCTAAAATCCCATGCAATCAACTTAATTGCCCAAACATATTGCACAATACTAGGCATGAAACTACCACCAGCTCCCGGCCACGGATTTACACAAGCCCCAAACCAAAAACCAAACACAAAAACAACCACCACAAAAAGGGGGGAAAAACCAACAACAGGGCCGTGGAGCCTAGGGAAGTCAATGCGAGGTGAGGTCACAGCAGCTAGCTCTTGGGCGTTTCACACCCGAGCTTGTGTCTTTACATGTGCAAGGATCGCAGCAGCCTTGGCAGAGTTGGTCCTAGGCACGGAAATCTCGGGCATCCTCACACGGTGAATACTGCTCAGGACAGAACCTGCCAAACTCTTCACTTTGCATTCCACGTCATCCCACGAGCTGACATTCTCACAACAAACTTCATCCTCCAAGAGTGCTTCCACAAGTTTCTTGGTCTTTGCAGGCAAAACATCAGACTTTCCCGTATCCTGTGCTTTCGCCACAGGGGTTGGAGAGACTTGTGTTGGGATGCACCGTAGGATGCGGGCTTCGAGGTCGGCCAGCTCTTGCTCCCTTTTCTTGTTTTCGGTGTCTTGGCGTTCTTTTTCTGCTTTTGCTTTTTCCATGGCTTCATGATGTTCCCGGTATGCACGCAACTCACGGAGTTCAGCAACGTGACGGTCTTCTTTTTCTCTCGAACACGACCTATCAGAACGACGATCTCGGCTGCGCTCTCGCCGAATGCGGTCTCGCGAGGTTGAATCAGACCGACACAGTTTGTCCAAAAGGTGCAGTGCCAAGGATTCACTCTCACGGTGTGGATTGGAATAAAAGCCACCTGTTTGGCCTTTGCCTTGACGATAGCCATACCAATCACCATGATTCGAAGAAGACCAAGCTCGCGAATGCCCACCACGGCCTTTCTGGGAAGACCATCCAGCTAAACCATTGCAAACCAAGTGCGCCATCACGAGCCATGACAGCAAACACATGTTCACGAAAAGCAGTCTCCTTACCGTTAAGGATGGTCTTGGGCCACGGCAAAAGCTTGCGCGCGTCCCCTCATCTGTTTCCAAGCAGTGATGCCAAAAATAACAAACTGTTTATACACAGGTGAATAAATGGAGTGTAGCACATAAAGCACTTTGCTGAATTGCCACTGAGCATTTTGCACATCAACCAGAAGCCTAAACAAGGCTTTTTTCCATTCTTCTTCGGCAGTGGAAATTTCTGCCCATCTTCGGAAACGGCCAAGAAACAAGCATTTGAGAGAAACAAGGTTTGAATGCCATGGTGGAGTGGGGTACAAAGGCTTGATATTCAAGCCTAACTGCCCCGAGTCTAAATAAATTTTCAAATCAAGCCAGGATAATGTTCTGTCATGTGGAAGAGAGCAATCGAAACTAACAGAATATATGCATTGGACAGCGTGCTGAAGGCACCGACAGCAATATATGCGGCTAATCAAAATAATGTCATCAACATAGCGTAGGTGAAGCACGGTGTGGTCCCAATCCATGCTGTGTCGAAATCCTTCAAACTGTTGGCGTTCCACAGACTGTTTCCATCTTCTTTCTTCCCCTCCCAGCACTACGCTGGCTGCAACTTTTGACATTAAACCCCCGATTGGCAGACATTGCAACATCATGACTCTATTACCAACACTGGTGAGACAAACAAGCATTGCACCAAGGAAGGCTCGAAACAGCTCAGCCATAGACCAGGTCGTTGTTTTTTGTGAAAATTTGTTTGCAGACTTACTGAACCAAGCCCTTCTCTTTTGTGATGTGTGGAGAACTGTGACGAAGTGCGACGGCGATTTTTGTGCAAATAGGGTCAGCAATTCATTGGCTTCTGCAACTGCTTTACCAGCATCAACAACTTCAAAAAACTGTCCAGCGTCTCCTGTGATGCCTTCAAAATCATTCATGTCTCTGCGACATCTGCAGCAAGTGCGGCAGCTGGTGGGGAGCGAATGGATGCTGCCCAAAAGTTTTGAACCGTGGGACAAGCACCATACATCACACGTGTTTCCATGATGTTTGAGGATTGTCTCCCAGGCCCTGTGTATGGTGCGCCAAAGGCGACGGCCTTTCCAGTGGCAGTAAGAGATGATTTTTCTGACACAACTGTGGTTTTCTTTTTTACAGATTTTTACACCGTGTGCCCAACATTTTGCTTTGATGGTCACGTATGTGTATGGCAGCAAAAAACTGTTCTTGCTCACCCTCAAGCGGCGGGCCAATGGTTTTCCCAGAATGCGAATCAACATACAGACAATCCATTGGTTTGCCTCGTGCAAGGATAGAGATGTCAAAGACCATGTGGCTGCAGCGAGTGTAAAACTGAGGAGCAACGTAATATATGTATTGTGGGCCATTGCCCATGCAAATTTCTTACATTTGTCGTCAGGAATCAGTGCAGGAGTGGAAAACCCATGATCCTTGAAAGCAGAGGTGTAGTTCTCATACTTGACTTGCGTGTCTGCCTGCGAAGCCCACCTGCGCTTCATGCCAAAAGGGATGGGCACTGTATTTTTCACTTTGCCATGAATGTCAAAAGCCTTGAATGAGTTGTCCACTTGCTCCAGACAGGCAGAAACTTCGGCATTTGCGGGGATTCGCTCTTCCACTCTCCAATTCTTTTCAATGCGTTTCATTGGCAAGGCACCCAGGTCCGAAGGAGCAGGCACGTTTTCGACGGAACAAGCTTTGGCGAGCTTTGCATGGTTCCACTTGTCACTGAAAAGTGGTGCTTTTCCAACAAAAACACGAAACCGAGACAGGATCCATCTTTTGTAAAGTTGGTGGCCCTGCGCAAGTCTGGCAGCGTTGCTTCTGATCCTATTCTTGGCAAGCGTGACAAAGGAGGTGTGTTTGACGGTGATGTGTATGCGTGACGTCCCCATGAAACCATGGTAGCGTAGCCAAGGGTCAAGCACCTTGCTTGCAGTAGTGCGCTGATGTGCAGTACGGAGTTTTGACAATAACAAGCCGCAATGCAGAACAGCATCTGGGTCATGACTGTCAGCCAAAATCCATTGAAACGACGACTTGCCTCTTGCAATGTAAAGCACAAACAAAGGTCGGAAGGCAGGTTCCAAGATGTTGAGGGGCCCGTGGAAACCTTCCAAGCCGTGTAGTCTCTGCTGTGTCAGTGCGTACGCAGCAGCAAAATTGAAGTCCCAAGGGTTAAAATGAAGTTGGCCACAGGTCGTTGTCCCATTTTCATACTGCAATGCCTCATAGTTGTCGAGTATGGCCAGTGTGCGAGTTTTGTCCGTAAACCCATAACCTTTTTCACGTTGGAGCTTTGGAGGCCTGGATCTCTTTGAAGTAGGACGACCAACAGTTGCAGAGTTTCCCTTAAAACCATTACTCTTTGGCCGATGTGCATGGATGTCAAACTTCTCGAGTGCCCGAATCCGCGGCTCAGTTCCTATGGCAACGATCAAAAAGAAAGAAGCCCCTGGAGCAACACGCCTTGCAAGCCGATACCGGAGTTTTCTACCATCCTGGGATGCCGGCCGGATTGTTGCAAAGAGGTGCTCAAACAGCCGTCTAGACAGTCCACCTTGACACGGAAAACGTGGCCGCTGCAGTTGGCCGATGCCTGTATATCTTGTACTGTCAGTCCACCATTGATACAATCCAAAACCGCCATTGATGGCAGAGAAACCGTTGATCAACAACTTTTGCATGTTGACAAGGTGGCAGAAAGCTTCTTCACGAAGAGGTGAGTTTTGGAAACCATGACTTATGGCAAGCTGAAGGAGTGGGGCAAAAAATCTCAAAATGTTTCTGGCCTGTGGGGTCCACCATCTAGTCCGCAGCCAAATGAGGCTTCTTGCCGCAAACAAACATCCAAGGAGACTTTCTAAGGCAGGACAAGTGCGGAAAGATTTGTAAGTTGGCGGAAAAAACCATTGCAATAGGATTTCGGTCATGAAGGCCAGTCTTTTCCAAAGGAGCTGGGAGGGACGCCGATGCTTCAAACTGGCAGCTACTGAGTCCAAAATGTCACTTGCCAGGTTCTCTATTGTAGCCAGGTCTTGGTGGAAACGTGTGATACTAGCGGCGACATTCAAATTTTCAGAAAAGTCAATATAGAATATGTAAAACAGCAGGCCACATGTTTGGGAGGGATTTCCTTTCATCCAGTCTGCTGGTAATACCTGTGAAAAGGAACAAGTCATCACTGTAACTGACACAGTGGCAAGATCTGGCACACCGTCGCGACACCAAAAAAGTGGCCGGTCACGTGCCAACGAATAACTCAAACTTCTCTTCCAAGCTTCGCGTTTCTTCCAAGCTTCACTTTTCACGCAGGGG
>ERZ1738536.111-NODE-207-length-9576-cov-8.280538_pt1 | contig 9576 bp, 6 predicted proteins | sample MGYA00581727_ERZ1738536 | MGnify/ENA primary metagenome ERZ1738536 (study PRJEB40740, sample SAMEA7388100) | Antillogorgia elisabethae | biome: Marine coral reef biome; feature: Environment associated with an aquatic invertebrate; material: Seawater | host...
TGTGTGCGACCAAACAGTGGAATTATACAGCCTCAGGGTACAGTTTCTGTAGCTGGTATGTTATTCGTTAAACCAATACTATTTATTTTTTTTGTTGACGTGAACGGGCGAAATCCTGTTGAAAGTCGCAATTTGATTGGCTAATTGAGCGGGCGGATCTTATCAATATTCGACCGCGGTCCGGAAGTGCAAATTTCCGAGGAGAGTGGGAAAGGTTGCTGCAACGCCATATTCAAGAAAAAACTTCAAGGTTGAATTATGTTTAACGTTATAACGATATTTATAGCAATGGCAAAATTTCCTAAATTCGATTTACCTTTGCGATCTATGTTTACGTTGCACCAACGCCGACATTAGAGCTACCGTAAAAGTTTAATAAAGCAAGAATAATGGGGTTTGTGCTGTTCGCACCCCCTAACACCCCCCCCCCCCATATGAACCAATTTGCAAGTCAACTAAATCAATACGCACAAATAAATATGATGACATTTTATGGCAACGCGTAAAAGGGTTAAGAACAGGTCTTTGGCAAGCAATTTAGCATTGATATGTATTATTTAGCTGCAATTCTACTCTACATTTCAGGCCTTAACAATTCGTATGAGGCGCCAATTTAAAAATATCGGAGACTGGTGTATTATTACAATTATTGAATGAGGTCCATCAGGATATGAAGATTCCTCTTATCCTGCGAGAACCGAATTCATTCGAATGTCGTATATTTGTTTTCAATATTCCACGATGAAATATGACGATTTCAGCGACAGTTCTAAACCTACCAAACCTCTTCAAATATTTTCAATAAATAGAAATAAGACTTATAGTGGCATCATAGATATGAGTTATACACGAAGCGCTTATATAACGGGCGGTGAAACGGGCATAGGCGTGGTGATCGGTGTGTGATGTGTTTCCTGGGAGCTAGGCTGAGTTCGTGCAGGAAAATCAATATAAGATGGCGGCCAAAACGAGCATTTCAGAACGATGATATTTGTTCAGATGATGATTCTGAAATATTCAGGGCGCCAAGTGGACAAAAATGCGTGCACACGTACCTCACCGAGGGGCAAATTCATCATAGAAGTGTTCCTTAAAACATGTTAAAGTAGTTTCAGAATGTTGGCCGCGTTCAATTTTCTTGAGAGAGTCATCGAACAGCATTTTTTGTTGGCTTTTTGAACTTGCGAATGGCAGCCATTTTGCTTATAAAATTCCCGCGAAGAAATGGGCCCGCAGTACTTACAGCTGCGGTTATCTTGAAAAAATACTAATTCATCAAAAATTGATTTTGCAAAATATCATCTAACAAATCTTTATTAAAAGTTAAAAGTTGAAATTCTTTGAAAAGTGTTGAAAAGAAGAAAATCGCTGGAAGTTAATATAAATCTAACACCTCCAAAAAGAACGAAAAAAGTAATTTTAATTGTGACTGTAAGATCGAAAACAGCGAACATGTAACATGATTTAGCAAAATCTCCCAAGAAACAGTTTTGAAAGCCGCAAAACTGCGAAATGATAGTCGTGTAATTTTCCTTTTTGATTCACTTGGATGACCTGCTTGCTTCACGGTATGGATATCACAAAAGTGTTATCAGACGTACCCGCACAAAAAGGTAATTAATATCCTCATGCTCATTTAAATAAAGTTTTGAACATTTATAAGAATAACTTAAGTCTTATACTACTTAATATATACAGTTACGTAATGAAAAAATTGACTTTGGAAAAGAATAAGCCAGATACTGAGTCCACCAGCACAAGCAATGTTCAGGTGTGTCAAGAAACAAACGTCTGACAAATAAAAAGGACTTATTTTATATCTATTACGTTATTTTTAATAAATAATGTCGGACACAAATATTAAATATTGGTACGAATTGAAAAGTTAATAAGACTGTTGAGTGTAGTCGGATTCGTTTTTTTAAGTTGCGGGTGGGTGGCGCACCAGGAAAGTAGAGACTAGCATAACCTACGTTGATCGGTATGAAAAGAAGAAATGTGGAAAAACCGCAAGCATGAAATTGATGGTATCCTTTACCTGTTACCGGTTGTCTGTTACCGTTGAACAACCAAAATAATTCCCATAAAAAAGCAAAATTGTTGCTGGTAAGTTTTGTATGAATTACTGAAGTCTCGACTGAAATCGGTAAAGTGTCTTTTCTGGAAGTAAAAGAGACAAGTTAGAACAAGCGAGGGAACGTTCACTTTGTATCACGTCACAATAAATGAATGTAGCGTGGCGTGGTCATGTTTTGAGATATCAAAAGACATGTGACCTTGTTACGCTACGTTCGTGTACCATCACGTCGTGCAATGGCAGCATTTTCCCGCTTTTTTCGTCTCATTTTTACTGTCAGAAAAGACACTCTGCTGATTTTGGTAATGTTCTTGTATAAAATATGAAAAGTCCATGTTCCTATTTTACCACTTAATGACGAAGGTCTTTTAATATGATGATAAACTTTGTTAAATTATTAGATTAGGATGAGATCAAATTCTAGCTCCCCATGAATGTTGCATCTGCAAGAAAAATAAGACAGCAAAATGTGGCAGTGGATATCAAGAACTTTACAAGTGTGTGACGAAGAATGGCGCGCGCTCGTTAAAGCAAGCTTCACTGTCAAATGACTTTCCTCTTGCATACAGAATTTGTGGGTAGTGATTGACAAACGATTCTAGCGAAAGAGTACTTCTATCACCGATAATGTTACAGGATTATTGTGAAAAAAACCGGGATTTGAGTGATACGTGTTCAAGTGACGCGGACAAAATCTCCCAAGAACTCCTTGCTATCATTGAAGACAGAGTGATTAACAGTTTGAAGTTTGGCGAATGAGTGATGTTTCAACCATTTACTGTGAAATTAGAAATCGATTTTTCCTGGAAGGCGATGTCACGATATCATCAGTGCCGAAATTAAAGGACAAAATTAAAAAAAAACTTTTGTGCAAACTTGGTTTCTGGTGTCCGTCTCACGGAAGTGAACTGGTATGTAATTACAAGAAGTGGCGGTTAAGGCAAAACTATCGAAGCAGAACTGGGAAGATAAGACGTTGAAAGAGAAAATGAGAGACGTTGCGCGGGAAATTCGGAAGGGGTTGCTTGAAACACCGAATACATTCAGCAGGTACGTGTTTATTTTAGGCGTCATTTTCGAATAAACAACAGTGCTATTTAATATTTTATATTTCTAGTTGGCCACTATCTGAAAATAAACTTGTAACAAAAGAAACGCAGATACTAAATCTGGCAACTTGTTTGTTAGAAGAATTTTAGTCACCAAAAAGTCTTACAACGCTCGGAAAGTTCCTCGTTTGGTTTCATCCAAAAGTCAGGATCATGCCAACAACGGTAAGAAGAAAACCTCCAAGCACACGACTTTTCCATTTTTGATTAAGAGGAAGACTTGTTCAAAAGCTGTTATGAACTGGACATGTAAGTTTGGCCATAGAATGTCGTATGACGATGTTCTCTCTCTCGAGACCTACTTGGCAATGGAACATAGCAGAAACCAGAATCACAGATCCTTCACCCCTTCTATCATTCAACCATCTTTATTCGTTACAATCATCTGGAATAACAATGATATTAATCCTGAAAGCCTTACAGGTCTTAGTTTCCATTGCACCAACGGTATTTTTATACCATTTTGCGAAGATCATTCAAATCCAGTGGAGCTATCAGCAGCAACCTCGTACCCAGGGTCTTTGGTCTGAGGGAAAGGGAGCGAAGACCCTTGCTGGGGCTGGTCACGTGGCTCCCAGATTTTGAGTGCCAAATTAAAATTCTCCCAAGGAAGGGGTGGGTAGGGTGCAATGCATCAAAAACATCTGTGACATTCACTTACAGACTAAAGTGAAAAGTGTTTCAAGATTGAAAGTTTATTTTATTCGAAGTTGAATTTCAGTTATGAAACTTGATACGTCGATAAAGAACTTTTAAAGGCGTGTTTCGTTATGTAATGTATCGGATTACGGTTGCGGCCAGGTGTTCAGTTCTCGATGGCTACAAAAAAGCGTACTCCTAAAACTTTTTATTCAAAAAGAGGTTCTTGTTGCCGTTTGTGCAAGGCCGTTGTAGACAAGGAGACACAGCAAGGATTTATACGGTTCCGCAAATTGTAGTATTTTGAATAATGCACAAGGTCTTCATGGCAGTGTTTTTCGCCGCGACAATGCCCTTCCTCATCTGATATGCAGGCCTTGTGGGAGAAGGCTTGATAACGAAACAAAATTTAAGAAACTTATTGAAGAGACACAAAAGTCATTGGAAAGCGTGCTGCGATCAAAACGCTTTTTGAATACATCCCCGTCGGTAAAACAACCTGCATCAAAGAGCAGAGTTTGCGTGACTACCCGAAGAAGAAGTCTTTAGTTTACAGAATCGTCTTCCATTGACGTAAGTCATGATAATAAATATTTTGAAGAATCATTGTCGTACTCTAAAGTCTAATTACGTGCCCTGGTTGATGCGAAATGTAATAGCGTACAGGTAGTATTCATGAATGATAAGCAAATAAACTTGCACATATATTGTTACATAACGAACATTTTTTTGGTCGTACCGTAAACATACAATGATAGACATCAATACCATTTAAATGCAGGATTTAAACAAGCTAACACATACTGCGCATGTATTGTAACACTATATTATAATGCGTCCTAGTTGCCGTGACTCAATTTATCACATTTGTGCTTGGTTATTTATCAGTTATCTAATTTATTGTTTGTTTAACAGTGCAACCCTTCAAATTCCAATGAGGATGTTGAAAATGGCCCTGCAGCCTATGCTAATTCGCCATTTAACACGGTAATAAAAATTGCCGATCAAGAATTGGTCGAAATTGCATGACGAAGTGATCCATCACTTCTTCGTGAGCGATCATACAATGGGATGTCACAAGACAACTGATGGAAGTTAATGCTTAACTGTCTACTCGGTGTCTATTCGTGTCATTCATTTTTGAAACTACTGCCGACTGACTGCTACCCGGACAAGAAGCTTCCAGCCTTTGCCTGATTAATATGTTCCTTGGATGTTATGAATTAATAGAACCCAAAGACTTAACACCGTTTTGCTTATACAAGGCAATGCATCTACTAAAGTAAGTACAGGCTTTGGTTAATCAAGCTAGCGATTTATTTAAAAGCTGGTTGTGTGGTTGTCAAATGCTATGTTGTGAATATATTTACCATTATATACCATTTATAGGCTAAGTTCAAATATCAAACTAATTTCAAGTGGGGAGCCTAATGTTAATAAGCTAAAGATTTAATTTGAGCTCTTTTGCATTCGATTCGCACATGAGAAGTTAGACATTTGAAACAGGTTTTAGAATATCCTACAGTTATTTTTAATACTTGTGTGAGTAACTCTTCACCCAAGTTCGCCCAGTTCACGTTGACTTTAAGTTCATTACTTTTGCATTCACACTGGCAATGGAAGCTTCTTAAAACGATGAAAACTATCCTTGAAATTAAATATACAAATTTGCAATTTCTAGTGGAACTGATTATTTCCAATTTTAAGTCATGTTCAATTGGGAAACACACTCACGTATGCTGTGTTATCACTATAATATACATATTAAATTTTATCTTTAATATCCAGTTAATATATTGTTTGAACAAATATGGGTTTTGCTTGGAGGCCAATGTAAATATCCATTGCATGATTAAATTGGTGGGCATTTTGTGGATCATGCTGTCCAATTGATTAAGTCAGGTTTGTGTATGTCTTGGATAAAATCGATTGGGAGAAGAGGACCCATGATTTCAGGACAGAACCAGAGTGCTCATGCGGTGGCCTCAAGGATCACATTTTGCCGTGTACCCAGTGGCGATTTACGAGATGGTGGTTCATTGAGAGATCTTAAAACTTGCTATGTTTTGTAAATTGAGTAGGTCAGAGATGACTTCTATTAGACATCGATACGGAGTTTTATTGGCACATATTTTATATGAACACTTTCCAGAACTTTATACATCAGCCATATACTTCCAAAAACTGAATGTTTGTCCTCAGAGGAGACCTGTATGAAATCTGATGTTATCACCTTACCAGTTCTCGTGAAAGATGAGAAGAAGTACTCAGAATGTGTTGATGTGTTAGACCAGTTAGACCAGTTAGACCTAATGCGGGAATTTGCCGTAATACTGATTCAACCAAAAGTTCAAATCAACCTTCTGCAACAGAAACAGATCAAGACCAGACCAGCGAGCATCACTTGTTCACCCTGTCCCATCGCCTGATGACCCTCTATCTGGTATAAAGATACCATGCTTTGGTGACCAGCTATCAAGGGTACGACATGCTGTTGCTAAGGACCTTCGAGCAGGTTGCTATTCCGCTACGGAGAGACTTGATCATCTCTACCTATTTTGCATTGTGGACTGGCACACAAAAAAGAAGTTTCTCGATATTAAATATGATTAGATTGCTTATTGCATACTGTGAATCAATTATATCCCCAAATTTGTGTGTAAAGCCTATTGCTTTGATACACCCTGGATCTGTGGCACCGAATTAATAGATTAATCTATATTTCTTCTATGATCAGCAGCCTTGCACTTTTTCTGTACTAATATAGTTAGAGTTTATATTTCTCTATGTTGTTGCACGTTAATGACCATTAATTTTTATAATATTTCACTTTTGTATTTTCTCAACCTACATACAATCCATGTTATGCCGCACGCTTACTCACTCTTTGCATGTGTGCATGTGTGCATGTGTCCAATCACTCTCTAGTCCTGATAACTAATATTATTGTCCAATTATTGGTAATGGCATCACTACACCATTCCCTTTGTTTTAACAAAACATCAAATAATGCTTTATAACCGTTCAAATATTTACAATCATCTTCGTCTGCGCTAAAGTAACTGGTTTGTAAACTTTTAAGTAACGATATTTGAAGGCAAAGCTTGCCCATATCGTTCAGGTTGTTTTCTCGTTCTCGTATGCCTTTTTTCTTACAATTAAAAATAACTTACACTGTAGTCCCATAATCTACACAACAATGAGTAAACAATTTTAACACATGACAACCTTTTTATAATTCATACACTGGCACTCTACAAGAAACTTAAGTGCCTAAATCAAGGTATAAGAATATTTGCACTTTCTTTTGTTATTGAAAATTTCATCCTTGTTAGATTTATCAGGTGTCAAAGTTACAATACATGATGTTACATGATGGTAGATGGACAATTGCAAATCATTTTTTCTTTGTTTTACTGAAACAAAATTCCAAACATAAAAATTTTGTTTTGCAAGTATGTAGTATTAGAACAATATTAATTTTCAAGATAATTATATAAACTACCAAACCTTGATAGAGGCACTTAAAATATTTTAAGAAATTAATCAGAATGCCAGTTTAGTATAACCAGCACTACAGTTGTCAATAGCAATTGTGATTAATTTTTGTGAAATAAATTTGAGTATCACCATATGTCCATATCATTTTTTCTTTTTCTTTTTTGATGAAGACTCATCCCTAATGCTAGGCCAACGCGACTCCGCTTCCTTACGTCTCACTCCAGCATTCCCTCTAGATACAAGACCACATTTCTTTGTACCTGGAGGATACGGTCATTGTACCCAAACTGTACTGCGTCAGGGTTGTCTGATCGTCTCCCACGCTGTCGTTGATGCCCAAAGTATTCCTCAAGGCAGTCTTGCATGAATCGTTCAGTTAGAACATATTTTACATCATTCTTTAACAGAAACTTAGTGCATTCAATGAGACTTTGCACTGATATTTTTAACCCTTGGAATGTTTGGAGTTTCATTGTCAAGAACAGACACTCCACAACAAATATGAAGTGCACACAAGCGATTGTGAAAATCCTTGAATTTACTGAATAGGTGGGATTTGCTCTCAGGAAATAGCGCAGAAATAATAGGCACTGTAGCTCCATAGACAGCTATAGTTAACTCCAAAGATTCATAGATTTGAAGATGGTATTTTGGGATGAGGAACCCTGGTTCGCGCATTTCAACAACAATAAAATTATCTGTCACATCAGTAATCCAATCACGCAAATACAGATATTTGCGCTTGAAATACTTTTTAAGATCATCAAAAGTTGGGATTTGAGACACGCCAGAAGACGTCGATGGCTCGTCATGGCGAACTATGGTCCTTCTTTGTTGCAGCGTCGAAGCACCAGGCAATGCATCCAACTGTTTGAGTGGCAAATTCAATGTTAGAATTGCTCCTGTTTGCAACCTTTCGAAATTTTTTTTCGCATCCTTGTCCGTAAACGGAAAGGAATCGACGAACTCTGCTTCAAAGTGATGTTCACAAAGAAGTATCAACATATTACACCGCGCGTATGAATTAGTTAAGGAGTTCCCTATCGTTCTCTTCAACTATCTATGATTTGACCAATTCATCGGATTTCACAGCATCGTTGTAAAAGAACTTTCGTTTCTGTTCAGCTTTATTGCAGCATTTCTTCAATAACTGGTATTTTCTGTTTTTAGCCGGTCAGTTTTTTCTTGCAAATGTCTTTGGTGGTCTGTTGTAAAGTGTGTTTCACAGGCTCTCGACATTTCTCCCTGTTGGTCAAAACATTGTCTTTTCGTTTCGTCCCATTCAGTAAGAATGAGCAATAAATGGATTAGAAACATCTTTGTTTGAATACGTCGCGGTGTTATTCATTTCAACAACTTCGTAGCCCGGATTAGTGGTCTGGCAAAACCTGTGTTATTTTTAGGATTTGTGAGGCAAAATATTTCAGGTTTCGCTCCTTCGATAAGTCTTCATCTTCAAGTCAATGATTTTTTGAACTGATCTGGTTTGAAGTGGACCCTACAAATCCTCAAATTGTTATTGGTACAAGATTTTCCTTTACGACTATTTCGTCGAAAAGAGCGATCATTTCGACTGCAGAATTGTAGCCAAACATCAAGTCTTTCCCTCGGATACTTCGAAAATGTAAGATAAGCAAGGTCTGGACTATTGTAGCTTAAGCCATATGATAAGAAATTTTACATTTGTTCATGTCGTATGGGTTTTAAACACTGATGCAAATTTCGCATGGAGCCTCGTTTTCGTGTTGGTTCTCTGTACTAGTCTCTAGCTATTCGCGCATCTCGGTTGTTGGCTATTAAGTTGACGTGAAATGTCCGTGAGTTCCATTTGTGCTTTTCTTTGTTTCTCGGTTTTGAATACATAATAAAACATTTGTTGGATTCGGTTTTCGCACAATATTGAGAATTATCAATGTCTCGGTTTCTGTTATCCACCGCTTTGTTAGATAATACAATCCTCGTCCTTGATAATTCTAGATGTCATGCTCAACCTCACTCAATAATTGTTTAATAGATACAGCAATAGCAGTATGGTATGTGGTTTTCAACCCCCTTTTCTAGGGTGGTGCGGGGTGGTGCAGTGGTGTTGCAGGGGGGTGCATTGGTTGGTGTGCGGGATGCCACGTTCTGATTGGTCGAACGTTGTGGCGTGGCGCTGCGCATAGCGTTGTGCCCTGGCGCTGCGTCATTGGCGCTGTTCTCTGGTTGGTCGAGCAGCGTACGTGCATGTACGTGCACCATTGTGCGTAC
>ERZ1738536.120-NODE-230-length-9151-cov-7.813105_pt1 | contig 9151 bp, 1 predicted proteins | sample MGYA00581727_ERZ1738536 | MGnify/ENA primary metagenome ERZ1738536 (study PRJEB40740, sample SAMEA7388100) | Antillogorgia elisabethae | biome: Marine coral reef biome; feature: Environment associated with an aquatic invertebrate; material: Seawater | host...
CTTGACATTCAGCGTCGGGAGTTTGTTGCTGTAATGTTGTTATACTGTAGTTTACAAGGAAAAATGTAACCTGTGTAAAAGGAGATGGCCAATTCTCATTTGGCTAGCACAAGAAAGCGAGGACCGCAACCAAGCAATCTTTCTGTCAGGTTGTTTTTACTAGACCCAGAAAACAAGATTACAAAAGTTACAAAACAAACATGTTCCAAGGAAAGCATACAGAAGTTAAAGCAGAAAGGATACGGGCCACCGCCACCAGAGCATTGCACAAGTGATGATAAAGTGGAATTTCCAATAGCATTGACAAATGAGCAGTTCAAAGAGAAGTTGGTTAAAATTTATCCTAACTTGGAAAATTCTTGTTTTGTGCTTATGAAAGGAGTCAAAAACAACCAATTGGAAGAACTGAATCCTGGTGCATGCTGCTTTAGATGTTACACTCCAGAAAATGTGTACCACAGTGAAAGGGGACAAGGCCGGCTTTATATACAAAAGATTGCTGAGAGCGAGATATCCAAGTGTACCCATGGTGTTTCTCTTTCTAAGAGATTGTGTCCAGTCCCTGGCTATAACCAGCAACCTTTTATTCCAATTCAACCAAAGCAATCATCACCAGCAGTCTCCACATTTACGGGTGTTTACACCAGCACAAATCTGAACATAATCCAGTCAGTTGCCTTGCCTTGCAATAATGTGTTTTCTGCAATATCAAGGCCAGTCACATTGGTGCTTGCTAGTGCATTGCCAGCGCAGGGTTTGTCATCAACAACTCTTAATCACACGTCTGGTAATACAATGCCACAAGAACCAACTACAACAGTTAACAGTACTGTTAATATGGCAGCACATAGTCACTTATCATCGACAGTTGTTTTGCAGGCTACACCAAGCCCACAAGTTCAAAATTCTGTACATGTGAGACAAGAAAATCCATCACTGCTATCATCAGTTCCTTCTCCGACTGAAAACGGTCCACAATCTGATGAGATGCTGGGAACACTATCATGGCCACCAACAGGTACCTGGACGACACCCAGAACGCCAAACCCAATTTCAACTGAAAATACAGTGACATTTGATCAGACATCAACACCTGCTGTTTTGATGACATCACAAAACCTGTTGCCATTAACAACTACTGCATCACAGGCTGAATCAAACCCAATACGCCCCAGTGCAGATTATATGGTCATGGACGAAAGTCCACTTCATACACCATCAAATGTTGTTTCTCAAACTGTATCAAGACCAGCAGTTCAATATCCAGTTAATACGGCATCACAGAATCTGTCATCGTCATTGACACACTTAGCTGCCAGGAATACTGCAACACCAGAACTTACAAGCTTTGCAGATATGGTCACCCAAAATCAGCAGCAAGCAGCAACAACTAATGTTTCTCAGACGGTATCAAGATCTGGAGCTGAAGACATTAATAGGCAACCACAAAGCCAGCTACCAACTTTTTTTTCTGCGTCCACAGCCTCCGTTTGCAGTGGTGTTAATGCTCAGTTCCCTAGCATACCAACATCAATTACTTTAAATGCATCAACACCAACATTTCAAGGTATGTTTAACATGCCAATTCAAAGTCAGTTACCTTCTTCATCAAATGGGGCTGTGGCCCGTCAAGGACAGTTTCCAAGAAATGCTAGTCCAAGATTACCGCAAATCAATGCACTTCTTGATCAATCGTCGAGCTCTATCCCTTTTATAAATAATACTGAACAGGATCTTACACAAATGGGAGCGTCGTTTGAGATATGCAGACAACGTCTAATTGATAGAAGTTTAAACACGAGTTTGTTGCAAGCCGCAAGGACTGGGTTTCGAGCGCCTAATGCCATCAGTGGCTTGCACGATCCTATTATGGTATCAAGTTCAAGTATGACTTCGCTCCCCAATCCTCCTGCTTGCTCCTTATTCTCCTATAGATGGGTACAGTCCCCTGGATTGGCTGCCTTGGCAGATGCTGCTATTGATACTGAGCAACGCGAACAACGTGAAGAATACGTAACTAGCGATGCAAACATTCCAAATGTGCAGGAAATCCAGGACTTAGCAACTCAAAACGAATCGTCCATTGATTCGTTTCTTGAACATGTCGAGTCAACCGGAAAACTTGAGATGTCGTTGGCTCTTCTCGGTAACAACGATCTCATGGAGAAGCTGAATGCGTCTACAATCAACATTCGCACTGTAGAAATTGAATTAACGTGTAAGTTGCAGCTAGCTTTAACCAAATTTTTTTTGCCGTCTTGTCTAACGGCCCTAAGTATTAAGGACAATAAGTTAAATTTTGAAGATATTTTCGCTTTAATCAGATCTCTTAGACGCCTAAATGAGTTACAGGAATTAGATTTGTCTGGTACAACATTTACAGAACGTAGCTCCAGCTGTTTTTTAAGTGTTCTAGTCAGCTGTCGCAATCTGAAAAAATTGTGTTTAACTGGTAATAGCTTAACCAACCAAGACATTAACTGCTTAGTTCCTGCATTTGAGTCGATGAAGGATCTTGTTCACTTAAATTTATCTAAAAATAATCTCACAGAAACACAAGCACGTGACATACTGCAAAAGCAAGAAGGTAAGAGCATGGTTTCTTTAGATTTATCACAAAATGCTTTACGGGGAAATGAAATCACAGTTAGGATCTTTCATCTGCAATCACTTGAACACTTAGATCTCTCTCACAACGAAATCAGATTTTTTCCATTACCTAAGTTAGCGAAAGAACGCGACCTTTTACCAACCAACATCAAAACAATTTCATTGTCATCCAATCACATGACACCTGAAGATATTGGATCTTTTTCCACTTTATTAATCAAATCAGATCTGTTGAAACTTAATTTAGATTATAACAATGTGGGTAATTCTATCTGGTCGTTGTGTCCATTAAGAATAAAACACTTAAAGGTGTTAGGTTTAGCAAGTGCTGCTATTTGTGGTCCTGCTGTTCAGGGTTTAGCATTTCTACTCTCCCTAACTGAAGAACTTGAAGAACTGAATCTATCGTCCAATAACCTTATGTTGGCAGATTTTCAACAACTTCGTTCACCTTTATCAAATTTAACTAAATTGAAGAGGTTGAATTTAAGCAACAATCCTGATGGAATTTTGGTTGTCTTGCAAGTTCTGCCTTCGTTAAAGAACCTGGAAGAGTTAAGATTAAATACCGTACATCTAAATAGTGACGATTGCACTGGATTCTTGTGTAAGGAATTAGTTTACTTAGACAAGCTGAAATACCTAAATTTGTCAGGCAATCTCATTGACGTTGAGGTCATGCGGGATACCGTGTTTTTACCCCTGATGATGGAGGAGTTGATTTTCAGCGATATTATTTATGGCAAGAAACTTTTTGCCAGTATGGCACCTCTACAGCATCTCCGAATTCTTCACTTCAGTAAAATGCGCTTAAGAACATGCGATGTTGAAGCGTTAACCGCCATGTTGTCGTCTTTTCCGTTGTTGGAGGACTTGGTTTTGTCTTCCTTAACTGGAGAACTTGAAGAACTGAATCTATCTTCCAATAACCTTGTTTTAGCAGATCTTCAGCAACTTCGTTTACCTTTGGCAAACTTAACTCAGTTAAAAAGGTTAAATTTAAGCAACGATCCTGATGAAATTTCGGGCGGTTTACATGAAATTTTGCCTTCGTTAAAGAACCTGGAAGAGTTAAGACTAAGTAACGTACATCTAAATGGTGATGACAGCATCAAATTCTGCAAGTCACTTGCTTTTGTAAAGGGTCTAAAATATCTTGACCTTAGTAAGAATGCTATTGGTACAAATGGAACAAAAGCACTTGCAAGCGTCTTCAAGGAGTTTCTGTTATTAGAGGGGCTAGACATGAGTGAATTGCGTATCAAGGAAGATGAAATAAGTTTCTTGTGTAAGGGACTAGTTCATTTAAAAAGGTTAAAATATTTAAATTTGTCAGGCAATCGCATGGACGTTGAGGTCTTGTATGATACCGTCTTTTTACCCCCGATGATAGAGGAGTTGATTTTCAGCGATGTTATTCATGGCGAAAAACTTTTTGCCAGTATGACACCTCTACAGCACCTTCGAATTCTTCACCTTAGTGAAATGCGACTAAGACCATGCGATGTTGAAGCGTTAGCCGCCATGTTGCCGTCTTTTCCGTTGTTGGAGGACTTAGTTTTGTCCAAGGTTGTTGGCGCCGAATGTGACAAAATTTTCAGTGCAATAAAGTCGTTAAAAAATATTAAAAAGATTGATCTAACTGGTATACAAATACGAGGTGGAAATGTTTTTGCCGAGATGTTATTGTCCCTTTTGTCTTTGGAAGAACTTGTTTTAGCTAATACTAATGTCACGGACTCTGAATATAATGCCATCTTCAGCGCGATAAAGTCGTTAACGAAACTTAGAAAACTTGATCTAACTGGAACAAACATTCCTGACGTAAATTCATTTGCTGAAATGCTATCGTCCATTTTACAGTTGAAAGAGTTGGTCCTGGCTAATATACATCCTACAAATATACATCCTGGTGTATATTATAAAATAAAATGTTTAAAAACTCTGAGAAAGCTTAACCTTGGTAGTCCTATGGATATAACTAATACGGATACTAAAAAAGCCTTCTTAAATATGTTGCCATCTCTTCGATTTCTGGAGGACATTGTGTTTCCTCATATTTATTTGTATGGTGATGCGACAACTGAATTTTTTAGCGCCGTAGCGTCGTTAAAATATTTGAAAAGTCTTGATCTAGTACCCATCTCTGGGGATAAATGCATTACGAAAAATTTGGCTTCCACGTTGCCATCACTACAACTGTTGGAAAAGCTGCGTTTTACTCCCAGTAATGATTACTGTCATTGTTGTGATGATGATGATGATGATGATAATGATGATGATGACGAAGAACATCAGAGTGAGTTTTTTCGCGCCCAGGTAAACTTGAGATACTTACAAGAACTTCACTTAGAGGACAGACCCATTACGCAAACAGGCGTGAAAGCTTTAAGTGAGGTGTTACCATCACTGCATTTGTTAGAGAAGCTAACGTTGAGTATCGCTGAGTTTGATGATAAATGTGAAAGACAATTGTTTGCTGCAATAAGAAAATTGGGATGGTTAAAGGAACTTAAGTTGTTAGTGGAGGAGGGTACAACACTTCTTAAAGGAACTTTGGCAGAGGCATTACCCTCACTGCAATTGTTGGAAAAACTGAAGTTCAGTGGCAATTTCGTTGATAGTGAAAATACAAAACTATTTGTTGCAGCATTACGATCATTCAAATATTTACAAGAACTTTATTTGGAAATGAAGTTGCATTACCGAATTGTAACAAAAACTTTAGCTGAGGTATTGCCATCCCTGCAGTTGTTGGAAAACCTGGTTCTAAAAGAAATATTCATGCTTGACGAAAGTTTAAATCAACTGTTTGCTGCATTAGGGTCACTGAAATATTTGAAAAAACTTAAATTGAGTAAGTGCGGCATTGCCGAAGATAGCGCAGAATCTTTAGCTGAGGTACTGCCATCCCTGCAATTTTTGGAAAGCTTGGTTTTAAGAAGGTTTTACTTTCCAAACGGAAGTGAAAAACAAGTGTTTGTGGCATTACGGTCACTAAAATATTTAAAAAAATTTCAATTGAGTTTTTGCGACATTGCCAAAGATAGCGCAGAAACTTTAGCCGAGGTATTGTTGTCACTACAGCTGTTAGAGGAGCTTAAGTTAACACAACTCGACTTAAGTAATAGTGACCAACGACTGTTTACTGCAGTACAGTCGTTAAGTTATTTAAAGAAACTTGTTCTTTGCTCAACTAAAATCTCCCCAGCAGGTACAAGAAATTTAACTACTGTACTGCCAACTTTACGCAGTTTGACTTTCATTTGGTTTCCTCAAATACAACATGACGAAAATTTGGAATTCAGAAAAAGACTTGTAGAAGTGGCAAGGGGGATTCCAGGATTGGATTTCCGGTAGTATTTAAAGTTTGACAATGATGCTTTTAAGTTGTCAGCATACGTTTTGCTGATATTAGTCTCAATGTATACTCGGGCAAGGAAAAACATTGATTGACTGCGGTATATTACCATCTTTACGCAATATGACTAGCATTAAATTGCCTAGGATAGAACAGGACGAAAATGGGGAGTTAAAAAAGTACTTGCAGAAGCGGCAAGTTGGATGCCAGGAACTAAGATTAACTAGTATTTAAAGGTAAACAATGATGCTTTTAAGTTGTGGCATACTTTTTGCTGATGTTAGTCTCAATGTATACTCGCGGGCAAGGAAAAAATGCAAATTTTTTGCTTGGCGGCCGTGTTTCTTTTCGTCCTTCTTGATTTGCAATTCACACCATTCTTTATTATCTTGCGTCAGAAAAGTTTTCAGATTTGTTTAGACAGACCTTTAACATTTCATGGATTACAGAAAAATACGTTGCGCTATACTCCACAACTAATTTTCACTTCTGACAACAATATTTCTAACGCCTTGTCATACTTCTTCTCATTTTCGCTTCAGAAATAGCACTTTCAAATCAAGTCACTTCATCCAAATCTAATTTTGAGATCTGTGGTGTACACCTCTGTATTTTACAACACGTTAAGGCGTTACTTCATGCACAAAGCATTGCATGTCACAGATAAAGAACATGAATTGTTTGGTAAATCATCGCAGACTAGCAAAACATATTATATGCAACAATAAGAATCTGTTCCATTCACAATCATGCCATTTATCAAGACAGCTATGCCCATCATAATTACTTAACTACAGTAACAGACAATACACAATTATGCAAAATGAAACAAGAATTACAAGTAACGGTAATATATCAATACTACAATTATCTACTAAAATTATAAGCCACAATAACAAACATGGCCAGGCAATGAAATATCTGAAAATACAATGCAAAAACAAGAAAATGATGGTGCGGGTTTTTTTAGTATTTTATGTACTTTTTAAAACACGAGCAGCAGTACTTTATCAGATATAAAGAGCCAGGCGGAAGCCGAGATTTTTAGATGCTGATGAAGCACGGTCTGCGGGCGACCAATTTTATTAGCTGACTGGAGAAGAAATTTCAAAAATAGACGAAGTCTTAGCTGAGAAAATCAAAGTTAAAGTTCATGTAAATGAACACAATTCTTTATCAGCATATAGACACTGATTAAAAATGTATTTCTTTTTAATTTTGCTTTAATTTAATTTTTGAAATCCACTTCATGCGTGGTGTACTGTGCTTCATCTGAGCAATTTTAAAGTTTAGTGAATGTTGATTGCCTAACCCTTTAGTACTACACCAAAAAGTTGACTCGCAACGAAGTTTTTATTTTGACGCGTGACTAAATCCGAAAATACCTGAATCTATATGCCATTCAGGAGAAATATTCCTCCAGAATCAACCACTAGGAATGTTCATCGTATTTATTTTTTCATAGAATTACATATTTAATTGTTCCTAAAACTGTTTAATTTGATATTGTCCGAAACGATTCCAATGTCGTACAACTGGGGCCGAAGTAAATTTGTTAATGTGCAGCTTCCGGGTTCGAGACGGTTTGGCTTCGTTGATGAAACCCCCTAAGTTAGCAAACGTAAAGGCAATACTAAATCTGTGACTTGATTTGATTGTTAATAACATGGATAAGCGCGTATAAACAACAGATAGAAACTGCATGTAATGAGTAATCCACAACACTGCCTACAATTATGTGCATGCTTAAGCTATTATTTGCTCACTTTTTCATTTCATATGATAAATTGAAACATTGGTATCTTCATTGTTTGACGTAACTTTAATTTGATACATAAAAACTTTGTATGCTAGTACTGCTATTTTACTTTTATTAACCCTCCATCAGTAACGACGCCATTTGCAATCGTGATATATTACAATGGAAACCACTAATTGCATGTGCCCGTGTGAAACTGTTTATGAACAGACTCTGTGATTCGTTGGCTAAAACAAACAGTAACCTATATGGAATTAACTCTCTAGCTAGCACGGTTACAGATTAAGGTTCATTTTCATTTAGCACAATATTAGAAATGGCGTAGGAAGAGTAAACCTCAGGTGAAAAGCACCAATTAATTGATCACATCTCTGATTGGGTGATTACACAAAACTTTTCTAATTGGTTTAGTTTAACATGCATCAAGAGTTAAATGCTCAATTCCTTCATCGTTAATTCAATGTGAACTGTACGATAGCGAGGTTGTTTTCGCTTTCACTTGGGAGTGGTCGCTCAAAAGCTGGCTAACCCTTGCTTCAAATACAAATAAATTTTCTACTTTAGTTTTCTATAAAGCAATTAGAAATCCTGCTCGAATCAAAACAGGCGTTTTCTTGCTCTAACGATTTTCTAATAGACGTACTTGTGGAACAATATAGACACCGTTTAACTAAACACTAAAGGATAATAGCAATTATCCAGCTTTGAACAACCGTTCTCAGTGGTTATAATTTCTGCCATTTCTATGATGTATGAAAATTAAATGAAAGTGAATCGCTTGGATCAGTATACTTCTTAGCCAAAACTGATCATTGTTGTTTTAATCCACTAATCACAAAACAAGTTCATATATTATTACCTATAAGATCGCGACTTGCTTTCCAGCTTGTGTTTTGCAAAAATATATCATACCCTGAAGTCGAGACCAAATTAATAAGCATTTTCTTTTCAACACTTCTGTTACAAAGACTAAATAAAAAACACGCGGAAAACGCAAAGTGTACAGGCACGCAAAGTGTCAAGTAATTTTTTAAGTTTGAATTTCCTTTGTTATTTTGAAAACTTCTGTCTGTATTTAACCAATATTGTGAAAGTTTTTTAATCAAATCAAAAGTACAACTTTTTTGCTTTAAAAACTTTGTTAAAAGCTGAAAATTTTTTTATAATTTTTTAACATAATGGATATTAAGATTGTAACAGTTGTCGTTTTAATGAAGAGGGATCTTTTATTGCACGAACCAAATATATAAAATATACTCCGCTAAAACTGCAGCATGGCAATTATTTGTATGAGTTTATATATTCGTTAAGATTGATTACAATTTATTTGCCCAGAAACATTTATATATTTATATTGATCTCTTGGTTTCTAGTATATTGAACATATGTAAATATATTAAGCGCTGATTCTTGAAGAATAA
>ERZ1738536.122-NODE-235-length-9045-cov-11.833593_pt1 | contig 9045 bp, 3 predicted proteins | sample MGYA00581727_ERZ1738536 | MGnify/ENA primary metagenome ERZ1738536 (study PRJEB40740, sample SAMEA7388100) | Antillogorgia elisabethae | biome: Marine coral reef biome; feature: Environment associated with an aquatic invertebrate; material: Seawater | host...
CCAGTATAATACTTGGATCCCATATCAGTAATTGTAATGTGCGATGTTTAAATTTTGGTTCTTTGTCGAATATATTTCGTCTACACGCAAAATCGGCTGCACGTTCGTCGTCTGATATTTTCCGGTGCAAAATATACGAGTGTAAATCCAATCTCTCTTCGCTTCTTTTTAGAATCTAAACGTCGATAAACTTTGTTGTCGCTTTAACGGTCTCAGATCACTGCTGAGGATCGATAAACACACAGAGTTTTCTAGTTAACCTTATTAATTGAACTTCGGTTCTCCTACAAACCATACCAACGTTCTGCTTCGATCTGGTATCAACTGATAATTACCGGTTGTCTATATAGCCTCGTATTTCATGGCGGAATAGTATACCCTAGGATATACTTCCGATGATTGTTATTTTCCAACGAAACGGAAATTTCGTTGCTTTTGATATTAATTTTCGAACAAGACCGGTTTAAAGTAAGGCTTATACCAGCATTTTGAAGAAGACATGAAAATTGAACGTTGCATTGAGGATTTTGAAACGACTAATTGCATTTATTACACTAGTCACGCGAGGAAATCCAAAGTCACACTACTCAGTTTGACCCTTGCATTTTGCATAGTATATTATAATAGTATATTATATACTTGTAAATAGGAGACAAACGTATGTATGCATAAAAAGCAGAGTATTTGATTGTGAAATGGGTACTTTTGGATGAAATGTTTTCGAAAGCAAAATGCTATGAATAAAATATAAAGCAGGCTTGCTCGTCGCCCCAATGACATCATGCGTGCGTCAATCGTCTCGCTTTACTTGTTCAAAATTGACAGAAAAAAACAAACAATCTATTTTAGCCATTTAGAGATGGAAAACACATATATTCATTAAAAACCCAAATGTTATAAATGAATCAATTTTGTTTGAAATATACAAAAAACCGATTGGTTTTTGAAAACTGTTATTGCCCAGCTGCAATAGTTCGATGACTGAATACTTATTCAGGGAAAAAAGCCACCACAATACACCAGATATATGACACGCCATAAAACTAGCATGTTTGTTTCTGTGCTGGAAACATATTCGTGCAATTGCAGTAGAAGACTAACATTGCATGGACGTCTCAATATTCTGCAATTTCTTATTTAACGTTTTTGAGAAAAAAGTAGAAAATTTATAAATCGTGTCGCCACGAGGCAAACATCCCGGCTTTGTTTGAAATCATCGAAGCCCTAGTTATGTCATCTTTTACCCAACACTTACTGCACTCTAAAACGTACTGGAACAGCAAAAAAAATTTCTTGAAAAGAGCATTTCGTTGATTAGGAAATCCTGCGACAACATAATGTCAGTTCAGTGGAAAATTAATTTGGCAGTGCAAGTCTGCGTTTATTGTGGATTTCACAAAGGTCCCCGTGTGCACTTTGTATATATAATGCAGATTTTATTAAATCCATACTGCAGAATGCTTGGGCTTTTGTGGGTCAATTAATTTAGGGCTTTTAAAACTTGCTAGATTAAATCTTTTTTCCAACCATTTTAAGCAACTGTGTCTGTATAGATCGCCGCAAAGTTCAAAGTGAAATCATCACCAAGGATATAAACTGCGTGATTGTCAGAAACTGTTGATACTTTGGAACACCAAACGTCGTCATTGAAATATTTACCTCAGTAAACTTTCAAGCTGTTAAGCTTGCATATACAGTAGTTCATTGTATAATAACTTTACGGAAACTCTAATTCCATACAAGCAATTTTCCCCTATATTCTAATGCAATGCAATGTAGTCATTGTGACTGCATGGAGGCAGGAAAACATCGTCAAATAATCTTCACTTATATGGAAGCATAACATGAGCTTAATTTACGTTGAAGAAACTAGAGTTTTGATTAGAGGCCTTAGTTTATTCAAACTATAGTAACATTTTTTCACAATATATATTTTGTTTTCTAGTTATTCATTTTTGCACATGCAGATCATCATAAATCTGTTAAATCTGCCTCTCGCACGAAGGCCAAAATCCGCCATATTGGGGTGACATCTGCCCTTACGAAGACTTTTTAACAATTAAATTTTATCAATTTAAAAACCGATTTTTCAAGGTTGTAGTTGTTTATTTACAATTGTAGAAATATCGGTATACCTTAGACAGTCGAACTTAGCAAACGGTTTGTAGTCTCAACCCTCAAACTTGAGAAAGGCAGCAAAGATGGCGATCAACTTCAAGACAACAATCGTCTTTAGATGCCGGCATAGCGAAGTTAGCGATCACTAAGTTGGTTGGCTGTTTGCGTGGCGGTTGCTTGCTTGGCTAGTTTGTCAGTCAGTTTGTTTGTTGTTGCATGCTGTATACATTCATTTGATTAATTTATCAATTGGATGGAATGCTTACTTTGTTACCCAGTTTTAGTCATAGTGAGTCAGTTGGTTTCTGAGTTAGCTACTTATTTGGTTACTTTGCTGGTTCCTCAGTCTATTGGTTATTTAGTCTATTGGTAAGTCTGTTAAATAGTCTACTGGTTCGTCTGCTAGGTACTCAGTTGGTTATTCAATCTGCATGTTGGTTATTTAGCCTGTTGGCTATTCAATCTGTTGGTTCTGTATTCTGTTAGTTTTTTAGTGTGTTGGCTCGTAAGTCTGTTGGTCATTCCGTCTGTTGGTTATTCAGCCAGTTGATTACTAAGTTGGTTAGCAAATTGTTTCTCATTTGCTTGGATAGTTAATAAGTTAGTTGGTTTCTTATTTGGTTAGTCAACTGATCAGATGCTTGGTTACCTAGTTGTTTATCTAGTCAGATGATTAGTCAGTTAGTTTATCAGTTGGTTTGCCAGTTATATGCTCAGTTGGCTAGCAGGATGTCCAAACAGTTGGTTTCTCAATTTGCTGGTTATATAGTATGTTGGTTAGCTTTTTGTTTACTTAGTTGGTTAGCAGTTTGTTTGTTGGTTGGTTGTCATTTAGTTCTTTGTTTGTTTGGTCAAAGTAATTCTTTAAGATAGATACACATTAATAATGATAAGAACGCATTTGAAGAAATCTTTAAAGAAAAATCTTTGTTTTGCTTTTGCTATAAGGACAGGTTTACAGATTTATCAATAATTTGCAAGATGGTTATAAAATAGAAAAAATAAGTCAAGCATTTGTTCTGACTGAAATTCACGTCTAATGAACAAAACCTGAAAATTCTTACATCTAGTCAACTTCATATATATTTGGTCACCTAAATTCTTTTTTAAAAAGCTTAGAGTTGCACCATATCTGAACAGTCCAAATGGGAAGACCTACAAGGCACGAGTACGACACTCATACAACGTACCTTTTCTGAAGCGAACCCCACAAAACTAAGGTGCATGGAATAACGATGGTATAATCCTGTGGCATCTTCTTCAAAACTTTCTTAAAGTAAACCTTAATGAGACATTTTGAGGAAAGGCTATTCATTGCTGGAAACATTACCTAAACTCATCATTAGTCTCATATTTTATTTTGATGGTTGTGTGGAGGAAATACGGTTGCATGGTTCTTAAACACACGAACCACTTACTGTAGCTGGGAATCTTAATTCTTTAAGAAGCTTTTTTGTAGCTTAAACGTTAGCCTATCAATGTTTTTATGATTGGCCAATCATTGTCACAGCTTTGGCAGACAACCATTCAATCATCACTCAAAACTTTCAAAAATTGTTGAGGGTGAAGGGTGGAACCAGATGAGCGAAGTACCGTGTCTAATGTGGATATACAAAATTGTCTGTACAGCTATCCAGTCTTTCCGAAAGAGTTTCTAAAGCCTTTCAACATCTAGGAAGTGGGTCCTAAACACATTACGCAAATTGCTGAAACACTATTTATAATCAGCCAAGAATGCATCCGAGTTTCTATCAAATGTCCTACCAAATTTCTCTTTGTCATTTTATCCATTTCCTTTTCAAAACAGATGATGAGGTAGGCGGGACTGTATCCGCAACAAATCAGTTTACAAGTCATCTATTTTATAAACTATTTTCTACAGAAAAGGTTTATTGGGTACTGATAATTAACACACTTATACTCTGTATATTTCCTGCTGATTTCAAGGTAGCTTCCATTTCCCCTATCCATGAAGATGATAGCAAAGTAGAATGTAGTAACTGCAGACCAATATATCTATCACATCAGTTGTGGCAAAAGTGTTTGAGAAACATATCTCAAAACAACTCTTAGATTTTATTGAATCTAATCACTTGCTGCCAGGAGCACAAATCAATCAAGTCTTTAATCTTTGCTTTGGGATCACGTATGAATCGATGAAACTAGATTAAAACAAAAGGGGGGGGCTGACAAATTCAAAGAGATTGGGGTGACAAGACGAGGAGGTGAGGTGAAAAAGATGCAAAGGTCTACAAGTGACAAAATTTTTTGGTTCTGAGAATTCTTTAATCAATTTTTTCGCCAATATGGCGAATCAACTTTGTCTTGGAACTTTAAAAATCATCAGACAATGAATACATCAAACGCATTACCAAAATCAACATCACAAGTGGGTCTCATCTTCCTTCTCCCTCCTCCTCATTACAGGCCTGGACGAATGGTGTTTAATTTTTAGCCTTTCCTTTGTATCTAGTAGCCATTATTTTGTGATAATATGAGCAATTAAAACAACTGTGTAGATACAAGCAGATGACAGGCAATTTCTTAAAATGTGTTGGGGACTGCCCTTGCCTCTTCTAGAAGAAAGCAACCTCTACAGCATTATCTTTGGCCTGTTCTGTTTTGACAAATCATGGAAAATCGCAACTATTCTTTGACGTAAATGTCTGGGAGATTTACGTATTATAGCATTGTACTGTAAATGTGCAAAAGGTATTAGTAATTGACAGTCAATTAGTTACCAAGGTGCACGATAAACAAAAATAAACAAAATCAATATGGTGATCTTATATGGTGAAATATTATCTTATAAAACGCGTGTAGTGTAAACCGCATCATAAGATTAGTATTTTTGCAGAGTTTGATCAGCTAGAAACATCAATTTGCAAAGAGAACCTAATGTTTTTGTCGGGGTTTTTTCATTTAATTTCCATTCGCGCAATCTACATGCGTTCTGGTTAAAAAGGAAGAATTTTTTTGAGGATAAGGTAAGAGAACACCGTGCCGTGGTTAATCCTCAGGTTACAAATTTAAACTGATGAAAATATAATGTGCCTGTCAGTTCTAGTTTATTATATTACGATGAGCATAGATAACAAAAATATTTTACAAAAAAGAGCTTAAAAGCCATTGTTCGATAAAATAGTTATAGATGACGCAAACATTGGGGGCGCGATATGGCGTTGGCATCTCTATATCTGAAGGCTGACCACATAATTATAGGTTAGTATGGACGGAAAGGCTTCTTGTTATATTTGGTAGTCACTCGAATGCAAATGACCACTTTTGGCGCTCGATAAATATGCATTGATGTACGCATGCACTTGCCATAACATCAACGCGTTTCCGACTTTCCGCCTGTGGTTGTGGTTGTGGTGATGACAATGTAGATTGGTTTCACGACACGTTACTCTCGTGAATAATCTAATGCAGCTATCACTTTCAAAAATGTTGGCTGCCTGTGTATGAATGAAGACCAGTGTAGTGGTCATGAACATTTTAAAGCTGGGCGTCACGTAAAAAGCGGATAGGCTAAGCGCACGCGCAATGATTGCAGTTAGTCAACTTTATGATTTAGCCATGTATGTTATATATAAAATCCGTGGTGTGCATTGGCTTCGCTAAATAACTCACGAAAAAGCCGTAAATTGGGGCGTATTTCGTAACAACAGAAAGATGTGACAAAAATCGTGTTGGTGCTCACTTGTCATCTCGGAAATTGCTCGGTAAATCAAACTGTATCAAAATCCACCATACCCTAAATCATTTGAATGCAGTCTTAGGGTTTATATAACCGTGCTGAAAAGCATGCTGTATAATGCATTGATGTACAATACATATTGTGCGTCAAAGTAATGAGCAGTAATGTCCGGAGTATTTCGTGCCAAACAAAACCTTTTTACACAACGAAAAATTTTCGTAAAAATTAAAAGTTTGCTTACCGACAAGACAGCAATTCTGGCTCCATCGTTTGCCTACAAGAAAAAAGATTGCTTCGAATGGCCGACATTTTAAGACTTTTTGACTTTCAGTTCAGGTATTCACGACTTGTAGAAATCCAAAGTACAATTGAAGATAGTGTATGGGTGTATAGATGTTTAAAAACTGTTTTTGGCCGGCTCGAACCAGTAATTTCTGGAATGTGAGTGCGGCCAATTACGTCCTTGGATCTAGCTTAAGCGCTGACGTCAGTAGAAAACAGCCAATCGGATTCCAAGCATGCTTTTGGCGGAGAAATGGCGAAGTTTGGTGAATAGCTGAGGTGCTACGCTTGTACAGAAAAAAAACTTAAACGTATTCTATTCTTTCCTATCACCAAAACCAATTCAAACCATTACACGAAAAAGTTAAAGTTAATATTTACGTTGACAAGTCAAATTCATGACCCCTCTACAGAGTTCAATCTTAAAACGGTATTAAATTATGCATGATCTAACAAGTCCACACAACCTGTGATTAATCTTCAATTTGAGGACAAAATGAATAATGTGATAGTTCACACAAACGTTTCGCACTTAATTATCAATGGTGGCAAAATGCGATTTCGATTTTCCTATTTTTTTACAAATCTCATCGCGTTTGTCCATGTTTGGTGACTCTGAAGTTGACAGTCAAATGGGATCTACTCTGTACTGTCAAGGCAAAAGTTGAATCACTTAAAGTTAGATGTCACCTGTTGAGAGTTTTACGATTTAATAAGCGTGAAACAACTTGAAAAGTTTACCAAACTTCAACCAGGTCCACACGGAATATTCAACTGAGATAAATCCTTTACAGAATTTTCAAATGCAATGAATGGCAGCCAATTATATTGTTTTTATTATTGTCTTCATTGCCTAAGAAACATCAGGTAATTGGCCACATTGCTCAGCAGGTAGCATTATCTCTAAAAACTCGACAAAGAGGAAACCAATGGTGAAATCCCCACATATAGTACATTATATATACCATGCATATTTACGCACTTGCGGGTTGTATATTGTGTCTTGTTTTGTTTTGCTGCGAGCATCCTTGATCCCCGGAAGTACCAATACAAACAAGGAAACAAAGGCGACTTTAAAGATGGTGTATGGCTAGGAAATAAAGAAATACAGTCACAACATGTCATAAATAACTAACTTGCAATTGAGAATCACACATGCGTTCAATCATGCCACAATATAGCCTATGTCATGGACTCAAGACTCTACGAGGAACGAGCTTGAGTCTATGACATAGGCTAGCCACAATATTACCATTTTTCGCTTTGTTTTGATTAATTAGTAATGGTATAATGAAATATTCCTCCGAACATACTGCATGGAAAGAATCGTTTCCTCGAAATATCTGGCCATTTCTACAAAATTTTGAAATCGACTTTACAGTGATACAAAAAAATGCAAAAAAATGAAATGACATGAAATGTTACCAATAGGCTAGAAAATGTTAGCAATAATGGTATACGCTCTTGTTTTGCAAGTTGCAAGTGCCAACTGACGTCAATTCACGCTAAGCAGCCTGGCACCTGTCTGGGTCGGTTTGCGCCGCTCTAATTTGTATGGATCAAATTTCAAAGTGTTCTATAAGCTTTGCACAGATAGCAAATATTCCCGTAGCAACGCGATTTCATGTATGCGTATAGTAAAACTGATTTGAGATTTGACATTTCTATGATTGCTACAGCATTCCTCATTTCCTTCAACACGGCAGGGAAAGAAAATTTCCTTCCGGTTCTACATTTTTCACGAACATTCTTAACGAGTGGCCGTCGTCACGTTAAATGACAATAACCATGCCGCAAAAACGCAATGCTTGTCGCGTGACCTGGGATTTTGAAGCTTTCTCTCAGTGTCACTCTCAGGACATTAATCTGAAATCTGTTTACATTGTACTTTGCATGCGCACTTCTTTTGTGGGAACACGTTCTGCTTTGTTTCTAGTAAACTGATGATTCTATTGTAAACTGCTGATTCTGATTGAACACTAATGGGGAGAATGTTTAGCGTTCGATCTAATCGATGAATCAATGATTATAATGATGCCCAGGAAATTTCTAAACTCTTTAAACTAGTTTATTTGTCAAATACAACTCAAAATTTTGGCCGTTCTGGTAGGAGACTATATCCTAACTACATATCAGTATAATCAAATGGTATTGCAAAACGCCCATGATCAAGTGAATTTAATCACCTAAAAATTCCACAGTGATTTTGCTGTTAAAACATGTATAGGTTGCCATGGTAATATCTGCTAGCACCTGTTGTACGCTTTTTTTAGGCATCTTTGAGTTGGTGTTTATATGTTATTTGGCTAGTAAAATATGGTATCTTGTCATATCAAGGGAGTTTGGTGTAGGGGAAAATAATCAATCCATATTTATGACGAGAAGGATGTGGGTTTTAATAGGAGTACAAGCTGTCCTAATAGTTAATACGAAGGGAGAAAGGGTTAATGGATTTCTTATCAATTTTAGGTGGCGCGGGTCATTTTAATGAAGAGATTAGATATGCGATAGGTGTGTTTTTTACCAAGTATTGGCACGTAGTATAGCAGCCAACGACTTGTCCAATTCACATGCAAATCCGGCGAAAAATGACAGAACACTAATATGGAATTGGTTAAAATAAATCTTTCCTTACGAACTAGTGCAGCAATCTTGCTTTTTATCGTTTCCACTTCATGATCTATTTCTTTTTTCACTACATATGAAATGTTTTGACATACAGAAAATTACCCTAACCCTAGAATATGCTTTTTAGCACCGCATATAATAAATATATATGTCACTTTTAACTTTGACCACCCGAATTTTTCTGCTACCCTGACCCCATTATTAATTAGATGCACATAAAATATTTATATTGGCTTTGCGTAAAAACAGTATATTCGTGCATATACATACGTTGTCCAGTGGCTTGTTGTTTTATCTGCAAAAAGAACAGGTAATCT